>Ga0307966_1000719_pt1 | contig 27150 bp, 30 predicted proteins | sample OrgLakmetagen646_FD_203141 | JGI IMG/M metagenome (GOLD analysis project Ga0307966, IMG submission 203141) | Saline water microbial communities from Organic Lake, Antarctica - #646 | ecosystem: Environmental > Aquatic > Non-marine Saline and Alkaline > Saline | place: Antarctica: Organic Lake... | reverse complement strand
GAACTAATATGAGAGGTGAACCATTTTTTTTATAATCGCATACGTTTTTGAGTGGCGGCAGAGGTTGACAAGATATTTCAGGAAAAAATGTGGAAATTACTCTTAATAGTTAATTGATGATAACAGGTAAGAAATGACCGATTCCGAAAAAGTAGAGCTGAGAGACATTATCCGCGAACAGATAGAATCAGCCCGCGAGGAGATCGAAGAGCTGAAAGAACTAACCAAACCGATATCGCTGGATGCATCTGTGGGTCGGTTGTCACGAATGGATGCCATCAACAACAAGGCAATTAACGACAAGCAGCTTCGCGAGAAAAAAAGCACGCTTCAAAAACTGGAACGGGCTCAGGAGAGGGGTAAAGAAGATAAGCTCGGTACCTGCCTGAAATGTGGGAATGAGATTCCATTTGGCAGACTCAAATTTATGCCCTATACCACGCGGTGCGTATCATGTGCGGGGCGCTGATCAGGATGCACTTCTACTATTACCAACGTAAAGGCATCGAATGATTTACCTGGGCTTTGCTTTTCTGACGGCACTGTTCGAATCGCTGAAAGACCTGACCGGCAAGCTGGGTCTGGGGCATTTCAACGAATATTTTATCTCATGGGCACTCACAGTCGTTGCGCTGCCCATACTGCTGCCGTTCCTGTTGTTTATTGAAATCCCGGAGCTGAACGGCACCTTTTACAAGGCGTTACTTGCCGGCGGATCATTAAATGCCGTCTCTCTTCTGCTCTATATGCGGGCGATCAGGATATCTGATTTGTCGGTAACGATTCCCATGATAACGTTTACGCCGCTGTTTTTGCTGCTCACATCCCCGTTTATGGTGGGAGAATATCCGTCAACACTTGGCGTATTTGGGGTTTTGTTAATAGTATTTGGATCCTACATGCTCAACATAAACCAGAGAGGTGAAGGCTTTTGGGCGCCTTTTAAAGCGCTCGTTAAGGATCCCGGACCACGACTAATGCTCCTCGTGGCGTTTATCTGGAGCTTTACCGCAAACATTGACAAAATAGGCGTGCAGAACTCTTCTCCGGTCTTCTGGTCAATCGCCATCACCTGCTTCCTTGCAGTGGCGCTCTTTCTGCCGATGATGATCTATTCAAAGCAAACACCGCGGCAAGTTTTGAAACAGTCGAAATATCTGATTCCCCTTGGGATATTCAACGCTCTCACACTCCTGACACAGATGGCGGCCATCAATTTTGTGTTGGTGGCCTACGTGATCTCCATCAAAAGGGGAAGCGCAATTTTGAGTGTATGCTGGGGCTATCTGTTTTTGAATGAGAAGGGAATCAGGGAGCGCCTGGTTGGAGTGATCATCATGGTAGCCGGGGTATTTTTGATTACGCTCTCCTGAGCAGGCTGTTGTACATGATACTTATCAGTTGAGCGGCCGCAGCTCTACGTGCAGATGATCGGCAGTGCCCACATGGCGAATGGTATTGAACCCCATCAACTCTAAGGAACCGCGGAGAAGTGCATTGCGAACAAAGCCTCGGTCAAAGGTTCGGATATCCACAGCCTGGACGTAACCGCTCTCCTGGCGGTAGTGGAGAGAGGATTGATTCACGGGCAGTCCCATTCTATTATAATCGTCCTCCATTCGTTCAATATCGGTGATCACGAGATCGTTATCGGCTAGCGTGACGGTAGAAACAGCCACCCTCATAATTGGATGCATCGAGCGATAAACATCCTGTACCTCAGCACTTTTCGCATGTACGCTTGACAGATAGAACACGGAGAACAGACAGTAGCCGAGAACCACCGTACTTATACCGATCAACCCGATTTTCATCAGGCGTTTTTTGTTGGCCATCTTAAACGAGAGAAGAAACAGGTAGGCTAATAGCAGGCAAATGGTTGCGATAATTCCACCAATCAAAGCCGGCCATGCAGGCATGCTATGTGTGAGATTGAGATACACAGAAAAGCGAATCAACAGAAAAAAAGGAAACACAATGAGTCCTACAATCCCGCAAAGGGCCATAACAATCTGAAATACTATCCGTTTCCATCCCGTTTTGGATTTTTGAACCGCCTGTGAGCTGCTCTCCTTTTGGAGGTTCAGCAGCCATTCGATGTCTTTGTTGGTATATTTCTCCATCAGTTTTTGAACGCAAAATCACCTCTATGGTTTCGGTTTGTTCAAAAATAAAAAAGCCCGTTCAGGTTTGTGAACGGGCAAATGGTTGCAAAAAGATGCGTGCAGGCTTATGAGCAGACGTTTAAATCCAATTTATCGGCAATCTCACCCCACGATACAGCGGACACATTCCCGTCATTTCCCCCGAACAAATCGTAGCGTCTCTCAGATTCGGCACGACACGTCTTAATGCCTTATTATAGCTGCCCTTTATTCCATGGGCCTGTAATGGCCAACGTTAGCCCATCGTGCTGAATGTTCATAAACAGAGTAGACCCGTCAGGGGAAAACGTTGCACCGGCGAGTTCTGATTCACTCACTGCATTACGGCCCATTTTATATATGTCACCTTTCGGTGTGATGCCCAGAAGATAATTATCGCCATCACTGTCTTCGCAAACGACCAGGTCTCCCCAGGGAGCAACGGTTAGATTGTCCGCATTCTCGATGATGTTTCCATCGTTTGGCTCCACAAACAGTTCTAATGAACCGGATCGGCTGTTTTCTTCAGGCGTCCCTTCAAACGGGCTGGGAACGTATTTCCAGATTTGACCTTTCTTAGCAGGCCCGCCATTGGTGCAGGCAAAATAGACAGCATGGTTTCCGAACCACATTCCTTCACCGCGGGCAAAGCGTGCGGCTCCGGTTGCGTGTCCCCTGAATCGCAGATCATCTTGATCAATACCACGAAGGTTCATCCATTCTATGGGCATTGGCTCTTTTTTACTTACTGTAAGGCCATTCCAGTTCCGGGTATCAAGCTTCGGCTGATCTTTTATAACCAGTGCCTGAAGAGTGCCGCCATCATGAAGTTTCCCGGGCGTATTTGGTAAGAATCGGTACAGCAGTCCGGCAGAATCATCTTCTGTGAGATAGATGACGTTACTTCGAGGATCAACAGCAACAGCTTCGTGGTTGAATCTCCCCATGCTTTTGATCGGTTCAGCCTTAAAAAGCTGCGTTTCTTCGGACGCTGGAACCTCAAATACATAGCCGTGATCTTTGGAGTATCTGTCATCGGCACGGGTGACAATCTCCTCGCAGGTCAGCCAGCTGTTCCAGGGGGTAGGCCCGCCCGCACAATTTCGGAGCGTACCGGCCAGACTCAGATATTCATTCAACACTTCCTGCGTGCGAGTGTCAAAAACGAGCGTCGTCGTTCCTCCCTGTGCCGGATTGTTCTCAACTCCCGCATCATAGTATTTTGATGAATCTTCGTTGGATGCCAGTTCGTAATTTTCACCAAATGCACTGCCCCCTGATGATGAATCCGGGTTCATCTCATGATTTCGAATCAGAATGGTGTTACCATTTACGCCTGAAAATGTTGCCATGCCATCCGGACGGTCCGGAAGGATGAAGCCATCATTCATAATGGAACCGGCGCGTGAGATGATTTTATATGAGAATCCTTTCGGAAGATCAAAGATACCGTCGGGATCAGGAACCAACGGTCCCAATAATTCGGAAGCCTGTTTGGGAATAACGCGCCCACCAAAGAGACGGCTGTTTAGATGCTGAAACCCTAAAAATCCAACCGAATATGCTCCGGCCTGACGTAAGAAATCTTTCCTCGTTATAGACATCGCGACGATATGATTTGATTTAATATCAGCTTAATATATAAACCTTTAGGCGCAAAGAGATGTAAGGATAATGTTAAATAATTGTAGTGAAATAGATATGGAACCCGGCAGACGTTCACGATTTCGACCAGAAATCGTAGCAGATGGCTGGTTTCAGGTTTGTCTAAACAATAAAAACTTGGCATGTCTGCTACATGCGGGTAATCCACTTCTTTTTTGAGAGTTCTGTGTAAAAACTAAACTGGGTTCAACATCAAGGCATACCATGTATAGATCTCTCTATCATATCAAATCAAAAAATAAGGATGGCAGCAATTAGCGGGGATTTTTTGATGTTGGCGCTTCGCCACTTTCCATCTCCATATAGATGCGCTGCTTCACGGCATCGGCTATATAACTGATTCCGGCATTGATCGACACCAAACCAAACAGTCCAATCCAGAACCAAAGGGCGGCATGACCAAGATCAAATTCTGCAGGGCCGTTTCCCTTGATGATAATTGCTTCGCCAATAAAATTGATACCGAGTCCAACCAGCGTGACACCAATAACCGAGTGCCGCCACCATTTCTTTTTGTAGTCCATTGATTTACAGTTTATATGAGTATTAAAAGTCTGACTTAACATGTCAGGTTATTGATTCGGATAGTGTCTCTGCCATCAATGTATGCAGAACGTAAAGCGGAATGGCCCTCGTTCGCAGGTGATTGTATAACAATTACGGGAAGAATATTAGGCAAAAAAATCAAATTTGCAGTGTTATGTGCCATTTTTATTGAAAACAACAGGGCTCCCGGGGCAGCATTGCAGATGGTTGCAGGCTGCGCAGCTGTAGTGACAATAAGCAGCGGTGACAGAGCACTTTAGCCGTTTGACCGTGAAAAAGTCATGCCACTCATTCTATCGAGAGTACGCTCACTTAGTCACAGGCTGGCAAGGGCGTACACCAGCAGGTTCACGCCAAACTGCAGAGCCGCATCAGTCACTTCTTTTGGGTTGTCGTGCTCATCATACGCCCATCCATCAGACGGATTGGATTCATACGTATAGAGCGCTACCATTCGCCCTTTATGGAAAAGACCGAACGCCTGGGGCGCTTTATTATCATGTTCATGAACCTTAGGCGGGCGCCCGTTGGGAAAATTGAAGACATTGCTGTAGAGCGGGTGATTCGCCGGTAGTTCAATCAGGTCGTCATCGGGAAAGATTCTTTCCAGGTAGGGCCGGATGTACTGATCGAGCCCGTAATCGTCATCAACATATAGAAACCCGCCCGTTTCGAGATACCGGCGTAAATTCTCCATTTCAGCCTCGTTAATTGATATGTTGCCATGGCCGGTGATAAACAGAAACGGATAGTTGAATATGTCCCTGCTTCCGAGCTGAACGTCGTCGTACCGTTCGTTGATGCTGATAGGGACCTGTTCTTTTGCAAAACGAAGCATGTTTGTTAATGCCGTGGGTGAGTTGTACCAGTCGCCCCCGCCGCGATACTGAACGCGGGCAATGCGAAACTCTTCATCATCCTGCGCATCGGCAGTGGGTGCAAGAACAAATGGCAGCAAAAAAATGGTGGTGAGAATCAGATGCTTCATAAAATGTGTAGCTATTGTTTGCAATGAAATTCATCAGTAAAGATACGTTTATTACCGGGTGATGTTGTATACAGAATATTCATCACGAAAAATTCCTGTAAACATCGACATAGAGCCAAGGTCTTAGCCTACAGGTAATAACCAATACACTAATTAACAAATAACAAATCTACTGATCCCACAACTCTGACCGTATCATTTCAGCACTTTTATCAGATAGAATATACTGCAGTTTGAGCCGCTTTTTCTCCGGCACCTTTTGTTCTACAAGCCGGGCGCATGCGGGAGTGTAGACAACCAGATCCGTATTTCTCACAAACAGCGGCAGGGATTTCCCGTAGGTGGCACCCGCGACAAATGATCCACCGAAATTGATTGCGGATTTCAGGTGGGTGATAATTTTCTGGATCGATTCCTCCTCTGCGGTTACCAGCCCGATGGCGTCCAGAGCGGCCCGTGCCACAATGGAGATAAGAATATCGGCATCGTAATGATACACAACCGGCATGATCCGGATAGAGTCGCCGGCGCCGTGAAATTCACTCACCAGCTGAATGGGGATAAAAAGGGCGTCGTAAGTCAGGGCTTTATCATAATCATTCAGGCTGAGCGTGTCGCTTTTGACGCCGACCTGATCTTTGATAGACGTCGATAAAATGGTTGCAAGTTCCCGGGTTTCACCAATCGTTGCAATGCTCTGAATTCTGTCAGGCCACTCCAGGTAGCTGATTTGTTCACCAAACAGCGTTTCGATTTCTGATTCATCAAGTCCGTACCCGATCAGCTCTTCCAGCAGCTCCTTTAGTTTTTCAGCCCCTATTTCAAGCCGTTCGGACTTATCCAGCGACGTATTTTGCCGGTTGATGATAAATCCCCGCCCTTGTTCACCCGTGACCAGCCCTTCATCTTCGAGGTGCCCATATGCTTTCCGTACGGTGTGAAAACTCACCTCAAGCTGGCGTCCCAGTTCGCGAGTAGAAGGCAGCAGCTCTCCTACCTGGAACTGTTTGGTGGCAATCATCAGGCGTATCCGATCGGCAATGTGTTTGGCTGAGTTTTTCATATTTTACGTTCTGAAAGTACGGCAAAACTATTTCGATCACCAAAATTGAAGAGATTAACTGTTTATTGCTGCGGTGTTTAGTTTGGCTATCAGGTTCCCTCCATGTTTGTGCTGAAAGATGAGTTAGATTCAGCTGGGGTCGGATTTATATACGATAACTTGCCTGATGGAAGCAACATAATGACGCTCGACGTAATGGTATCGATCAATCAGTAAGAAGCTGAGCTCATTTCTAAGCATTCAGAGAAAGGACTCGCGATAGTACGAGAAAGGATAAGAAATTGGGGGACACTGAACCTGACTGAATAGACTCGTTCAAAGGCGCCTGCAATGATTTTTCTGCAAGCCAGAACTGATGTAGACACCGCAAGGCGTTTCACTTCATTAATAGAGACGAGAGGCTGAGGAATCATATCTAGTGATCGCTGACATTGTAAAAAAAAGTGCGAATGCCGTAGCGCCAGAATCGACAAGCCCCTAAATTTTCCTCTAAGTAAATTGTTTCCCCTCAACTTTATACGTTTTAGTAAATTGATATCGTCCATTTAGGAACTGAATTCTCGGGCTTGAATTTGAATTTGTGTGTGTTCTAGCATCATTTGTAGAGAATTCAGAATTGTCACGAGCTCTTTTTTCTTTCAAAGCCAATATGTTAACGTATTTAAGAAATCTGCCATCTTTGATTACGTTAGATATAGTTATGTCTCTAAACTTCACCCAAGGCTTATAAAGAGACAGCTTGTGCCTGAGAGCTAAATAAATCAAAATATAATGACAGAAATTTCAATTACTACAGTGCTTTCGACACTAACAGCAGTTGCTAATAATGATCCTTTCCCAGATAGCCCCGAACGTGCTTTTCCTTTTTTACGTACTTCTTCTTGCATACCTTAAAGCAGCTTCAATCAATACTAAGTTCCAAAAATCTGGGTTTATCGCCGCACAGTCCAATAGCTCAAGTAGTTCGTTGATTGTGATTTAATATAGTGCTACTTGACCGCAATGATATGAAAGACTTACCTCATTAATACCACCTCCAGATCTATAGTTATGTTTATTTTATGTTCAGAAAAACTCGATTGCCATATATTTTTCAATTTTATTCGCATTTAAATAGATGAGCCTACTCCGATAAGTCAATTTTAGCAAAAAAAGTGGCTTATATAGCTGATATAAGGGGGTGAATTTCCCAATATCGACTTTACGGAGTGGACTCAATAGATGCAAACTGAAACTTAGTGAGATAAAGAATAGTATTGATAGAGTTAATTATATAAACTGAAATAAAAAAGGAGTAGAATGACATAATCTAGATTGCTTGGTAAGTCGGGAAATTATTGCTTAATTAAGGCGTTGTTGAAGTCACACTATGCGTCTATCTAATATGAGGAAAAATGTCTGAGAACGAAGATTCTAATAAAAAGAATAAGTTTGAAACTATAGCTAAATACGCATTGGAATCCGATGAAGTCCCTAAGATATATGCTAACGGATTTGCAAATTTCCTAAACAATGCTGACATAGGTCTTATCATACAGCTCAATGGCAAGCCAAAAGCAGTAATTAATATGTCATATACATTGGCTAAGACTCTCCATGCAAGGCTTGGTAAGATGATAGGAGAATTTGAGAATGAGTCAGGTCATAAAATAATGACAACTGATTTCATAGACGGCGTAATTAAAGAGAAAGACAACGAAAATTCATAGATATGGAGAATTCAATTCAAATTATCGAAATGAGTAGCTTCGAAAAGAAAAAATTTGCATCTACCTACGATTCTGAAATTGAAAAAGATGTGCTTAATAAATTAAATGGCTTTGCAGATTTAAATGAAGGTTGGTCATTTGGTGAAGGAAGACCTATTAAATTGGATGTTATAGAAAAGGCAAAAAAACTATTCAAAATTGGAAACTTTTTTGTACCCGATGCAGATGTTTTCGCTGGAACTGATGGTTGTGTATTAGTTGTGTTCTATGTCAATAATATTAGCTTAGAGTTTACAGTCAATGAGGACTTAAGTGTTGATGCTTCTATCGAAGAAGGAATAGGATTTAATTTTGATGTCACGAGTGAATCTGAAAATATAACTCTGAGAGAGGCAGAGCATATTCTCAACAAATTTAACCAGGAAGAATGGAAGTTCTCAGGCTTATTCATCACAACCACTACGACCCAAGAGCTAAACGATTTAGAAGTACCGCCTTCAAAAACTCGTCGAACGAGGGAGGTATTTCAGTCATTGATAGAGGATGCATTATCAACCAAATCCAGAACGAAGAAACAATTTGTAACCATATCTTAAAATATTATCCCGAAATTGCTGGAACCCCGATAATCTACTGGATAATTACAATAAATCATATTATTGATCAAACATCCGAAAGTGATATAAATTTAGAACAGCAAGTAAGTCAGACGGGAGATGATTGCCATTACAATTTAAAAGGCCTTTCAAACAATAAGGCGCGGAAATATTTCAAGAAATTTTGTAAACCTCCTAATATTAAATACTGTCAAGTAAATTCACCAACTCCGTTAGTTGCTATTTCAGATATTGATACAATGATTTAAAGGTTGATGACTTCTTAAAAGGTTAAAAGTATCAGCAAATCATCTGTTGATTGTAATTTATCGATTCTGGTTATTTTCATCACTAGATCATTCCGAGCAAAACAGACTTTTAAGTTCACCATTGTCACCAGAACTGAAAATATTACTGATACTGCAGGCTGTAATAGCTTTTATCATTGTATTCGCTCTGAACTATTTTGCACTTGGGTTAACTCCGGTTCATAGTTTTTTGGGTGCGGTCGGATTCACATTGATTTTAGGGGGCTGGGCCGGCTACCGGTATAAACGGTACGTCAAGAAGCAGCGTGAAAAAGCAGAAACTGAGAACAGCAAAGCTGAAAATGGAGAGAAAGAGCAGGCTTGAGACCGCCGTAGTTTTAATTTGAAATTCAGGCAGGCAGCCACAAGACACGCTCGTTAAAACTAGATATTGAGTTCTTTCATGTAGGCAGCATTATCACGAATGGCATCGATCGGTGTGGTTCCCGCATAGGCTTCCTGCTCCACAATGAACTCTTCCATGCCATACTCTGCGGCTACGGGAAGAAGTTGAGCAAAGTCGATTGACCCGGTACCTAAAACCGTGGATTCAGGTTCATCGCCCGGTGCCATGTCTTTAACGTGGCATGTTGTGAAACGTCCGGGGTATTTTTGCATCCACTCGGCGGGATCGTGGCCGGCGGCAATAACCCAGTATATATCCATCTGGTACTCCACCAGCTCCGGATCTGTATTCTCCATCATCACATCCTGCGGGAGCTCTCCCTCCAGCTCTTCAAAACTATAGGCGTGGTTGTGATAGGCGAAGCGAAGCCCCAGATCATTGGCAATTTCTCCCATTTCGTTAAACTGTCCGGCAATTCGCCTGAAATCATCCATCGACTCCTGCGGGCCGACCCACGGGCAAACGATAAAGGTTAATCCAATTTCGGCCGCTTCATTTGCTTTCCGTTCGAACTCTTCAAATACATTGGCATGGCTCGAAATGGCTGTCATGCCCAGCTCATCAAGCAGACTCTTATAGCCTGTGTTTCTCATATTCCACCACATGCCCATGGGACCATCGTAGCTTTCAATCTGCGTATAGCCAAAGTCGGCAACCTGCCGCAGAGTGGCCTCAGGATCCTCGGCGATGACGTCTCTCAGCGTATAAAGCTGCAGGCCAAAGTCGGTTTGAGAGGGTGATTGTGCGGTGGTGCACCCTTTTAAAAAAGGAAGTGTTCCAATAGCGGCACCGCCGGCGAGCAGTCCGGACATTTTCAGGAAGGTTTTGCGATCGTAAGTCATGGGTAAGGGTTTTAAGTTCTGGATTTTATCGTGAAGCAGCGACCAACTATTTGATAAATATGATTGAATTATCAACACTATACAGAAGTTCTTGATTTACTTCAATGCTGGTATCAATAAGATCTGTAAAACCATGCAATGTAAGCATACCAGCTATGGAGCAAAAAAAAGGCGGGGTTTGAAGCCCGCCTTTTGCAGTGTATTACGTTGGATCCGGTCTGTTTCAGAAACGGAGGCCGTTGAAATCATATTTAACGGATACCCAGAATGTACGGCCTCGCGGTGCTGTACCCAGCTGATCTACTTTTTCTGTATCAAACAGGTTGTTAATGCTGGCCTGAAATGACAGCCCTGTGTTGGAAATGTCAAACCCGGTCGACAGATCAAGCTCGAACTTGGACGACAGCTCTTCATCATTTGTCAGGTCGCCGTCATTATCAAGCAGAACATCCGTATTCCAGTATCCTGAGAGGAACTGGTAGCTATCCTGCCAGCGGCCATTAATCTTAACAAACGGACGCTGGAACGTGTCGTTATCAAAAATTTGCTTTGCTGTAACTCCGCCTTTGAATTTTAATGGAGGCGTATTGAGCGGCAGCTGTGCGTCTGTAACATCGTTCGTGAAATCAACCAGCTTGATGGTCGACATATTAGCGTTAATACTATACCGTTCGTTGAAATAGTAGTTTAATCCTAAATCGAAGCCCCGGACTTCAGCTTCACCAAAGTTGATATATGTTTGCACAGCGGTGAATGTACTACCATCAACAAGCACCTGTTCACCGTTTCGGTACGCGACGTCGTTGATGCCGAAAGCTACGATATCTGTACCGATAAAGTTTTTATACCAGGAATTATACAAGACGGCATCAACAAAGAGTTTTTCCCCGATTACGCCTTTGTAGCCGAGTTCAATAGAGTTCACCTCTTCCGGGGAGGTAGGGTCAATTGTGTTGATCACATTACCAGACCCATCTTCTATGGAATACCCATCGGTGTTTCCGATAATCAGGAAAGAATATCCTGGTGCGAACAGGTTTGGTATAGGTATAAACGCATGACTTTGGAGAATAGAAGGGGTTGTGTACGCCCGGTTATAAGTTGCCCGGATATTGTGTCCCGGCATAACTGTATACACCACAGAGCCTTTCGGGCTGAACTGCGTGTCGTAATCAGAATTGCCATCCACGCGCGCTGCAGCTACAAGCTGTACTTTGTCCGGTACGACATCATAATCGAATTGTGCATACCCGCCAAACAGCTCCCGGCTTATATCCTGTCCGTCACCGTCTTCCAGATAGGTGCCTTGTGATTCCGGCAGAAAGTTACGGTAGTTTACTCCGGTTACGACCGAGAGATCACCGAACTGGTTGTTATACTGTAATTCCGTGTCGTAAATTTCTGTGTCATCAATAAAAGCAACGGCTTCCCGAATACTTGCAATATCTACCTGATCTAACGGCACACCGGCATTTACCGCACCCTGTACTGCAGGTACGACCTGATTAAGCTGGTAGCTACCTGCCTTATTTCCGGTTCGTGATGCCTGTGCATACCAGTTGTCATTGCTCAGCTGCAGGGTCTGAAAATCAACTTCCCAGCCAGAAATACGGTTACGTCCGTTCCCCGTTAAAGAGAACTGGTCGGTAGACGACCATCCATACGTACCTGTTGCCTGCCATCCACCAAATCTGTAGTAAAGTGAACCGTTAATTTTTGTGGCGCCGACATCGTAATTTTCTGCCACATCGGTTTCAAACACGGTGTTTGCAGATGTGGGTCGGGTGCCCGCAGCCTGGTAAAAATGGAGGCTGTCTCCACGCTGAGGTTTAAAATCAACGGCTTCCATGTATTGGCCGGTTACTTTATATCCAAAGCGGTTGTTAACCGTTCCGGCGATACGGTAGTTAATGTCTCTGAGGCTTTGATTTCCAGCCCGGGCTTCAACCGTTACACCCGTCTGATCCCATGGATCTTTAGTAGAAACATTTATAACACCGGACCCTGAATTCGGACCGTAAAGAGCAGCGGCAGGGCCTAAGACAACCTCGATACTTTTCAGGTCAATCTTGCTTGATGGCAGGAAATTTCCCTGTGGCAAGCCGGTTCCTCCAAGAGTGGCCAGTCGTCCGTCAATCAGGAATAACATCCGGGTATTAAAGTTGCTGTTAAAACCACGGGCAGAGATTAACTGCGTGTTCATCCCGGCGTTGGTGAAGTTGACGCCCTTCAGGTTCGATAAGGCCGAGAGAAAGCTGGCGCCTCCGGAGAGCCGAAGATCTTCCGCTGTAACTGTCTCAATTGTGGTGGGAGATTCCAGAAGCTTCTCAGGGCGTCTTGATCCGGTTACGACAAGCTCATCGCTCATGAATGTCGTCTCTTCGAGTTCAATAGTCACGGTGAGCGTTTGTCCGGCTTCAACCTGAACTTCCTGTTCAAACTGTTGAAACCCCAGGTATGTGGCCCGCAGAGTATACGTGCCGGCCGGCACATTCGTGATACGGTAGTTGCCGTCTGTGACTGAGGCGGCCCCGTAAGTGGTTCCCCGCAACATCACGTTAACGCCTGCAAGCGCTTCCATTGATTGCGCGTCAACAACGCGACCTTCGATTGTTCCGGTTGATTGCGCCTGTATTGCCGGTGCGACAAGCATGAAGAGTAAAAGTATTAGTGATGCTATACGGCCCATAATGACCCCTATTTGATTGTTTGTGATTTTAACTATTGTAAATTGTTCATTTCAGTTACTTCAATACTATGGTACGTTTGAAATATTTCAAACGTTAAGATAATATATTTCCCTGCCACCATTTTGTCAAGATGATTCAAAAAGCGCTTTTTTATTTGTTGTGATCAGTTAAGAACAGTCGGACTGCAGGCCAGACCGTCTCAGGCTGTTCTATAAAGGGCGTGTGGCCCGACTCGCTAATCTCCATCTCTTCTGCATATCCGCCACTGGTTCTGTAGCGTCTAAGCGCATGGCGAATCTGCTGCACCATCGGCTGAGCAGGAAAAGCTTCGTCTTCCGGCCATCCATCGCGGAAACCGACTTTCCCCTGATAGCCCGGATCTGAGAGTGATTCATCGGAAATAATTTGGTCGTCACCCCCATATATCCAAAAAACCGGCGGTTTAACTTCTGCACCCGCAAACCGGTCTGCAACGTCTATATTGTATTTGGGCGACAGCGCATTCACCGGTCCGAACAGTCCGGGCGAAACTCCGGGCCAGAAGGTTGTCGACTCAAAATCACCGGGATACTGTTTCTCCCCGCAATGAATTTGCATCACCGCCGTAAGAATCTGCTCCTCGCGTTTGGGATGAAATCCTTCCCTCCAGAACATCCGGTTCATGACAGACCGGGGTGAAAACATTGAGTTTTCAGATTCCCTAACTCCTTTCAGGAGATTGTCGGCAAAGATTTGGTTCACTACCCCTGCCCCCGATCCTGAAAAATCGGAATTATTCGGGATGCCCTCTTTGCCGTGAATGCCGCCAAATCCGCACGGCGGACCGGGAGCCATCAGTGTGATACTACTTATCCGGCTGCCCATCACCGCGGCAGCGCCCCAGCAGACCGAGCCGCCCAGGGAGTGCCCAACCAGGTGGAATCTGTCAATATTCATATTCTGTATCAGAGCTTCAAGATCATCAACCCACTCCATCATACCACGGGTAGCATCAATCAATTTTTCAGGATCAGATTTTCCGTACCCTCGAAGATCAGGAGCAAGGCAGAAATAATCGTCAGAGAGTTCCAGCATCAGCTCTTCCCAGATCGTGGAAGCAGACGCATTTCCGTGTAAAAAAATCACCGGCGGGTTGCCCGGTTCACCAGCCGTCAGCAGATACGTCCTGATCCGTTTCGTCTCAACAAAAGAGGCTTTGATACCTTCAAGATGCCGGATATCCATTATGCCCCGGGACTTTTTCTCTTTTCTCTGAACAGCCCGGCAAGATCTTTCTTCTGGATTTTTCCGGAGTGCCCAAGCGGCAGCTCGTCCATAAACATCACGTGGCCGGGACACTGAAATCCTGCCAGGTATTCTCTGCAGTAGCTTTTCAGACCCTTTTCAGTTAGCTCTGCATCCTCTTGGAGCACAACAAAAGCGCATCCCGTTTCTCCCCACCGTTCATCAGGCACACCGATTACAGCTACCTGTGCAACAGCGTCATGCTCATAAATTATTTTTTCAACCTGTACCGGGTATACATTTTCACCGCCGCTGATATACATCTCTTTTTTTCGGCCCGCGATATAGTAGTATCCGTCGTCATCGCAACGGAAGAGGTCGCCCGTGTGTACCCAGCCGTTTGTCAGTGTTTTTTGTGTAGCTTCCTCGTTGTTCCAATAGCCCGTAAAAGCATGCGGCCCCTTCATCAGGAGTTCGCCCACATCGCCCTTTTTGACAACAACGCCGCTTTCATTCACCACCTTAACATCGATATGGAAATTTGGGAACCCGACCGATCCTTTCTTACGGATTGCATCTTCTGCGGGCAGCGAGTAGCAGTTGGGCCCGGCTTCCGTAAGGCCATACCCCTGCCGGATAGGCACGCCGTGTGTCCGGTATTTTTTGATGACCGGGATAGGGCACGCTTCTCCGCCGCATATCGTAAACCGCAGATTGGAGAAATCGGTTGATTCAAACTTTTCCTCTTCCATCATCATCCGCAGCATAGTGGGAATGGCAAAGAGGATAGATATCTTTTCGCTTTCGATGATATCCAGACACTCAGCCGGGTCAAATTCAGGTTGAAGCACCACTTTACCACCGTGATGCATCAGAGGTGTAAGCAGAACGTGCCATCCGCCGGTGTGATAAAAGGGAGTGTTGACGATGGTACTGTCGGCTGATGTGAGTTCAAGGCTAATCGCGGTGTTGACAGAATTCCAGTGGATCTGCTTCCAGGAAATCATCGCTCCTTTTGATTTTCCTGTTGTGCCTGATGTATACAGGATCATGGCGGTATCTTCGGAATCCGCACTATAAATGTCCGGTGCGGGCTGATCGCTGTTCACAATCGACTCAACGGAATTGCCACTTCCATTAATAGGAAGTATAGCGGGTACCGCGTTATCCCGTTCCAGTCCGGCGGCAGTCTCTTCGAACTTTTCACCATAAACAAGCAGTGACGGTGTACAGTCTTCAATAAGTTCTTTGATAGCCGGAGCAGGCAGGCGAAAGTTATATGGCGCCATGATCACCCCCAGTTTACCGCAGGCAAAAAAGAGGTCGATCATCTCCATACAGTTCATGGAAAGCGTGGCTACACGGTCTCCCGCCTGCAGCTGAAATTTATGCTGCAGCACAGATGACAGTCTGTTTGCCCGGCGATTGAGGTGGCGATAGGTGTACCGTTTGTTATCAGAAAGATCAATAACGGCTTCATGGCCGGGGGTAAACCGTTCGCGTTTGGTAAGCCAGTCGTTGTAGTGCATGGTTACCCTCCGTTCGATTGAGTTTCATCACCGCGAAGTTCCAGCCGGCCGTTTTTCGCTCTGTAAATCGCAAAACCGACAGCCACTCCGGCCAGTATGGCCATTGCGGCAGCAACCCCGGGATTTTCCCCGTTTGCCAGAGTGAATGGCACAGGCAGCATTGCGTAGTACATTGTAAAATGGACAGTCACAGCCGTGAGTGATGCTGCAATAGGCGCCGCTTTTGGTACATTCTTAAAAAACATGCCGAGCAGAATCGGGGTGAAGGCAGCAGAGAAGTATGCGTAGACTCCGTTTTGGGCAAAGATCCCAACGCTGAGCTTTGGGTTTACAATCTGATCCCAGGAGAGAATAATGGCAATGATTCCTATCAACACGATGATAATCCGGTTCCAGACCAACTGTGGCTGCAATCCAAACAGCTCTTTCTGAAAGAGTTTACTGCCTGCCAGCGGTTCTAAAATATCATTTGTGATGGAGGTCGAAAGCGCCTGAATCAGGCTTTCAAGAGTGGATATTCCGGCTGATATCAGTCCCATCACAACAATCAAGGCAATGATCACAGGAAATTCACTGACCACGTAGCTTGAAACGATATTGTCCATCGGCATTGGCTCTCCGCCGATCGTCAGGTCCGGAAAACTGAGGCGAGCATAGAGGCCCGCAATCACAACAAGAAAAAAGAGGAACTGGGCCGTGCAGCCGACTAACAGGTACCTGTTGACATCTTCATCTCGTTTTAGCAGCAGTGATTTGGTGAGGATATGGGGCTGGCAGACGATCGCGATCCCAACCACAAACTGGGTAAAAATAATCTCAAAATAATCGCGAAACAGGAAGCTGTCGCTGTTGGTGGTCTGGGTCAGTTTCGGGTCGATGGCATTCAGGCTGTCAATAAAACCATGTACGCCGTCGCGGAAATGGTCGTACCCTGAGCCGAGCAGGATCACCGCTACAACTACCATCAGGAGCGCCTGCACCGTGTTGGTATAGACCATGGAGTTAGCGCCGCCGAACATCATGTATCCGAAGATGAAAATCACGACGCCCAGCAGCGTGTAAAATTCTGGAATGTTGAGCGTGCTGGATAACACTTTGGTCAGCCCCACGCAAATGAGCACGATAAAAGTGATCAGAAGCAGTGACAGAAAGCCGAAAAAGATGCCGAAACCATCGCTCTTGTACATCGTTTTCATCCACTCGGCCATGCTCAGGGCTTTTGTGGTTTTGCCATGTTTGCGAAACCCTTTGGTGAGAAATACCAACGACAGCAAGGCGGCAAGCGGGAGGGCAAACGCCATCGAGATCACGCCGCTGAAGCCGTAAAGGGCCACAAACCCCGGGTTGATGATAAACGTGGCGGCGCTGGTGATGGATGCTGCAAGAGACAGTCCAACCGCAGCCGGTGAAAACAGGATGTTGCCGAGGGCATAGTCTTTGATATCCTTCGTTTTGCCTGCTCCCTTAACTACAAAGTAGAGAACTGTGGCGATGTAGAGCAGGATCATAATCCAGCCGCCGGTTACCATCTGTTGTGATGCGAGTTCCATACCCATCCCCTTGTTCCTCTTCCCTGTGGTGAAATACACGCCACAGGGAAGAGGAAACTCTTTAAATGATTATTTGTTAGTTCAGATCGAACTGGCAGAGTGCGCCGTTTTAGGCGCTCCTGCCAAAGTCGATTTAAAATACATGAATAAAAAAACATTTCCCCTCTTGAGAGGGGTGTGTTCCGGGTTTTAAGCCGGCCTTGAATTTTTAGCGAGTAACCCAAAACTACAATTCTACCAGGAGCGCAAAAAAGCTGCGAACTTTGGCAGGTCGGTGCTAAAACCGGTACGCGCATGCACCGAAATGAAGCCCGCCGCCGGAACCGATAAACACCACCAGGTCGCCTTCGCTCACCTCCTCGTTCCTGAAGGACTTATCAAACACCATCGGAATCGCGGCAGAACCGGTGTACCCGTATCGGTCCATGATGGTTGGGGCTGTAGCATGAGGGAGCCCAAGAATATCCAGAGTTTCCCAAATCTGGTTAATATTGATCTGGGTGATATAGACTTTTTCCACGTCGGAAACATCCGCGCCGGCGCGTTCACATACAGTGCGGATCATATCGCTCCACATGGAGGGGTTAAGCTCTTTCGGGAACTTCTCTACAAATTTAAGACAGTGCTGCCGGTCGGTCACTTTTTGTTCGGTGGTAGGGTCCGCCGCACCGCCGGTATAAATCCCCATATGCTTGTGATACTCGCCGCGGGTTCGCAAGTCGGATGATAAAAATCCTTTGTTTGAGTCCGTCGTGGGTTCCGCGATGATGCCTCCGGCACCGTCAGCAAAAAGGGTGACCGTTTTTTTGTCCTTCAGGTTCAGGAAGCGGCTCATGCCGTATGCGCCCATCACCATCACTTTTTTATATCGATTCTCGGCCGCTATGAGGCTGTTGGCCAGCGTAAAAGCCGTAGGGAAACCCGCGCAGGCGGTGTTGGTGTCAAACGATGTGGCGTTTGTGAGCCCCATTTTGTTCTGAACCACTGATGCCGTGGAGGGCGAAATGAAATCGGGTGTGTCTGTAGCGATAATCAGAAGGTCGATATCGGTCGGTTTAAGTCCGGCCATCTCCAGTGCGCGGTTACCGGCCTCAACACAAAGATCGCTCGTGGTCTGATCATCCGTCATCCAGCGTCGCTCGCGGATGGTCAGGTTTTCCCGAAGCCAGGTGTCCACATCCTCACCCAGAAGGTCATTGAACCATTCGTTTTTTAAAACACGCTCAGGTGCATAGGACCCGGACGCTATAATTCGTGCATGCCTCATCAAAATACCAGTCCTCCGTCTACCTTAAGGACTGTTCCCGTGATAAATGCCGCGTTGTCTGAAGCAAGAAACAGGTATGCGTTAGCAATATCTTCCGGCTCGCCAAGGCGTCCCAGCGGTGTATTTCCTTTAAGCTGATCAAGAACCTTGTCTGGCACGCTTTCCACCATGCTTGTATTGATGAAGCCAGGGGCTACAGCATTGACACGGATTCCTTTCCGGCCCAGTTCTTTTGCCCAGGTTTTGCTCATGCCGATTACGCCGGACTTTGATGCCACATAGTTGCTCTGGCCAAAATTTCCGTTATGGGCTACAACAGAACTTGCGTTCAGAATAACACCGCTTCCCTGCTCAGCCATGATTCCGGCAGCAGCTTTCCCGCAGTTAAATACGCCTGTCAGATTTACATCGATCACCGATGTGAAACTCTGATGCTCCATTTTAAGAAGTGTGCCATCCCGGGTGATTCCGGCGTTGTTAATAAGAACATCCAGACGTCCCCAGTGCTTGTGAAGATCATCCATGGCGTTTTCTACTGCTTCATGGTCAGCTACATTCACGTTCGTGAATCGTACATTAAACCCTTGGTCAGTCCAGGATGCCAGGGCTTCCTGAGCCGCATCTTCATTCAGGTCCCAGATTTCGACAGATGCACCCTGCTCCAAAAATTTTTGTGCCGTGACGCGCCCGATGCCGTCGGCGCCCCCGGTTACTAGTACTACTTTTTCGTCAAACGTCTTCATGTTATTTTACCTATAGATTATCTGTTTCGCGTCATACAAGTGAAATTCAATACGGCCTATTAGCAGCTGTCCCGAAAGCGTCAGTGCATCAGATTTTTCTGTGACCCGGTCCTGTCGCACGACTATTGGTTTAAAAACTCAAGTACGGCCCGGTTAAACTCGTCAGACTTCTCAAAATGGACAAAATGGCCTGCTTCGTCGATCAGCTTCAGTGTTGAATTCGGTAGCCGTCCGAAGCCGGCGTTCGCTACGCCTTCTGTTGTGAGGGCGGGGTGCAGGTAGGGATTCGGAATTAATGCATCCTGCTTTCCAAACACGACCAGCGTTGGCTGGGTGATGTTTGGCATCAGATCCCAGACCGGCTCATTTAGCATCGCAAAAACTGATTCGGCCTGTGCCCGGGTATAATTTTCAAATTCAGGCTCTTTCATCATTTGAAGCCGATCGTTAATCATATATTCTGCTTCGGCCGGAAACTCGTAAAACGTGGCGCGCATATTCTGCCGCACCATCGCTTCAGGGGTTGCGGCAATTGCCGCGGCTGAAACTGTAGCCCGGAAAACCATGCGGTCCTGTTCTGTAAACTGTTCAAATCCCGCAGGCGCTGATAAAATCAATCGATCCACCTGTTCCGGATAACTGGCGGCTAAATGAACCGCAATCTGTCCACCCATCGAATGGCCCATAATCGTTGCTGAGGCGATGTCCAGTTCGTCCATCAGCATACTCACTGATTCGGCAAAAAGACGGAGGGTGTACTCCTCTGCTGTTTTCGAGGATTTACCGTACCCCGGCAGGTCGAGTGCGATGATGCGGTATGATTCACTCAGCGGTCCGATATTCATCTTCCAGGCGGGCATATAGCTTCCAAGTCCGTGGATCAGTACTAGAGTTTCATCGTCGGAGCCGCTGTCGTAGTAAGCGACCGTTTCGCCATTTTGCAGTTCAGCAAACTGCATCTCATAGGGATAGTCAACCCCGTTGAACGAAGGTGTCTCCTGGCCGAAGCAGGCTGTGGAGAGGAGTAGAAGTAAGGTAAATGCAAGTGAGTGTTTCATATCAAAAAAGCGTTTCCATGGAATGTTATCAAATATTTGAAAAGTTTCAAATGTTAATAATGAAATTTTTTTAAGAGCTGAATTCCTGATCGTGAATTTTGCCCCAGGCTTCTAAAAATGCGTTGTTATGCTCGTCCATCAGCTCATAAAACCGTTTCATCTCCTGCATTCGGGCGTGCGCATATTCCGCCTCTTCATTGTCGATGGAGTTTGTTTCTTCTGAATACCGCTGGGCTATCTCGACATTCCGGCGCATTTTTTCCATCTGATTTTCAAACGCCTTGCCAAAGATATCATTGGTGGTCTTGTAGTAGTCTTTCCGGTCGCCCGGAATCCACACCTTTTCGATCAGGTTGCGGTCTTTCAGCCGGCGGCAGATCTGTGAGATCGGTCCTTTGCTCATTTCCAGTGACTCGGCAATTCCGTCGAGCGACCGCGGTTTTTTTGAGATAATCAGCAGGGCCACAATACGTCCCATCAGCGGATTGAGGCCAAAACTGCTGTACGCCTCTGCAAAATCGGCGATGATATTTTTGGTTAGTTCACGTTCGTTGATCATGGGAATGCGCAGTTAATGTGTGATATCAAATGTTTGAAAAAGTTAAAATAGTAAAAACGCTGATCGCTTCCCAACTGTTCATTTTGACAGAGTTTGTTTCAGTATTTCAATCTGATTATCTGGATGGGATGTTATGAGCCGATGTTGACTATACGCTTAATGAATTTGTTGTAACTAATTATTCACCCACCAAAAGCTGCTCGCCGCAGGGGTTCATTTCCATCGACTCGATCCACTCCGTGATCAACTGGACCGCCTCATCATGGATCAGAGTCCGGCCAAGTCTGGGCATCTGAACGACTGGGTCGGCCGAATTCATTCTGTGTGCCAATATCGATTCATCCGCATTTCCGGGGACAATATCATAGATAAGTCCGGCGCCCCATGCTCCTGCGGTATTTGGTTCCTTGCATATGCCGATCCTATTGTCGTCTTGTTCTTCATACGTCAGGTAAAGCCCTGTATTTCTGGCCATTCCCATTTCATTGTGACAGTTCGAGCAGTTCACGTCGAGGTAGGCCCGGGCTCTTTGATTCACAGTCCAGGTGTCGGCATCATCCCATACAGGAAGCTTGACTGCCTCATCCGGGTTCACATCCTCTCCCAAAAACCCACTGGCCCTCCACTGCTCCAGCTGATTCACAGGCCCGTCCGGATAGGGATAGAGCTTATTCAGATTTCTTACGTTGGGTCCCAGCGGCTCAACACCGCCGCTCATCCTGTGGCATGCACCGCATTCATTTACAGTCGGAATCTGATAATTTATGTTCCTGGGTGCTCCTTTACTATCCGTCCAGGATACCGGCACTACGCCACCGCTTTGTGTGAGCAGAGCGCCGGTTTGGTTACTGTTCCACGCGTAAGTGTTGGGCCTCCAGCCATCGTCATAATGAATTAAGAGCCGGGTTTCGATTAGGGTGCGGTCCGAAGCCGGATTCTGTTGGTCATCACTATAGTAAAAGTTTTTCACCAGAACCGTACCCTCAGGAAACTCCAGCAGGTTGGTGCCGGAGAGGTTGATCGTGACGCCGGACGGAACATAAACAAAGCGTTGTTTTTCGGCGTAATCGGTAAAAAGCTCTGTGTTAAGATTATAAGGCAACAGTCCTTCAATCGGGTTCAAATCTTTCAGATTCCCCCTGAAAAGCCCGTAGTCAGCCAGCTGTTCATGTGGCGTCAAAGCCGGTGGGATGACCGGCGTGCCCGATTCGCCATTTTCTTCCACATTAGTCGAGCAGGCGGACATAAGCAGGATTCCAGGCAGCGCGATTATTAACAGCAGGGAATGAAATTTTTGAAAACCGTCAGGTGATGAGTGTCTGTTTAATCTCATGATTTGATCTGTTGCGTATCTTTTTAACTGTGTCAGACAGATGTAGCACAATGTCCGTCGACGGGGTGTATCAGAGCCGGGAGATACTGGAAAATCATCCCGACATATTCTCTTCCGTTCACTCTTGTGGAATTGATGACGGTTGATACTCTAATCTTTAACGACACTGTACGTTACGACACCTTCAATTTTAAAACAAGGGATTGTTATGTTTGATACAAATATCATCTCTTCTAAAGAATAGGTGAGGACTGTTGTGCAAAGTATTACAGCATGGCGGTCGGAGTAAATCATTACATCGAATATCTCAAAAATCGAAAATCGTATATCACTCAATCAGACTGATTTGCGATGTACGATATACGATTTTTTAGTGTGAAACACATAAAACCATAATACATTTTACATCATGTGGTTATGCAAAATGTCTAAACTAATTATACCAATCACTTAATCCACTAATTTTCTATTGTAATAGTAGCGCTTCAATCGGAGTCATCCGTTCTGGATCGCTGGCGTCAAGCTTGTTGAGCAGTGTCTCCACATTCGGATCGATCTGGGGACCGAACAGGGTCATCTGCTCCTGTTTCTCCAGGTTTTGTGTGATCTGTTTTGCAGCCTTCTTTTTCGATGCCGTTTGCTGTATGGCCCCGTTATCACCGCCGTCGTGCCTCACATCCAGTGAGTGACTCTCCAGGTTCGACAGGATTTCTTTCGCACGTTCAATCATCGCAGGCGGAAGCCCAGCCATATTGGCCACTCTCAAAACGGGTACTGTTTCACGACTTCTGTGAACTGCGTCACTTTGTTAACATCTCTGGCATCAAACAAAAATGGTTCTACATCTTTACCCATCACACTCATATCAAGTTGATTGCATTTGGCTATTACTGCTTCTCTTAATCGTTCAGGTTCTGAAATTGAAATTTTATTCTCAAGGTAGTTGAAATCCGGTTTAACATTTTTACCCATCAGAAATACCAGGTCAAAAAAATCTCTTCCTTTATTTCTTTTTCGATGGATGATGGCATAGAATTTTTGAGCCATCAGGAGTGTAAGCGGAGTCGACAAAATGGTAGTGAAAATATCAAAACGGTTTAGAATCACTTTTTCCGGATCATAATCGAAATGCTGAGGTTCTGTGTCTAATTGGAGCAAGATCTTCTCCTCTTTATGGCCGGATAATCCTTCCTCAAACAGCAATCCCGGAAACCTTATGTAACAGTGCCAGGCTCCCTTCATGACTGTTTTTAGCTCTGCCCGGTATCCCTCTCGCCGAAGTTCTTTTTGTATGTGGGCGGCCACACTGTCGAATGCATTTTCTGACAGTGAGATATTGTCGAAGTCTAAATCTTCAGAAAACCTGCGGTTGCCATGTACAATCCGCAGACAGGTTCCTCCAAGAAAACAAAGGTCCGTTGCAAAAGAGCTATTGTACAAAATTTCCAAAATTTTATACTGCAGATACTCTCTGATCATGAACCGTGGAAAGCGGTGGAGAGTCTCAGGGAAATAGGGGCGGATTTCACGCAGTGATAACATCGAGATATGATTTTAAATTTGTAAGGCGCCAGCTCAGGGCGCTTGATCCAATATATGTCTCATAGTTATTTAGTTTTTCTACAGAAATCTGACGTTTTATTTCCTCAGTATTCCACCGAAGAGCCTCAATATCTTCAGTTTCTTTTAGCTCAGAATGCAGATAAAGGAAGTCGATCACTGCTTTTTCCGGTTCAGCAATTGCATATCGATGGTTCCCCCATTTTTCCAGTCGGTATCCAAAAAACAGGGAGGGTTTCAGGTGGCGATAAGCGAAGTTCCCTGCAGGGGTTTGAAATGAGTTTGTTTTACGTGACGTACAGGATGTGATCTGAAACACACCTTCCGGAATGACGTTGTAGTGCGATAAAGCAGACTCAAGGGAAATGTACGATGGACGATAGATTTCATTGGCCGTATAATACGAAAACGGTTCGGTAATCGTCTGCTCGGAAAAATAGTAATACCGATTCCGCAGTTTTTTGATGTAGCCTTTGTCTTGCCACTCCACCAGTCTGCGGCTGTCAAAACCGGGAAAGTGTTTCTCAATCTCCCTCACCGAAAAGACCGGGAACACGTTCATTTTGTCCCTGAACTCCGTGTAATTCATATAATTTGTTTCTATTTATTGTTAATAATAACAAATTTTAGAAACAAAATGAGGGGATTGTTTCAATCGGTGAAAAGAATGGTATGCCCTGAAGTCAAAGAAAATTGTGATAGAATGTATGCAGGCGCAATAAAATGATCTCAATACGGCAGTATTAAAAGACCAAAAGAGAAGGGGGAATGATTGCAAGGCCAGAGTGGTAAAACGGACTTGCGGTTTAACGACCCTGCGCATAACGGGCGCGGAGATTATAAGTTAATAAACGGCTAAAAATTCTAAACAAGCAAACCTGGAAATCAACGGCACGTCCGCGTCACCCAGTTGATGCGCCTTAATATGTTATGTACTAATTAGCACCCGGTCCTGGTATTGAGAGTATTTCAATTGTTCCTATTCTTGGATAACCATTTTCTCCAGAAATTACATTGTTAAGCGAATCTCTTTGAATATCATATTTCCAGATATTAGTAGAATAAGGTATCCACCCGACCAACTACATCTGTCGGCTGATTGGTGAAGGCGGTAGCTTGCTTGTCAAAAACCGATGATAGCACAAACAAAGACCGAGACCATGGTTGCCCTGGTGAACCAGTGGAAAGCCTCTGCACTAACACGTATTTAATCTCAAGATGTTCGTTGTCGCATCCTGCAGAATAGTACTCTTATTATCTATTGGCTGCAAGTTGGCCGGTCTTTGACCGATGAATGTTTATTGGCTAATTCAGAACGTCCGATTACATCACTCTCTCCAAATCGGAAGGATTTCCGATTTCCGACCTAACGATTTGCTCTTTCACCTCGGACAGACCAGGAAACTACTTCTTCCCCAATTTCTTCAGCTCACTCAGCATCAGCAGCGCCTCAATCGGCGTCATCCGTTCGGGATCGCTGGCGTCGAGTTTGTTCAGCAGCGTCTCCACATTGGGATCTATTTGCGACCCGAACAGGGTCATCTGCGGCATCTAATTAATCGATTATTCCCTCAATCTACGAGTTCAACTCTAAGTTTCTTTCCAAACGCTTTGGCATACTTCTCAAGAGTGGATAAGCGAATATCTTCCGCATGATTTTCAATACGGGAAACTGCTGTCTTTTTTGTATTTAATTGTTGAGCTACTTCATCCTGAGTAAGCCCTGCTTTTTCTCGGGCTTGCTTGAGTAACACACCAATTTTAAAATTTCGAAACCCTTCATCATACCCCTCTGCAAATTCGGGATCTGTTTTTTTTCGTTCACTGATATAAGCTTGAAGATCACTCATGTTATTTTCCTCCTTTTCGAGATAGGTAGTCGGCTTTTCGTTGTTCCGCTAAGTCGATTTCCTGTTTAGGTGTTTTCTGTGATTTTTTGGCAAACCCATTTGTGAGTAAGACAAATTCATCATCGTCAATAAAACCCAACAATCGAAAACTGTTGGATCCGATTCTGGCACGCACTTCCCAGATATCATCTGTGCTTTTCAACTTTTTGAAGTATTGTGCCGGTACCTGATCAAGTCTTTCAACCAATTCCAAAACCCAGGCAACTTTTTGCGCATGCTTCGAATTCAAAGAATCTAAAAACTCTTTGACCGGTATTTTGCCTGATGAGGTTGTATAGAACTTGAGTTCTTTCACAGAACAAAAGTTAACAATAATGTTAACTTAATCAAGTGCTTTTTTATTGTGGTGAGAGGTGGCCTAGCGGTTTGGCATTTCTGCTGTGTGACACTCAATTTTGTAGTCGGGCAACAAACGAGAACCCGTCAGCAGAAATTGCTGGTTATATTCAGGTTTCTACATCTTTTGATCCTAATTCTTTCTCTACATAATATAGATATGCATAATCCTCGATGTTATTTGGCATAGGGTCTGGTTGTTGTTGTGTCTCCAAATTTAATGATATTGCCATATTTACAGCACCAATCATTGTTTTTAAAAATAGATCTTCGAAAAAAATACTGGCCGCAGCAACGGTTTTCAATGTATCTGCAATAACACTCCAAAAAGTTTGAGAAGATATTTGTGTAGGATTTAAATTATCTTCTTCCATAACTCTACGTATGTCGATTAATGATGATTGAATTTGTTCAACTGCATTTTGTAGTGCTAACTGTTGGTCACCTTTTTGAATAATTTCAGTATATAAATCATCGTATCTTTTTCGAAAATCTTTAAACAAATCGTCTCTATCTTCCCGAAATTTAATTATTTTTTCGGCAGAAATATCCAAACCTGGAACTGGCAATGCTTGATGTAATTTTGATGCAATTACCTCCTTTTCAACTGTGTGTGTTTTCGATAATTGAAGTCGTTTTATCGATTGACCTATTGCCCAATAACCATCGTAAATTTGAGTATTCTCAAAAGCAATTTTTTGTTGACCTATCCGAAAATCTTCAGCAATATCGCCTATATAATATGGATTTTTATTATGCACACTATGGTTTGCAAGCTTTAATCGACCAGAATTAATGGCCACCTTAAAGTCTATATTTTTTTCGGATAAATTTTGAACCTCAAAACCCATTATCGGTGGTAAATTTACAATTACAATTTCATCCCAATAAACAAGATATTGCCTAAATAAACGTGGATTAACCACTGGGCCGCCTTTAATCCCTTTATCAATTTCTTCGTATTGTGGAGTTATTACAATTCCTCTCTTTCCCATAGCTAATATTTATTAGAGTATAACATGTATTTAATGATTAGGTCTTTACGCCCGCATCCTGCAGAATAGTACTCTTATTATCTATTGGCTGCAAGTTGGCCGGTCTTTGACCGATGAATGTTTATTGGC
>Ga0307966_1000718_pt1 | contig 27157 bp, 23 predicted proteins | sample OrgLakmetagen646_FD_203141 | JGI IMG/M metagenome (GOLD analysis project Ga0307966, IMG submission 203141) | Saline water microbial communities from Organic Lake, Antarctica - #646 | ecosystem: Environmental > Aquatic > Non-marine Saline and Alkaline > Saline | place: Antarctica: Organic Lake... | reverse complement strand
CATTCATGCGTGAAACCATCCCGCAGGACTGGAAAAACTTCCGCGACAAGGTCTCAGACAACTTCTGCGTCATAACCCACAAGAACTTTCGGGTTTTGGAGTAGAGGCGGTATAATATCCGTTTGTGTATATGCGGCGGCGGCAACCATTTCAGGTGTGCGCGCAGATCAGGCACTTTTATTTTCGAAATCTTAGCCGTGATGCCCTACTCTGCCACCCTGCCGACTGAGGACCACAGTCAGCATTAAACCGGATCCCGCCGCTGCAACCGCACCGGAATTTCCCGTGCCAATTTCAGCAGATGCGCCATGAAGGGCTTAGCCGCGTCATCATCGCGGATCGCTGCGTAGAGACGCTTGGTCAAGCCGCCCTCGGTGATGGGGCGCACTACATAATCGTTGCTGGTGCGCAATTCGCGCACCACCCAGTCGGGCAGCACGGCAACGCCACGATTTGACGCAACCAACAGCAGAATCATCGCCGTCAGCTCCACCTGCCGGATGGCCGCAGGCTCAACCTTGGCAGGCGTTAGCAGCTCAGTAAACACATCGAGGCGCGAGCGATCCACCGGATAAGTAATCAACGTCTGACCTCGAAAATCCTCGGCTTCGACGAACGTCTTTTGCGCCAGGGGATGCAGCGCCGAGGCCAGAAATACCGGCTCATAATCGAACAGCGGCTTGAACCCGATGCCGCGCAGCGCCTCGGGATCGGATGACACGACCAGATCCACCTCCTCTTTTTGCAGTGCAGGCAGCGCGTCAAACGCAAGGCCGGGGCGGATGTCGACATCCACCTCGGGCCAGTTCTGACGAAACGCGTCCAGCACCGGGAACAGCCAATCAAAGCAGGCGTGACATTCGATGGCGATATGCAGGCGGCCAGAACTGCCTTCGCGCACCCCCGAAAACTCGGCTTCCAGCGCCTCCATCTCTGGCAGCACCTTGTTCGCGACGCGCAATAGGCGCAAACCGGCCGCCGATAGCGTCATCGGCTTCGAGCGGCGCACGAACAGCTCGACCCCCGCCTGATCCTCCAGCCCTTTGATCTGATGGCTGAGGGCGGATTGCGTGATGTTCAACTTGTCAGCAGCCTTGGCCAGCCCGCCGCAGGCATGGATCGCGCGAATCGTGCGCAGATGCCGAAACTCGATATGCATTATTAGCCAGCCTCATATAGATCGTGAATATTATGAATTTGCGTAATCTACGCCGCATTGCGACAAAGGCTCAACACCTTTGACAGGAAATCAAACCATGCATGCGCCCAGAGTATCCTTCGAGTTCTTCCCTCCGAAATCGCTCGATGCGTCGTTTCGCCTTTGGGACACCGTGCATACATTAGCGCCTCTGGCTCCGCGCTTCGTGTCCGTAACCTACGGCGCGGGCGGCACGACGCGCACTTTGACGCGCGAGGCGGTCAGTACGCTGCACAGCGCGACGGGTCTCAACGTAGCAGCCCACCTCACCTGCGTGAACGCATCCAAGGCGGAGACAATGGCCATCGCTGATGAATTCCACGCCAGCGGCGTGCGCGAAATCGTGGCCCTGCGCGGCGATGCCCCCAAGGATTCGGGCGGCTTCAAACCCCATCCCGATGGGTTCAAGGACAGCTGCGAGCTGATCGAGGCCCTGAAAGACCGCGGTGATTTTACCATTCGCGTCGGGGCCTATCCAGAAGCGCATCCCGAAGCCGCGGACGCCGATGCCGATGTCGCATATCTAAAGCGCAAGTTTGAGGCGGGCGCAGACGAGGCGATCACGCAATTCTTCTTCGATGCTGACACGTTCCTGCGCTTTCGCGATCGCTGTGCGGCGGCGGGCATCGACAAACCAATCATCCCCGGCATCTTTCCCATCGAAAATTGGTCGAGTGCGCGCCGCTTCGCCGAGTCGTGCGGCACTACGGTTCCCAAATGGCTCAATTCGGCGTTCGAGACGGCCGAGCGCGATGATCGCACCGACCTACTGGCCATCGCCCACGCAACTGAGATGTGCAGCAAGTTGATGGAAGACGGCGTCAGGGATCTGCATTTCTACACGCTGAACCGCCCTGAATTGACGCGCGACATCTGCCACGCGCTGGGCATCACGCCCAAGGTTGAGTTGCGCGACGTCGCATAAGCTCTGCATAAAACGATCAGGCGCCGCCCCTCAATCGGGCGGCGTTTTGCCATTCAACGCGCTTTCATCCATGTCCTCGGACGGGTCCGCGCCGAGTCACCGCTTGCGCCGCAGCAGAAACATCCAGCCCCATCCGCGCCATGTGCCAACCTACGGCGCTTCGTAGTATAGGCTCATATGTGGTCCCTCCATCTCAGATAGCGGGAGAGACAAGTGCGGCCCACATTACTCTCACAGCCAGGCAGCAGCGACGACATCGGGCCGTCGAGGATGATCGCGTGCGGTCACAGGCCCGCGCCGGGTATCGCCACCCTCGCGCCCACTACGCATCCCACGCCACGTCGTGCCCTCTCTCCGCCCCAGCCTATAGCAGGCTTCTATTCTAAAACCGCTTGCGCTCGCCCCCGGAAAAGATGTCCCATCAGGGCCAAGCCCGCAAAACCGCGAGAAGAGGAGCACCCGATGGATCACGTAAGCTTCACCCAAATGAAGGACGGCACGAAGGAGGAATACGAATTCCTCAACCGGCACGAAATCGATCACACTCGCCACACCGCGCAACGCCTGCTGGCCGCGCTAGTCGATTTGGACAAGGGGTTGTCGGGGTACAAGATCACGCGTCTGGGCCATTCGCTACAGTCGGCAACCCGCGCCAAAAGGGACGGCGCGGACATAGACTGGATCGTGGCCGCATTGTTACACGATATCGGCGACATCTACGCACCCTACAACCACGACGAATACGCGGCGACCATCCTCAAGCCCTTCGTGCGCGAGCAATGCACATGGTGCGTCCAAGCACATGGTGATTTTCAGATGCTCTACTATGGCCACCACTTGGATGGCGCCGACCCGGACAAGCGCGAACGCCATCGCGGCCACCCGTATTTTGACGATTGTGCCAAATTCTGTGAGCGCTGGGATCAGACCAGCTTCGATCCGGGTTACGACACTCTGCCACTCGCCACCTTTGCCCCGTTGGTCGAGGAAGTCTTTGCCCGCGCGCCTTATGACCCGGCTGTGATCCGGCCCAGCGCGCGCGTCCCGCTCACAAGCGCCGCAGGGGCGTGAGGCAGCGGAAGAATTTGGATATTTAAGACCAAGAAAATGCCAAGCGCCGTTCTTTGGGCTTTTTTTGGTATAAATATCCATTGCGCACCCGTCGCTACTCATTTCCCACGCGCATGGCGCGCTCTGCCTAAAAACCCATCCGATGGAATGATCCGCAACAGATCTCAGCGCGCTCGTCCGGCCCCCACTGGACGAGTGCATGTCGCCGCTATCCGCCGCGCCGGGACACGACGACACGCTGGACGATGGCAACATCGCCAGCCCGCTGGTGATTGCGGCGCGCGTGCAGCATCGCCGCCGGCCATGGGACCGCTGGAGGAAATCAAAGGCACGAGCAGCTAGATGCCCCCACCAAGAGTGAGACACGCTCTTGTAGCAGGCGCGACGTGGTGGTGAACAGCGGCGGCAATTCCGCGGGGAAGGCCGCCATTTTTATGTCGCACACGGCCAGCGATGTCCATATGGTGATCCGGGTGGGATAGTCTTGCCAAGCCTGATGTAGGACAACCGCTCCAGCAGGCTGGAGGCGACCAGCGACATCACCCTGCACCGCCAGACCGACGTCACATCTCTGCATGGCAGGGATACGCTGGACGCCGTGACGCCAGATACAGACTGGATATTGAACCTGGTCGCATTGAACAACAACGGGTTCGTGCAGACAGGCGAGGCAGCAGGGCAAGACTTTCCCTATGCGACCTCCTGCCCCGGTATATTTGCCGTAGGCGATGTGTGCGCCAGATCGGCCGAACGCGTGGCCAGCGCCGTCGGCAAAGGATCGGTGGTGATCGGGCGCGTCAGGGCCCGCGTGAACACAGCGCTAGCGGCAGGCTAGCGCAGGTTGGGCACCGCCCCCGGCGGCGCGCGCATCTCAAGCCCCACCTGAAATCCGCGCCCGATCCGGTGCGCCAGCACGGACCATTGCCGCGCTGTATCGCCGTCCAACTCCTCTGCCAGAACGGTATCAAAAAGGCCCAGCCAGACTGCAAAATGTGCGGGATGCACATCACTTGTGGCCTTGTGTACCTGCATCGGATTGCCATCATAACCGCGCTCCCGGAGAATCGCGTTCGCCCAAAATCGTATGATCTTCTCCTCATGCGACGGCCATCCGTCCGGCCCGATATGAGCGGCAAAGACCGGCCCCAGCACCGCGTCGCGCCGCACCTTTGCATAGAATCGCACCACGACATGTGCGATCTGATCGCGGGTAATCTCGAACTGTGCCAGCGGACTGGTCATGGCGCGTCTCCTTTAAGCCTCGCGTCGTTGCCCTTATCAGCGCCCAAGACAAAGGCCAATTCACCTGCGCCACGCGCCCCACTGGACGCCGCCGCGCTGCCGGCTTATAAGGCGGCCATGGCGCATCTCCTAGCGATCATCATCCGAATTACATGCCCGGCGCTCTGAAACCTGAGCCGCCGGGACAAGGCGTTCGAGCCACTCGCGCCGCCCCCTCACATCGCCCGAAATGCCCGAGATAAAGGACGCCCGAAATGTGCGCCGACACACCTGATACAGCTCCCGAATACAAAGCAACGCTGAACTTGCCGCAGACCGACTTCCCGATGCGGGCCGGCCTGCCCAAGCGCGAGCCGGAATGGCTGGCCCACTGGGAAGAGATCGGCATCTATGACCGCCTGCGCGAGAAGGCAGCCGCGCATCCGGGTACCCGCGCGCCCTTTACCCTGCATGACGGCCCTCCCTACGCCAATGGCCACCTGCATATCGGCCACGCCCTGAACAAGATCCTCAAGGATATGGTCGTGCGCAGCCAGCAAATGATGGGCAAGGACGCACGCTATATTCCGGGCTGGGACTGTCACGGCTTGCCCATCGAGTGGAAGATCGAGGAACAATACCGCGCACGTGGCAAAAACAAGGACGAGGTCGACATCGTTGATTTCCGTCAGGAATGCCGCAAATTCGCCGAGGGTTGGATCGACATTCAGCGCGATGAATTCAAGCGGCTGGGCATCACTGGCAAGTGGGAAAAACCCTACCTCACGATGGATTTTCGCGCCGAGCGGATCATCGCGGAAGAATTCCAGAAATTCCTGATGACCGGCACACTCTATCAGGGCTCCAAGCCCGTGATGTGGTCGCCGGTCGAGCAGACCGCGCTGGCCGAGGCCGAGGTGGAATACCACGACAAGGAAAGCTTCACGATCTGGGTGAAGTTTAAGGTTGGTGATGTGACACAAAAGAACGCGGGTTGGACTAAGAGTGATGTCGGGGAGGAAAGCCTGACCGAAGAAAATATCACCGAACTATCACGTAGGTTGGAAGCTATTCACGATGCCTATGTGGTGATCTGGACCACAACTCCTTGGACCATCCCGTCGAACAAGGCCGTCGTCTATGGCGATAACATTGGCTACGGGCTTTACGAAGTCGTTGATACCCCTGATGAATGCTGGGCCGCCCCCGGCGACTGCTTCCTGCTGGCCGATAAACTGGCGGGCGACGTATTCAAGCGCGCGCGTTTAGGAGATGGCATGTGGCACCGTCTTCGTGACGTCACCAATGATGAACTAGCAAGTATTTCCCTCGAACACCCCCTCGCCCACACCGAAGGCTCGAAAGGCGAATGGGATGCCCCCCGCGATTTCCGATCCGCCGATTTCGTCACCGACGTTGAGGGCACCGGCTTTGTCCATTGCGCCCCCTCCCATGGCATGGAGGAGTTCGAGCTATACCGCGATCTGGGCATGATCGGCGACATGATCACCTATAACGTCATGGATGACGGTACCTTCCGCGAGGGCCTGCCGTTCTTTGGCGGCAAGGCGATCCTGACGCCCAAAGGCAAGGAGGGCGACGCCAACAAGGCAGTCATCGACAAGCTGACCGAGGTCGGCGGCCTGCTGGCGCGTGGCAAGGTCAAGCACAGCTACCCCCACAGCTGGCGCTCCAAGGCGCCGATCATCTACCGTAACACGCCGCAGTGGTTCGCCGCGATCGACCGCCCTGTGGGCGACGGGCAAGACACCTACGGCACCACGATCCGCGAGCGCGCGCTGACCTCCATTGACGAACTGGTCAAATGGACCCCGCAAAAGGGCCGCAACCGCCTCTACTCCATGATTGAGGCGCGCCCCGACTGGGTACTGTCGCGCCAGCGCGCCTGGGGCGTGCCGCTGACCTGCTTCACGCGCAAGGGCGCACTGCCGACCGACGATGACTTCCTGCTGAAGAACGAGCAGGTCAACGCCCGTATCCTTGAGGCGTTCGAGACCGAGGGCGCAGATGCGTGGTACAAGGACGGCGCCAAGGCACGCTTCCTCGATGGCATCGTGAACCCCGATGAGTGGGACAAGGTCGACGACATCCTCGACGTCTGGTTCGATTCTGGCTCCACCCACGCTTTCGTGCTGCGCGACCGCGAGGACGGCTCGGATGATGGGCTGGCGGACCTCTATCTCGAAGGCACCGACCAGCATCGCGGATGGTTCCATTCCTCGATGCTGCAGGCCTGCGGCACGATGGGCCGTGCGCCTTATCGCGGCGTGCTGACCCACGGCTTCACGCTGGACGCCAAGGGCAACAAGATGTCCAAATCAATCGGTAATACAGTGTCACCCGACGACGTGACCAAACAATACGGCGCCGATATCCTGCGCCTCTGGGTCGCGCAGTCGGACTACACCGGAGATCTGCGCATCGGGCCAGAAATCCTCAAAGGCGTCGCTGACAGCTATCGCCGGATGCGTAACACCATGCGCTACCTTTTGGGCGCGCTTGCGCATTTCGAGGAGTCCGACCGCATCGAGGCCTCCGAGATGCCAGAGCTGGAGCAATGGGTCCTGCACCGCATGGCGGAGCTGGATACGCGCGTGCGCGAGGGTTATGCCTCCTACGATTTCCAGGGCGTCACCCAAACCTTGCTGAACTTCTGCACACTCGATCTGTCAGCCTTCTATTTCGACGTGCGCAAGGATGCGCTTTACTGCGACGGCGATACTGCCCGCCGCCGCGCCGCGCGCACCGTGCTGGACCTCCTGTTCCACCGCCTCACCACGTGGCTCGCCCCCATCATGGTATTCACCATGGAGGAGGTCTGGCTGGAGCGGTTCCCCGGCACCGGCTCGTCCCTGCACCTGCAGGACATTCCAGACACGCCACAGGACTGGCTGAACCCCGAACTGGCCGCCAAATGGGCCACTATCCGCAAGGCACGCCGCGCCGTCACAGCCGCGCTGGAGGTGGAGCGCACGAACAAGGTCATCGGCTCCTCGCTGGAGGCCGCGCCAGACGTCTTTGTTACAGATGCCGACATATTGGCCGCCCTGCAATCGGTCCCATTCGAGGATGTCTGCATCACCTCGGCGATCCAGACCCAACACGGCAGTGGGCCGCAGGATGCCTTTCACCTGCCCGAAGCCGAGGGCATAAGCGTTATCTTCCAAATGGCACCGGGCAGCAAATGCTTGCGCTGCTGGAAAATCCTGCCCGATGTCGGCACGCACGCGCATCCCGGCACCTGCCAGCGCTGCTCGGACGCACTCGGCTAAAAACGTACCGGGCGCGGCCATCCACCCGCGCCCGGCTTTCCCGCGCCTGGCCTTCATCTTGGCCACAATACTCCCGCCGGAGGCTCCGCCGGCACCAACAGCCGCAAAGGCCGATCGCCATGTCCGAACGCCGCAACGCACCCCTCTCGCCAGCCACGCGCCTCGCACAGGCGCTCCACCATGTGGAGGAGCACACAGGCGCTGTGACGCCCTCGATACAGCCCTCGGCCACTTACGCGCGCGGCCCCGATTACGCCCAGCGCCAGCCCTACATCTATCGCCGCGACAGCAACGAGACGACCGAGCTGGCCGAGGCTGTGATTGCCGATATCGAGGACGCTACGTCAACGCTGCTGTTTGCGTCCGGTATGTCTGCGGCCAACGCGGTTCTTGATGCCCTGCCGATGGGCGCGCATGTGGTCGCGCAGGAGGTCATGTATCACGGCGTGCTGCACCAGCTGCGCAAGCATCATGGCACCGGGCGGCTGAACGTCAGCTTTCACGCGCCCGGCGATCTGGACGCGATGCGCTCCGCGATGCAGCCAGGCGTGACCGCGCTGGTCTGGGTCGAGACGCCGAGCAACCCCGATTGGACCGTCACCGATATCTCCGCCGCCGCCGACATTGCACATGGCGCGGGCGCGTGCCTCATCACCGATTGCACAGCGACACCGCCACCCTTCTGCCGCGCACTGGAATTAGGCGCAGACATATCATTTCATTCGGCAACCAAATATCTCAACGGCCATTCAGACGTTACCGCAGGCGCATTGTCAGTGCGCGGCGCCGATGTGATGTGGGACGAGATCGCCAGCATTCGCACGCTTCAGGGCACCGTACTCCACAGCTTCGATGCATGGCTTTTGGTACGTGGGATGCGCACCCTCATGCTGCGGGTAGAGCGGCAGAGCACCAGCGCGCTGGCCATCGCGCAGCACTTCACCGGGCATCCGGCACTACAGGCGGTTCTTTTCCCCGGCCTGCTCTCGCATCCCGGCCACGCCGTTGCCGCGCGGCAATGCGGCGGGCAATTCGGTGGGATGCTGTCATTGATTACAGGCGGCACCGAGCAAACGGCCATCGACACCGCCCGCCACTGTCGCCTCTTTTATCCGGCAACGTCACTGGGCGGTGTTGAAAGCCTGATCGAGCATCGCAAGACGGTGTCCGGCCCCGGCTTCGACGTGCATCCCAATCTGCTGCGCCTGTCCATCGGGATAGAAGACGCAGGCGATTTGATCACCGATCTGGAACAGGCGCTAGAGGCGTCGGCCCCCGAGCGCGTTTGAACGAAGACCTGACTTCCAGTTTTTGCTGAAATGCGGCCCACCGCCCGAATCCTGTGCCGTGTCTCGGGCCAGTGCAGGGCACATATATGCCGCACACACGCTTCGGCGCCGTCGCGGGCCCAAACTCGGGGGGCCCAAACTTGGGGCCTGTCCCACTATCTTGCCCTGATACACGCGGATGGCACATATTCGGTCCATCACGCAACAAACTGTGACAGGTATTATGTCGCTCGGCACCAAGGACATCGTCAGCCTCACGTCCAATGCACTCCGTAAAACGATGTTTTCGCCCAAGCGATCAAGTATCGTGCCTGCCACTATGCATCACCGACCCAACGCGCCCGGACGAGCCTACCGTATTCGTCAATCAGACCTTTTGTGATCTGGCTGGCTATGCCGAGGCCGATTTCATCAGTGATAATTGTCGGCGCCTGCAATGCCCCGAGACAACCCGCGACAGCGTGGACGCCATCCGCGCCGCGATGGCATCTCGCGAGGTGGCGATGATGAGATCGTCAATTACCGCAAAAATGACGAAAATTTCATCAATGCGCAGAAGATCGGCCCCGTCTTTGATGGCGACGGGCGGCTGATCTTTCGCTTTGGCTCGCGAATGGATCTATCTGCCCGCAGCGCAGAGGAACGCAGCATCACGGATCTGCGCACGGCCGAATTGCTGCACCGTCTCAAGAATATCGTCAACGTCATGTCCGTGGTCATCAAGATGACTGGACGCTCTGAAACGGATCCGGAGAAATTCAGCCAGAAGGTGATCCAGCGGCTGTTCGCACTGGGCCAGACACATTTCGATACGCCGACGAATGATCGCCCCCGCAGCCTGCAATTTGGCCAACTCGTGCAGACGCGGCTTGTGGCTTACGCTGCGCTGGGTAGGTAGCAGGTCAGGTTCCACGGCACAGATGTGGAGCTGACCGGCGACAAGGTCACCTCACTCACGCTGCCGCTGCACGAGCTGGCGACAAACGCGGCCAAGCATGGCAGTCTTGTCAGTGCGACGGGGCACGTTGATCTGTCATGGTGCGCCTTGGACGCGCGCAATTTCTGTATGATCTGGCAAGAACGCTGTGGCCCCGCCGTCACGCCCCCCGCGCAAGAGAGCGGCGCAGACATCGCCGACAAGCTGATCGCAGCCTCAAACGGTGCGCTGCATTTCGACTGGCAGGCAGAGGGTCTGATCATTTCGCTGAGCCTCCCGATGGTTGACGGGTGAGCACAGCGCGCCCGAAATCAAGGCATTTGCGCGCTGGGGGGCTACAAGTCTGATACCGCCGACTGGCGTCATGCGGCCCGTGGCGCCGAACCGGTCTTCGGTCCATTTCGACAGGCGCAGCACCAGATAACAATAAAGGCAATAGAACCCCGCGATCAGGCTATAGATGAACAAGACATTGCCCAGCACCCGCATAATCGCGACCTCGCCCTGCCGCGTCAGTTCACCTATGCCGATGGCCAAAAGGATGGCCCTGCTTTTGCATCACGATGATACATCGTGCTGGCCATAGGCAGGGTCGCATGCTTCGGCGCCTGAGGGCACCACGATATGGCGCCAGGTCTGTATCAGCGTCATCCCAGTGGAGCGTGCGACATAAGCCTGCCCGCTGGGACACAGTTTTGATCGCCGATGCCACGATTTCGGCCACGTAGTTCAAGGTATAAGCGGATTGCGATACGATCGCTGCTGTCTGGCAGTCAAAGGACAGCCGCGCGATGCCCTTCGCCGCAACACGAAACAGGCGATGTAGAGCTGCACAAGATAAGGTGAGCCGCGCAAAGGATGCATGAAGATGTGCAAATTGATGATACTATTCAGCACATACAGACAAATCGTCTTGGCCGCGCCGAGAACAAAACTGATGGCCGGCCCGACGGAGGTCGTGATTCTCAAGATCCGGAACGTTGGCCCCAGCTCTTTGAGCAGAGCTGGGTAGAGCACCCCGATAATAGCTCATTTATCAACGATCCGTACCATAGTGTCCGCGCCAGCTCGACATTCAGGCGCTGCCGCCTGGACGGTTTTGCACGAGGCCCCGACAGCACCAGCGCTATGGCATAGATGCTCAGGTAGCAGCCCGCGACGGCAACGTAGCTTTCGGTGGCAACGACCGTTTCGAAGAGCATAAGAAGGCGCGTGGCCAGCGGATCGAACACCGCAATGAAGCTCAGTCACGACCTGCCTTTATCAGAACGGCTGTCTGGCCCAGCAAGGGTGGCACCACGTCGGCGATAGCCTGCGGCAGCAAGATGCGCGCGCGGATGATCCAGCTCATCTAGGGCGAGGTATGCAACAGGTGCCGCTATTCGGCCCTCACCCATTCGAGCGCACTTGTGACCGGCGTCCCAATCGGTGGCGTTCCATCAGGAGGCGGCCGCCTCCCAAGGCGCCCGCCGATGCGGACAAGGTGCATATAGTTGCCGAGGCTGTTCAGCAGATACACGAAATCGGTACGCACGGCTAAGCCGATCTGCGCGCGTCTCAGCTCACCTTCGATATGCACGATGCCGTCGCATGAAAAACAAGAAGCCCAAAAGCATCGCCTTGTCAGAAACACCCTACAATGCTCGACCCAACATGACCGCATGAACCGGCTGCGCGGTGCGCCCGAAAAATTTCAGCTTGGCATGGGGCAGGAAGCTGCGCTGCTGATGCGCAGGACGGTGCTTGGGATGCCGCCCAGCGACACCGCGGTCTGGTTCATACCCTGCCAGTTAGTGAACTCAGATCCGTCCTTGGCAAACACCACCGTTTCGGCAAGAAACACCAACACAGTAAATGTGATCTGCATACTGCGCTGTGCCGTCGGCGTTATCCCGGCTGCGATGAATTCAGCCGTTTCCAAGGTCAGCGCCGGACTGAGTGCATTTCAATCGTCATCGTGCACGACCAGCTCAAGGCTCACATCGTCGGCGAGGCCCGTCCACACAATTTCTCCCATCATCGTCTCGGCCTGCGAAACAGTTGCAGCATTCGCCATGACTGCGTCGCGGATCCGGTTCGCAATAAGGGATTCGAAAATCATTTTGACGCTCCATTTTTTCCAAAATTCACGGGATCTGACTCACCAAATGCTGCGCCCAGTCCATCTGCTCATTGTCGAAAAACGCAGTGGGGGCATTCTCCGCGATGATAGCCGTTGTCATCCCCTCGGCGGCCAGACTACGCATCTACTCCAGCACGCCGCCGATGGTCCCGGGATCGCGCTACGACGTAGCCTCGTTTAACAATGTTACCATAGGCTTCATCGCGCAGCTTTGCGCGATGGTGACCCACTGCTCCTAGCCGCCCGATAGCTTGCACCGGCGTCCAGCAGTCCGATCTTGGCCAAAAAATCATGCGCAATAGGCTCAATGTCGGCGCATGCCACAGTCTAGACTTGCCTGACCCAAAGGAGCCGATGACGACCGTTGCCTCGCTCAGGTTGCCCCTGCCACCGCGCCGGGCGAATAGCCTCATTAGCAGGACGAGGCAGGCTCCGGTCATAAAGTGATTGCGCAGGCCATACATCTTGACGCCCCCCGCTCCTCTTCTGGGGCGCTATATCGGCCTAATTCGCGTCGTTCATTGCGCACGCCAATTTGCCATGGGCGCAATTGCTGCCCATACCCGACGCGATGCAATGGAGGCGCTCCTGCGGCTTTTCTTGGCTCAAATATCCACAGCGCAGGTCATTCCGCCCCGCAAGACGTGGTTGTGATGCGGTGAACTTTTGCGCGCTCCCCGGCTTGAGGCGCGCGCCCCCATGCTCTACCCATGGGAGGACAAATAGGTAAAAGGCGCCCGGCCAATGGCATTCACAATCGCGATCGACGGGCCCGCAGCGGCTGGTAAGGGCACCGTCGCGCGCCAGTTGGCTGCGCATTTCGGATACGCCCATCTGGATACGGGCCTGCTCTACCGCGCCACAGGGCGCCGGATGCTGGCCGGGATGGACGCGGTTGAGGCGGCTCGCACGCTCCAACCAGACGACCTCGAGGCGCCAGATCTGCGCACCCCAGAGGCCGGACAGGCGGCCAGCCGCGTTGCCGCCATCCCTGAGGTGCGGCGGGCGCTGATCGACTTTCAGCGCGCCTTCGCCGCCCGCGCGGGCGGTGCGGTACTGGACGGGCGGGACATCGGCACGGTGATCTGCCCCGAAGCGAACGTGAAGCTGTACGTGACGGCCGACGACGACGTGCGCGCCGCCCGCAGGCTGGCCGAACTGACCGGAACCGGCCACGATATCACCTATGCCGAAGTGCTGGCCGATCTGCGCCAGCGCGATGCCCGCGACAGCGCCCGCGCCGCCGCCCCGCTGAAACCCGCAGACGACGCCATCCAGTTAAACACCTCAACGCTCACCGTCGAGCAGGCCATCGCCGCAGCCATAGTCGAGGTGGAGCGGGTGCAGCACCGCTAACGCCGCCTACACCCTTGCCATTCAGCCCTATCCGAAATATACGCGCGCCTGTCAGCTAGGCGGTAACTACCGCAGACCCGAAGGAATCGAGTAGGGCCGCATCAGCCGGCTTCTTTCAGGGTCTTGCACATCGCCTGACCAATGAAACCCGCTCTACCAAAAGGTGGACAAAACCTAGACCGGCGGAGACAACCGCACGGCCCGAAAAAACCGCATAAAGGAACCTGAGACCACATGGCTCACGATATATCTATGGAGGAATTCGAAGCCCTTCTGAACGAAAGCTTCGAAATGGACACGCCCGATGAGGGCACAGTCGTCAAGGGCAAGGTCATCGCTGTTGAAGCGGGCCAGGCCATCATCGACGTAGGCTACAAGATGGAAGGCCGCGTCGATCTGAAAGAATTCGCAGATCCCGGCGAGCAGCCAAACATTAATGTCGGCGACGAAGTCGAAGTGTTCCTGCGCTCGGCCGAAAACTCGCGTGGCGAGGCTGTCATCAGCCGCGAGATGGCCCGCCGCGAAGAAGCATGGGACCGTCTGGAAAAGGCATATGCCGCAGAAGAGCGCGTCGAAGGCGCAATCTTTGGCCGTGTCAAAGGTGGCTTTACCGTCGATCTGGGCGGCGCTGTTGCGTTCCTGCCCGGCTCTCAGGTTGATGTGCGCCCCGTGCGCGACGCGGGCCCCCTAATGGGTCTCAAGCAGCCGTTCCAGGTTCTGAAAATGGACCGCCGCCGTGGCAACATCGTGGTTTCGCGCCGTGCGATCCTCGAGGAAAGCCGTGCCGAGCAGCGCGCCGAAGTCATCGGCAAGCTGACCGAGGGCGACAATGTCGACGGCGTCGTCAAGAACATCACAGAGTACGGCGCATTCGTCGATCTGGGCGGTGTTGACGGCCTTCTGCACGTTACCGACATGGCATGGCGCCGCGTCAACCACCCGTCCGAGATCCTCGCCATCGGTGAGACGGTCAAGGTTCAGGTGATTAAGATCAACAAAGAAACTCACCGTATCAGCCTGGGCATGAAGCAGCTTCAGGAAGATCCATGGGACATGGTTGCCGCGAAATACCCGCTGGATTCCAACCACACCGGCCGCGTCACAAACATCACCGATTACGGCGCGTTCGTGGAGCTGGAACCGGGTGTCGAGGGCCTCGTTCACGTCAGCGAGATGTCTTGGACCAAAAAGAACGTGCATCCGGGCAAGATCGTGTCCACCTCGCAAGAGGTTGAGGTCATGGTTCTGGAAATCGACAGCGCCAAGCGCCGTGTTTCCCTTGGTCTCAAGCAGACCATGCGCAACCCATGGGAGGTGTTTGCAGAAACGCACCCTGAGGGCACCGAGGTCGAAGGCGAGGTTAAGAACATCACCGAATTCGGTCTGTTCATTGGCCTCGACGGCGAGATCGACGGCATGGTTCACCTCAGCGACATCAGCTGGGACGAGCGTGGCGAAGAGGCGATCCAGAACTACCGCAAAGGCGACACCGTCCAAGCGGTCGTCTCCGAAGTCGACACCGACAAGGAGCGCATTTCGCTTTCGATCAAGAACCTGGGCGGCGACAAGTTCGCTGAGGCGGTTGGCGGCGTTAAGCGCGGCTCGATCATCACAGTCGAGGTGACGTCCATCGAGGATGGCGGCGTCGAAGTGGAATATGAGGGCATGAAGTCCTTCATTCGCCGCTCCGACCTGTCGCGCGATCGCGCAGAGCAGCGCCCCGAGCGTTTCTCGGTAGGCAACAAGATTGATGTGCGCGTGACCAACGTGGACAGCAAATCGCACCGTCTGGGTCTCTCGATCAAAGCACGCGAAATCGCCGAAGAGAAAGAGGCCGTGGAACAGTACGGCTCCTCCGACTCGGGCGCATCGCTGGGCGACATCCTTGGCGCAGCGCTAAAGCCAGGCGACTGATAGAAGCGGCCTTTGGGCTGATAGAAATGAAGAAGGCCCCGCAGAACACTGCGGGGCCTTCTTTTGTGGTATAGTGCCGATTTGGTCAGCTTAGCCCTGCGCCAGCGCGATATAGCCCGTTTGTATCCGGCCAACATCAGGACGCCCACCGCGCGCCCGATGGTTGCCCGCAAGAGCAGAAAGTCCGGCGGCGACACGGCGGCAGCAATAATCCCAGGCACGCCACCCCCCAAGAACCGGGGCGCGAAGAAGCTCCTATCCTGCGCGATGACGACCGCGCCAGTGGCTAAAAACAGCGCGCTCAGCATTAGCCGCGGCCAGCCCGCTCGTGCCGCGACGCAGTATCCCACCCGCCACAGAGACGGGCCAGGTAAATGCTGTCACGCCTACGATCAGCAGAACGTTGACGATCGTGGATCCCACGACATTGCCCAATGCAACATCCGGCACACCGCGCAGCGCGGCGACATCAGCCACCAGACGCTCGGGCGCCGCCGCGCCGACACCCTTCCACCGTCAGGCCAATCAAGAGCGGCGATATCGCCTACGCCGGGCGGGCCCGACGCGGCCCCGCACCAGCGCATCACCACCCAAAAAAAGGCCGATCAATCTGGCGAAGACATAAAGGTAATCCAATAAGGTGAACCTTCGGAATGCATGTTCGAATAGAGCGCAGATGACGACGCTGCGGTCACAGGGCAAGGTTTGGCAAAAAGCAGTTCGGGGCGCTGCCTGCGGGATAGCAAGCCCCCGGGCAGATTGCCCGTGACATCGATCAAATGAACCTGCGCCACCCGCAGCATCAGGTGGAATTTGAGTATTTAGGCCAAGATGAAATACTGGCGCGCGCTTTAGGCGGCGCGTTTGCCGTAATAGAGGCCGATGACATGCTCGGCCTCGGCGAAGAAAAGCCAGCGGGAGGCGGCAATGCCAATGACGTGGCTAAGGATCGCCAGCGCGGCGGCGACATGCGCGCCAGGCAGGCCGAGTAGCATCACCGGCAGGACATAGCCAAAAGCAAAAGCGATGGTGCGCAGCTTTTTCGAATGGCGGCGACCGACGACGTGAACGAATTCGCGCAGCAGGTAATTCGTGCCGGTATGAGGCGGCTCAAATGCGCGAGGGGTGCCAATATGGCCCAGCCCCGTGGCGGTGGACAGGGTCGTGCCTGAGCGCCCCAGCGCATTATCCCCGCGCACCCACCACGCAATCTGAACGATGGCGGCGATGGGCAGAAGGATGATTGCCAGCGTGATTTGGGCCGCCAGCAGCGCGCCCCCAGCAAGAGAGATGGACAGCAGCAGCGCCGGCGTCAGCCATGTGCGCCAACGCGGCACGGTCTTCATCTGGGCATAGATCATCGAGGTAGTGTAAGTCACGCCAATGCACAACGCCGCGCCCAGCCAACCTAGCGGAGCCCAACGTTGGTCAAAGAAAACAAGACCCGTGCCGTAGAGTGCCGTAACGATCAAGGCCGCGACCGCCGCACACCCCTCGCGGCTGAGCCAACTGGTACGCCATTGGCTGAACGCCTTGAGAGCCCGTTCGGGGCGGCCAAGATGGAAGGTGGAAGCCAAGAGGCCACCAACGGCGAGTATGTAGCCGATCGCAAAGAAGGCGAATGCCGTCCATCCGGTGGGCACGGCCACGCCGACACCCAGCCAGAACAAGAGGCCAAATCCGAGGCCGGACAGGGTGGTAAAGACGATTACGGACGGGGCAGGATGCATATCAGACCTTTGAAAGCGCGCGGTCGAGCCAAGCGATCAGGCCCGCCGATTCGTGTGCAACCGTATCGAGCAAGGGGGCAAGGACATCCGTTTGCGGCGGCGCATCCAGCTGGTCACGGGGGCGCGGTGGCAGGTATTTATTGACTGGCTTCGTACCCTGCTCTGGCATCAGGTCAAAGCCACCACGCTCGGCTGTCAGTTTGCTGACGTCGCTATCCGGATCGGCAAAATCGCCAAAGTGGCGCGCACCTGCGGGGCAGGTACGAACACAGACCGGGACGCGATCAACCTCGGGCAAGTTCTCGTTGTAGATGCGATCGACGCAGAGGGTGCATTTCTTCATCACGCCCTCTTCGGCGTCCAACTCACGAGCACCATAAGGGCAGGCCCAGGCGCAAAGGCCGCAGCCGATGCAATCACTCTCGTTGACCAGAACGATACCGTCCTCGACGCGTTTGTAGCTGGCGCCAGTGGGGCAGACAGTGACGCAGGGTGCATCATCACAATGCAGACACGATTTAGGAAAATGTACCAGTTGTGCAGCTGGATGCGGCGCGGTCGATGTGGCCGGTGGCTGCACCTCATAGCTGTGGACACGGTTAAGGAACGTGCCCGACGGATCCTCTCCGTACGGCCGCTGGTCGCTGAGGGGGGCGCCATAATTCTCGGTATTCCAGCCCTTGCAGGAGATGACGCAGGCATGGCACCCGACGCATGTGTCCAGGTCGATGACAAGGCCAAGCTTGCGCTGTGTGGTTTCGGGAAGTGCGGTCATGTGACATCCTTCGGCATGTGCGGGGCGAACGTGGTCGGCGCCAGCGTCACCGGCTTTTCCTTCTCTGCGTCCCATGTGGCGATGAACCAGATGAAAGAGCCAAGTGTCAGCGCGACGAACACAAGGATGACCAAAAGGGTGCGTTGCGTGCCGCTCATTTGCCAACCTTCCAAGTAAGTTTGTCCGGGCCGGTCCCGACAGGGGGTTTGATCTTGGGCATCACCGGGTATGCCTCATCGGGGGCGGGCACCTTTTCCAGCTTTACCCGTAGGTCGAACCATGCGGCCTGCCCCGTGACCGGGTCAGAATTGGCCCAGCGCAGACCGTCGCCCTTGGGCGGCAACAATTCATGGATGAGGTGGTTCAGCAGGAATCCCTTCGTTGTCTCGGGCGCGCCGTCTTTCAGCGCCCACGCGCCCTTTTGCTTGCCTATCGCGTTCCATGTCCAGACCGTGTGCGGATTGAGCGCGGCCATATGCGCCACCGGAACGGTAATCTCGCCATGCGCCGAAGTGACCCGCGCCCAATCGCCATCGGCAAAGCCGTGCTGCTCAAAGAGGCCCGTCGGCAGGTAGAGCGGGTTATGCCCGTGGATCTGGCGCAGCCACGCATTTTGCGATCCCCAGCTGTGATACATGGCCATCGGGCGCTGGGTCAGGGCGTGGATAGGGTATTCGGCCTCGTCTACATAGCCATCCTCCAGTGCGGCATACCAGATAGGCAGTGGATCCATCGTCATCTTTATCCGCTCGCGTAGGTTGTCTGGCGGCTGGCGGTCCCCACGCCCTTCGGCGGCCAGTTGAAAGCGACGGAGCGGCTCGGAATACAGCTCAAAGATATAGGGCTGGGGGCTGTCGAAGAGGCCAATACCGACCGCCCAATCCTGATAGGCCATGTTCCACGGTTTGTAATATTGCGCATCCTCGGGGATGTGCTGTGTGCAGAAGCCACCATTCTCGATATAGGCGTCCAGCTGCGCGGCGTTGGGCGCACCGCGCCCATGCACCGGCCCAGCCTCGCCCATGCGCCATCCGGACAGCGGACCAATGCCCGGCTTTCGCTGGTGATTGGTGATGTAGTCGGCGTAATCAGCGTATTTCTGGCCGCCCTCTTCGGTAACGAAACCGGGCAGGTTCAGGCGGGCGCCCAGCTCGCACAGCACCGATTGAAAGCCGCGCACATCCCTGTTCGGCTCTACCACCGGCCAGCGAATCGCATCGGCAGCGGCGCCCGGCTCACTGATCGGGCGATCAAGCAGCGAGATGCAATCGTAGCGCTCCAGATAGGTGGTGTCGGGCAGGATCAAGTCGGCATAGGCCACCATTTCGCTGCTATAGGCATCGGAGTAGATAATGCGCGGGATGACATATTCGCCGTCCTCGGTTTTATCCGTCAGCATCTGCATGACGCCGCCCGTATTCATCGACGAATTCCACGACATGTTCGCCATGTAGAGAAAAAGCGTGTCGATCTTGTAGGGGTCCCCGGCATGCGCGTTTGAGATGACCATATGCATCAGGCCATGCGCGCTCAGCGGATTATCCCACGTGAACGCTTTGTCGATACGCGCGGGGGTGCCGTCGGGTTTGAGGCACAGATCGTCGGGACCGGCTGGATAACCAAGGTGCGGGCCATCCAGCGGCGTATTCGGTGCGGAATTGCTATGCGGCTTGGGGTGGATATGCGCGGGCTTGGGGTATGGCGGCTTGAACCGCATGCCGCCCGGCACCTCTACCGTGCCAAGGATGATCTGAAGGATATGCAGCGCGCGGCAGGTCTGAAAGCCGTTCGAATGGGCTGAAATACCACGCATCGCGTGAAAACTGACGGGGCGGCCGGTCATGGTCTGGTGCGTCTCGCCGCGAAAATCGGTCCACTCCCGGTCCAGCGTGAACGCCTCGTCAAAGGCCACGCGCGCCAATTCGGCAGCGATGTTGCGGATCTTTTGCGCAGTGATACCGCAACGTTCAGCCACCGCCTCGGGCGCATATTGCGCATCCATATACCGCTCGGCCATCAGGTGCATGACGGGGCGGTGCGTGACGCCCGCCGCGCGGTAAGTGGCGTGCAGGTCGGGACGGATTCCCTTGGTATCAAAGGCCGCCAGCTTGCCGGTGTTCCTGTCGATCACCAATGGCTTGCCATCTGCGTCCCGCAAAAACAGGCCATGGTCTGGCGATTGGAGATCGCCGTTCACCAGCACCGGCGCATTGGTGTAGCGCGACAGATAGTCGACGTCGATCCGGCCCGCCTTCATCAGCTCGTGCACAAGGGCCAGAATGAAAAGGCCATCAGTGCCGGGCGTGATGCCAACCCAATCATCAGCCACAGCGTTATAGCCCGACCGAATTGGATTGACGCCGATTACCCGCGCGCCGCGCGCCTTGATCTTGCCTATGCCCATCTTGATCGGGTTGCTGTCATGGTCCTCGGCCACGCCAAACAGCATGAACAGCTTAGTGTAATCCCAATCGGGGCTGCCAAATTCCCAGAACGCGCCGCCCATCGTATAGATGCCCGCCGCCGCCATATTGACCGAGCAAAAGCCGCCATGCGCCGCATAGTTTGGCGTGCCGAAATTCTGCGCCCAGTAGCTGGTAAAGCTTTGGGATTGGTCGCGGCCCGTAAAGAACGCAAGCTTTTCCGGTGCCGTCGTACGAAGGGGCGCGAGCCATTCGGTCGCTAGCGATACAGCTTCGTCCCAGCTGATCTCTTCGAACTCGCCAGATCCGCGCGGGCCTACGCGGCGCAACGGCGCACGCAAACGGGCGGGCGAATTGTGCTGCATGATGCCGGCGCTGCCCTTGGCACACAGCACACCCTTGTTCACCGGGTGGTCGCGATTGCCCTCAATATACGCAACTTTTCCGCCCTTCATATGCACGTCGATGCCGCAGCGGCAGGCACACATGTAGCACGTCGTTTTGCGCACCTCGTCCGAGACGTGCGGCGACAGATCGAGATCGGGCTGTTTATGCGGCAAAATCGGGGCCTTTCATATCAGGGCCTTCCATTAAGTTAGATGCCTCCCGCGCCACAAAGGCTTCTTCTTGCGCAGGCACGGTGTGGGCAGGAACATCTCCTGCCCATTCCAGTTTAATCAGAACATCATTCATGATGTCACGCGCGTTCTCGCCGATACCCCCCGTAAAGGCGATGGCGTCGACCCCGCCCATTGCCGCAATCATCGCGCCCGCATGCCGCGCGGCCCAGTAGCAAAAGTGTCTGATGGCAAATTGTGCGGCGGGTGTGCCGGACGCCTGCAACGCGCGCATGTCGAAACTGGCGCCCGAAAGGCCCAACAGGCCGGAGGCATGTGTCAGCAGGTGCTCGGCGGCATCCACGCCGATGCGGCGCGCCAACTCCAGCACAGCGGCAGGATCCATATCGCCGCTGCGCGTACCCATGGTCAGCCCCGCGTTGGGCGAATATCCCATCGTTGTCGCAACCGAGCGGCCCTCGCGGATGGCACAAATCGACGCGCCATTGCCCAGATGAAACGCCAGCAGACGGCGTGGCAGCTGCGTACCGGTCTGGCGTGGCAGTGCCTCAATCAGCGCAGCGTAGCTGATCCCGTGAAAGCCATAGCGGCGCAGGCCTTGGGTTGCGGGCACGTCCGGCAGGGCATAGCGCACCGCAACCTCGGGGATGCTCGCGTGGAAGGCCGTATCGAAGCTGGCATATTGCCGCAGGCCGGGCGCAAGGGCAGCGATTCGGTCGATCACGTCCAGATGATGCGGATTATGAAGCGGCGCCAGTGGGATGCAGGCAGCGATCTGAGCACGTACTTGCGGCGTGATATGCGCAGATTTGCTAAGATGTGCGCCCCCATGCACCACCCGGTGCGCGGCGGCGCCAAAGCGGCCGATAGCATAGCCCTGCAAGCCCAGCCCCATCAGCACACGGTCAAGCGCCGCACCGTGATCCGGCACTGCATCCGCACCTGCACGCGCCACCTCACGGCCATCCTCGAACACCGCTGCCTTGATCGTGGAAGATCCAGCATTGAGAACAAGGATGGTGCGCGACGTCATGCCAACTGCGGGCGCATGTCCGCAGGATCGATGCCTGCCACGGCGACGGGTTTCTTCATTGCATCGCGTCGGAACGGCTCACCCAACTCTTGGTTAATCATCGCCTCGATCACCGTCGTCACGCCGTTCTCCATCTGGTCTTTGACCGCTTGGTTCAGCGCCGCCGTCAGTTCCTCCATCGTGCGCGCGACAACGCCTCTCAACCCGCAGGCATTGGCGATCCCGGCATATGACACTTCGGTGTCCAGCTCGGTCCCGACGAAATTGTCATCATACCACAGCGTTGAATTCCGCTTTTCCGCGCCCCACTGATAGTTACGGAACACGATCTGCGTCACGGCGGGCCATTCGCCGCGCCCGATAGCTGTCAACTCCGTCACCGCGATGCCGAACGCGCCATCGCCGGAAAAGCCGACGACAGGCACATCGGGGCAGCCAATCTTGGCGCCGACAACAGAGGGCAGGCCATAGCCGCAGGGGCCGAAAAGACCGGGAGCGAGGTATTTGCGCCCCACCTCAAAGGTCGGGTAGGCGTTGCCGATAGCGCAGTTATTACCAATGTCGGAGCTGATGATCGCATCCTTCGGCAGGGCCGCTTGAATGGCGCGCCACGCCATGCGGGGGCTCATCCAGTCCGGCTTGGCCTCGCGGCAGCGCTGATTCCACGTCGTGCCGGCGTCATCCTCCTCATGATCCATCGAGGAAAGCTCCTGCGCCCATGCAGATTTGGTGGTGGCGATAAGGTTGCGCCGCTCCTCTCGGCCTTCGTCACCGGCAATCCCGGACAGCTTGGTCAGGATCGACGTTGCCACCTTTTTGGCATCGCCAATGATGCCCACACCCACCTTTTTGGTCAGGCCGATACGGTCAGGATTAATATCGACCTGAATGATCTTGGCGGCAGATGGCCAGTAGTCGATGCCATATCCCGGCAGCGTCGAAAACGGGTTCAGCCGCGTGCCAAGCGCCAGCACCACATCCGCGCATGCGATCAGTTGCATAGCCGCTTTGGAGCCGTTGTAGCCCAGCGGCCCAGCAAAGAGCGGATGCGAGCCGGGGAACGCGTCATTATGCTGATAGCCGACGCAGACGGGCGCATCCAGACGCTCGGCCAGCGCGCGGGAAGCATCGATGGCACCGCCTAGGATGACGCCGGCGCCGTTCAGAATGACGGGGAATTTCGCGTTCGACAACAGCTCCGCGGCCTCCGAAACAGCTACCTCACCGCCCGAGGGGCGCTCAAAACTGACGATCTGCGGGAGGTCGATATCGATCACCTGCGTCCAGAAGTCGCGCGGCATGTTGATTTGTGCGGGTGCGCTGGCGCGCTTGGCGTTCAAGATTACGCGGTTCAGCACTTCGGCAACGCGGGTCGGGTCGCGCACCTCTTCCTGATAGGCAACCATATCGGCAAATGCCGCCATCTGCTCCACCTCCTGAAACCCGCCCTGCCCGACCGTCTTGTTTGCCGCCTGCGGCGTGACAAGCAGGAGGGGCGAGTGGTTCCAATAGGCGGTTTTCACAGCGGTGACGAAGTTGGTAATGCCCGGCCCGTTCTGCGCGATCATCATACTCATCTTGCCAGTCGCGCGAGTGTAACCATCGGCCATCATGCCGCCCGACCCCTCATGCGCACAGTCCCAGAATGTGATGCCGGCCTTGGGGAAAATATCCGAAATCGGCATAAAGGCCGATCCAATGATGCCGAACGCATGTTCAATCCCGTGCATTTGCAGGGTTTTAACGAAGGCTTCTTCGGTGGTCATTTTCATGGCGAAATCCTTGGGGGGTTGAGGCGCTGCGGCAGTTTTTTAAACTACGGCCCCATGTGAGTGTGCAATAGGGCCAGTTGGCCTTGCGTGATAGGGCCAGAAGTCAGGCTTACTTCAACGCACCCGCGATCAGCGCAATGCCTGCGCCAATTTTCTCCGATGGGATAGACGAATAGGCGAGGCGGTAGAAATTACGCGGTGGATCATCCCCATGGAAGAAGGAACCCCCCGGCTCAATCAGCACGCCTTGAGTGCGCAAATGGGCGGCGACATGCCCCATATCCACGCCCTCCGGCGCGCGCATCCAAATCGACGATCCGCCATGCAGGCCCCGCCCCGCGACTGTTAGGCCATGCTGGGCCAGCGCATCCTCCATCACGCGCCGGCGTTCGGCATACGCGCGAGACGTGCGGCGGACCTGACTGTCATAATGACCAAGGCTGAGAAAGTAGGCCGCCGTGCGCTGCATCAGGCCGGGCGGATGGCGCAGCACGCTAGCCCGCAGTGCGCGTGCCTCGCGTATGAATGGCCGCGGCCCTACCAAATACCCAAGGCGCAGACCCGGAAAGATCGACTTGGAAAAGCTGCCGACGTAGATCACGCGACCATCCCGATCCAGCGATTTCATAGATGGCGACGGCGGATTCAGGAACGATATCTCGAACTCGTAATCATCCTCGACGATCAGCGCATCCATGTCCCGCGCACGTGCCAACAGGGCGCGGCGGCGTGCCATCGGCATAGTCGCGTTAGTCGGGCATTGGTGACTGGGCGTAGTGAATATCACGTCAGCTGCCTCGGGCAGGTCACCGGGCGGCAGGCCGCTCGCGTCGACGGAAACGGCATATGTATGACAGCGCGACTGCTCCAGAATGTCGCGCAGGCCGTGATAGCAAGGATACTCAACAACCGCTGTGCGGCGCTGCGTCAGCAGGACCTGTGCGGTCAGCCACAGTGCATTCTGCGCACCCATTGTGACGAGGATTTCATCTGGTTCGGCAAGTATTCCGCGCCGGGGCAGCGTGTGGCGGGTAATGAACTCAATCAAGCGCGGATCGTCGCGGTCATAGTAGTCTCTGGCCTGCGCGTGAAAATCCTTAAGCCCCAGCGCCCGCAGCGCGCAATGTCGCCAATTGGCGTGATCGAACAGCTTTACATCGCTCTGACCATAGAGAAACGGATAAGGGTATTCAGCCCAATCCTGCGGTTTTTCAGGCGTGCGGCCACCCGTAAATCGCTGGCCCAGCGCGCGGGACCAGTCGATGCGGTCCTGCACCGGGTGCGCGGCGGCAAAGCTTGGTGGCTCTGGCGCGGTCTGCGACACATAAAAACCCGAGCGATCGCGCGCGGCCAGGTAATCGTTTGCCTGCAACTCGGTATAGGCCAGCGTCACGGTAATCCGGCTAACACCTAACTGAGCGGCAAGGCGGCGCGAGGATGGCAGCTGCTCGCCCTTGGCGAAGCGGCCAGACAGGATACCCTCGGCGATCATCTGCTGGATGCGAGCCTGCAGTGTGCCCGCGCCGTCGGGGCCGAGAAAAAAGGTTTCTACCGGTATCGCCATAATGTGACGCTAGACTGGACTTAGGCGGCGCGCAATCTGGCCTGATAGCAGGCGATGGATTTTCTTGTCCCGTTCAGCCCCAGCCATCGGTAAATTCATCGACCTGACGCTTCTCGCGCTGCGTGCGGAATTTGCGCAAGCGCGCCCATATGCCCCAGACCAGCGCAGCCAGAACTGTCAGCAAGATGATGTTGAACCATGGAACGATCCGCGCGTCCGGACCCGACACAGGCTTGACCGAGATGGCATTTGGAAAAATCGACAGGAATTCATTGCGCCAGCCGTAATGCGTGATCGATACCCATTGGGCGCTAGCCGCGCTTGACTTGGAGATCATGTCAGACGCTTCGGCCTGCAGATTCGATGTATCGAACTTGAAATAGGGCGGCCAGCCCCAACCAGTATCCTCGTTGCGATAGATCATCGGCTTGCCGTCCGTGCGAAATGTCTGGATGAAAGACACATCACGATTGACGGCCCCCTGAGCGGCGCCCGAATCGGAGTTGGCCCAGAACATCGAGTTTTCGCCGAAATCGACACGCTTTTCATAGGTGTCGGTGATGCGCGCGATATCGTGCTGCGGCACGGTATAGTGCAGGAACCCTAGGATTACTGTCCAGAACGCGCCCCAGAAGACCCATTTTACATAGACCATTCGGTCCCCCTCACTTGAAATTCGTCCAATACACGATCACCGCGACCACGGCGACCGGCACCACATAAACGCCCAGGATCAGCTTTCGCCTCACCGATCCGTCATATTCTTTCAGCCCGGCATCCACGAACGCATCCTCGTCACCGGGTCTGCCCGACACCAGCCATTCGGCCTCCAGCTTGCCGCGCCGGGTGCGGCGCGACCAGATCGAAAGCGCCGCGTAGAGCACCGTAAGGATGACCCCGCCTATGACGACCAGTTTCAGCAATGCAGCCATGTTTGCCCCAATTTCGATGCTCCTCTCTTATGTAGAGTGGAATGGCAGGATATGGAAATAGATGAGTGACGGGTGCCGCCCAACGCAAAACATGGCGGTCGCGGAGGTGTCACAGCAGCTTTGAGCCCGTCTTGCCGTTTCTTGTACCACAGCGAATGACGATTTCACTTTCTTGAGGCTCTTACTTTTTCAGGCCGGTCAAAGATGCAGGCTTGCGACTGCAATGCGCCGGGTGGCAAGTTTCAGAGCCGCTGTCAAAGCCTAACTAAGCTCTCCGCGATCTCTGCCGCGATAGCTATTGCATCTACCCCCTCGCGTTCTGCCGAGATCCGCAGACCTAAAAGGTCAGACTGATACCTGCGGGCGAGCACCTTCGGGTCATGTGCGCAACCGATGTCACCGGATGACTGCGCCTGTTGAAACAACTCTGCAAAATGCCCCTCCATCTTCAAGAGATGTTGGTTTGCTTCATTCGCCAACGGGTGATTGTGCGCTTGGAGTTCAAGAAGGGTCTTGGAGAGCATGCAGGCTTTGGCAGGCGCACCGTCGTTTTCGATAGCCATCATTGGAAAACGCTGAAGGGCTTTGATTGGGCCATGTTTTTCGGCCAATTCCCTGAGGCGCTCAAGCCCATCCATGGCGTATTTTTTCATGGCAAGCTCAAACAAAGCATCCTTGGATCCAAATGCTGCGTAAAAACTGCCTGGTTTCAACTGCAATACAGCCTCTAGGTCTTTCAGAGACGTGCCTGCCCACCCTCGCCGCCAAAACAGGTCACGTGAGCGGTCGATCAACTCATTTCGGTCATAGGACGGCTTGCGTGGCATTGGATCACCAGTTTTTGAACGATCGCTCAACTATATACTTGAGCGATCGATCAAGAAAGCCTAAACGGTAGTTATACCGCCTCTACTCCAAAACCCGAAAGTTCTTGTGGGTTATGACGCAGAAGTTGTCTGAGACCTTGTCGCGGAAGTTTTTCCAGTCCTGCGGGATGGTTTCACGCATGAATGCGAGGATTGCA
>Ga0307966_1000703_pt1 | contig 27442 bp, 28 predicted proteins | sample OrgLakmetagen646_FD_203141 | JGI IMG/M metagenome (GOLD analysis project Ga0307966, IMG submission 203141) | Saline water microbial communities from Organic Lake, Antarctica - #646 | ecosystem: Environmental > Aquatic > Non-marine Saline and Alkaline > Saline | place: Antarctica: Organic Lake... | reverse complement strand
TACCACCGACAAACCCGGTGGTGTCTTCGATTTCATTGAAGTTAACCAGGCCGGTAAAATCACCTCCTACGTAAGTTGACGGTAGGTTGACGTCTTTGGTGATGTCGAGGATAAACCGGCGATTATTGTATATGTGCTTGGTTAACTGATACAGGTCGCCGACAGTAGACACGTTCTGTGCGCTGAGGCCAGACGGATCAGCAAAGGTTGTGTGCAGCATGCCGAGCTGACGCGTCTTGGCATTCATGGCGGCAATGAATTCTTCGCGACCGAGCTCGGCTGCGATGACTTCTGACGCTTCGTTAGACGACTCGACCAGCAGCAGCTGGAGCAAACTGTACATCGAAACACTGCTGCGGTTAGACAACCGTGGCACGAGCGACGTAATAAAATTTGGTGATGTTACAAAGATCCGCTTATCAAGTTGCAGCTCTTCGGCTGCTACCACAGCGGTCATGAGTTTGGTTAGTGACGCGATTGCCGCCTCATCTTTGAGGTCGCTGACTGCTAGTATGGTGTCATTTTCTATGTCGGCAACAAAGTAATGTGGCGCGGTAATGTCTGGCACCGGCGGCTCATAGACAAACGTATCTGGAGCAGTTGCCGCGGCGTGCACCACGACTAAGGTGCCCGTTTCAGCCGCCCTAAAGAGCGCTTCTGCGTCGCCGTTACTTAACCAGATTCCCCCACCGCCAAAGTCATCGCCGACCGATGAACCGCCCGGGTAAGTTGGCTCACCGTGAATGATCAGGTTTTCCTCAAACGCGACCGTCCACGGCAAATCAGCCTGGGCAAGAGTAGAGAAAAATGACTCATCACGACGGACGACTTCGTACATGCCAGATGGCGTTTCCCACCAAGTGCCTGGTTGTGCGGCGCGGATGATCTCGGCACTTTGGGCTAGTACGCCCGCTTCAAAATAGCGCACTTGTTCACGAGCCAGGTCGACTTCGACAAAGGTCGTCGCGTCATCGATAAGGGCGTCACGGGTTTGCGTAAAAAAATTGGCTTGTGAAAGGGCGACCTGGGGGCCATTGGTCAGGGCGGTATTCTCGAGGGTGTACGGATCGACGACAGTCACTACTGGCGACGCAATCTGGCCTACCTGTGACATGTAGCCGTAACCTACGGTTCCAGCGAGCAAGAATAGTAACGCAGCCGTGCTAGCGATACCAACCCGCGCGATGGTCTGCAGCGTGCGCGTTTGTTTTTTAACTCTCGGGATTTTAGTTTTCGGGATTTTTGAGACAGATGATGGTGTATACGACTGCGGAATTAACGAACCTTTTCCCATGTGCGGTTGGTCAGATTCGTGGACGATCAGCTGTAGGGTGTCTTTTGGCTTCTGTAACATACCGTAATCATACCGCGAAGCGAGTGCCAAAATCCTGTTTCACTCACAGGTAGCGCAGCAGTGTTACTAGATGACTTTACGCCTTTTTACTACCCTCGAACAGGCCAGTATGACCACGGCAGCTAGTAAGATTGGTCTTTGAACAATGGTTCAGTGGTCTCGATAAAAGAGTCGTTGCCTCGTTCACCATTACCGTAGTCTGAGCGGCGCAAGATTTCGTCTCGCATCAACATGTAGCCAAACAAAACCAACAGTACACCAGCACCAACTAATATGTACTCACGGAAGTCGGTAGGAATTCCCAAGTACGGAAGAACCAATAAAACAAAACCAACCAAACAGACAAACATCGCTTTACGCATATTGCACAGAGTATACCTTAGGATCGGCTGTCCACAATCATGACAAATTCACCTTTTTGTTTTACGGGTGTGGTTTCTAGAAGTTCGAGTAGCTCTGCGGCCGACCCGACCAGTAGTTCTTCGTGCAGTTTGGTCAGTTCGCGACCAAGGTACACGATCGCATCAGGTTGCTGTTCTGTTAGTTGAGTCAAGGCTTTGGTGATCCGGTGGGTCGACTCGAGGCACACTACTGGCTGTGCGTGCTGCGTGAGGGTTTTGAAAAATGTTTCGCGACCTTTCTTTTGCGGCACAAACCCGAGGAAGGTAAATTGATTTCCGGTGATACCCGCGATTGATAGCGCAGCCGTGACCGATGAGGCACCCGGGATAGCTTCGATCAAGACCTCAGCGGCGCGGGCTTGCTGTACCAGCAACACTCCCGGATCGCTGACCCCTGGCGTGCCGGCGTCGCTGACGAGCGCAACGTGCTGACCTGCAAGTAAGTCTTCGATGATGTGGGCATGCACCTGCTCGCTAGCGTGGGCATCATAACGCTTCATTGTCGCGTCGATGTTGTAGTGGTGTAGCAGTTTGCCTGTCACGCGGGTATCTTCACACAACACGTAATCACACTCGGACAATGTCCGAATGGCTCGGTGTGTGATGTCTTCGAGATTCCCAATCGGGGTCGCGACGATCGAAAGTTTACCTGATTCCATGTCAGCAACGGTACCACTTGGGTTGGTAAAAGAAAAGGCCAGGCACCGCAGGTGCCCGGCCTTTTCTTTTTTGCTTAACCTATCGCCACGTAAACCCGCGGCCGAAGTGGCCCCAGGCGGCGGTGTCTGCATACACTGGTGCATCAAGCTGGAGGAACGACTTGATCCCGTTAGGGGTGAGGTCGTATCCGATGACGTCCTCGGGGACGCCATCGACAATTGCTACAGCCATCAGTGCTTCGGGGTGTCCAATAGCGTAGGCCAGCTTTACCAACACAGTTTGGGCGTGGGGATATTTTTCTAGGTAATCGACCGCCACCCGCCTGGCCATATAGGCGCCAGAGCGATCTACTTTACTCGGGTCTTTGCCCGAGAAAGCTCCGCCGCCAACGGCAATTTCTGGACCGTAATTGTCGACGATAATCTTGCGTCCGGTCAGGCCAGCGTCGGCATCAAAGCCTCCGACATACCAATCTCCGGCTGGATTAATGTGATAGGCCTGCGCACCGGGGATCACGGACTCTACCAGTTTCTGTAGCTCTGCTTTCGGGGCATTTTGGAAACTGGCTACCACCGAATGAATTGTACCGTCGGCGTGTACGGTCACCTGAGTTTTGCCATCGTACGGATATTTGGCGTAGAGGGCTTGGCAGAGGGTGCGCGCGAGCTCGTATTCTTTGGGCATATAGGTGTCGGTCTCGCGGGTGGCGTAGCCGGTCATGATGCCTTGGTCTCCGGCTCCGCCGGTATCTACCCCTTTAGCAATCTCTGGGCTTTGCTCGACGACGTGCACCGAGATGTCGTATTGATTACCGACGATAGACTCGACAATGGCACAGATATCTATGTTGGTGGCCTTGGTGGTGACTTCCCCAGTGACAAAAATCTTGCCGTGGGAACCGACCGCTTCAACTGCTACACGGCTGGCTGGGTCTTGCGTTAGGTAGGCATCAAGCACCGTGTCTGAAATCCGGTCACATAATTTATCGGGATGGCTGGGTGAAACACATTCGGCGGTTTTTAACATATTGTTTTAGTTAGGTGAATATAAAATTACAAAAGCACCCAGGCGGGTGCATTCAGGAGTTAAGCATTGTTCACACAAAAGTGTGTTGAATGTCGCACCGTTCCTTTGTAGGTGGTTGCGGATGGAGTCAGCGGGTCAAATCCCTCGTCCATACTCTGAATACGTTATGTAATTGTCAGAGTAGTATACTCTGACAATTGAGAAAAGGGTACAGCACGTACCTATAAATATGTGGGTAGTGTGTTGACGCGTCGAAAACTAGCTTGTTAACTCGTTTGCGACGAGGGTCACATCGCCGGCGCCGAGGATGAATACGACTGTGTCATCGTTTAACTTACCTCTGACGTACTCTACAACGTCATCGTGCGACTCGCAGAACTGAGTATGCGGTACCCACTCGAGGGTTTTAACCGCCAGTTCGCGACCGCTGACCCCGGTGGTGTTTTCTTCGCGGGCAGCGTAGATTGGTAGGAATAGCGCTTCGTCTGCACCAGCAAACGATTTGGCAAATTCATCAAACAGCGCTGCAGTGCGAGAATAGGTGTGGGGTTTGAAAATGGTGATTAATTTTTTGTCTGGATACAACTCCCGCGCGGCTTGGATTGTGACGGTGATTGCCGTTGGATGATGGGCGTAGTCATCGTATATATGTGCACCATTCACTTCGCCCTTGTATTCAAACCGACGCCAGGTGCCGGCAAAGTCTTGCAGTGCGCTACCGGCGATACCTTGGTCGATCTTTTCGTAGGTCGCAACTGCGCTGGCTGCAGCGGCATTGAGACGGTTGTGTACCCCGGGCAGCTTGAGTGAGAGTTGCATGTCGAACGCTTCCATATAATCAATCACCGGCACCTGAGCGCTGGCGATCACTGGCGCGAGAGCGGGGTCTTTGGTGTTGCAAATCACGACCCCGGTTTCTGATACTTGTGATACCAGGGTCATGAACGCATCTTGCACATCGGCCAGGGATTTGAAGTAATCGACATGATCAAGTTCGAGATTAGTGATCACGAGGACTTCTGGCCGGAGTGATAAAAAGTCACGTTTGAATTCGCACGCTTCGACAATCGCATACTTGCTTTTGCCAGCGCGATAATTACTGCCAGTTTTGGCTCGTAATGAGCCGATCACTGCGGTTGGATCTTTGGTAGCGGCGGCAAAGATATCAGTCAGCATGGCGGTGGTGGTGGTCTTGCCGTGGGTACCAGCTATCGCTATCAGGTAGTACGGATTCATCGCCAGACCCAGGGCGTCAAAATAGTTGAGCATTGGGACCTTCAGCTTTTTGGCAGCGAGCATTTCGGGGTGGTCAGCTGCCATAGCTTCGGTATATATCACCATTTCGATATCGTCGGTGATATTCTCGGCTGCTTGAGGACATTTAACTACTATCCCCTCGCGTACGAGTGCCTTGGTGAGATCAGTCAGCTCACGATCAGACCCACTGATCACCTTTTTCTCGGACAAAAAATGCCGCGCCAAAGACGACATACCAATGCCACCAATGCCGATAAAATGAATTTGTTTAACTTGATTTAAGTTGATCTGGCTTGCCATAGAAGGTAGCGTAGCATATTATAGAAATCAGAAAACTGTTCAACAAACCTAGGAGGTGGTACAAACTATGTCACACGAAATAAACGTGTTTATACAAGACACAATCGACCAAAAAGCTCGCATGATGATGCTGGGCAATACCCAGCAACTATGGCATCACACAACTGGAGAGTTTCAACCAACTGCGTTTGTTGATGCAACCAGATTTGCAAATGCACTCGGCGTCCAGCCGACAAATGTGTGCCTGATGCGCGCAGCCAGCAATGTCGAAAGTACCGGGTTTCGCAGAATTGCAAATCGGTATCCTACAGAGACTCGTGAGCATATCGATGCGGACGCAATACACGTCCGTGGTTCCGGTACGATGACCATGTTGCAAAGTGCCGATTGCGCGAGTGGTGTTGTGTATAAACCCAGCACTCAAGAAAGCATCTTGTTCCATGTTGGTCGGCCGGCTGGCATGCCGATCGACGGTCAAAACATCATCACTGATGTATTAGACCGCATTGCTCCCGACGGTCAGGTGGACGAACTAGAAGTCATCTGTACTGGGTTAATCTGTGGAGCTCATCTACCGCACCGCGACGGATTGGGGCGAGAGCAAGCTGACGCATACCTTGCTGAGTTCGGACCAGACGTATTTTATGATGCGGAAACAAGATCTTTGGATCTAAGAAAGGTGATTATTGCTACGCATGTACGTGCTGGGCTTGAGACAAATCAAATCAAATTTTTTGGCCCAGATTGCACCTTTGCAGCTCCATGTTGTGCCAGCAATCGCAGGGATCTTGTAGAAGGAAATGTGCGCGAACATGCCAACAGTATAGTCTGGATTACCAAGTGACGACCAGCGACCCACCGGTCGCTTTTTTTATTCCCCATCAATACCCCACGGCGTAAGCCTGGGGATGTAGGGAGTTCATGCACCACGTAGTGGTGCATGCTAAAAGGTTGCTTTTAGCTTTCGAGGATACCCCGGGCGTGAGCTCGTGGGTAATTCATTTACAAACCACTACTTTTACATACGACCACACCTCAAGTAGGACACGCAATAGCTGCCTAGCGGCCAGCCCGACCGGTACTGCTGCAGCGGCCGAATCAGAAATACTCCAATTAATTGGAGTATTTTACATAGGTGCAACTTGGCTCATCTACATGCTTACAATGACTGAATTTGGCACAGAACCCATGAACTGTGCCTTGCCGCCAAGAAGGAGGAGCCAAGGTTTGTTCTGCGAGTGGTTTCTTTTTTGTTTTGTAGTGGTAATTAGATCAGATTATCATTTTTTACAGCGGAGACAAAGGCGTCGTTGCGCTCGTATTCATTTTTAAACATCCCAAACGACGCGTAGCCGGGTGAGAACAGCAGGATGTCAGCTGGCTGGCTGGCGGCCAGCCCGGCCTCTACTGCCGCCTCGACGGAATCTGAAATACTCCAATTAATTGGAGTATTTGTAAGGGCGGTGGCGAGACGGTCGGTGCCAGTACCCGCTAGTAGTATGACTTGTTTACAAAATTTTGGCATCGCGTCGAGTAATGCTTGAGGGTCAATATCTTTATCAGCGCCACCAGCAATGAGGATGATGTTTTTGGAGTCTGTATTCCCGACGGCTTCGAGTGCGCGCACGGTGGCAATTGGCGTGGTGGCGTTGTTGTCATTAAAGATACCGACCCCGTCTGGCGCTCCCATGTATTGCAAACGTCCCTCTACCCCCGGAAAGCTAGCGAGCTCTGGGAGAATATCTTCATCGGTGAGACTCAGAGCCTTGAGTGCTTCTATCGCTAGTGCGGCATTGAGCCGATTATGCTCACCTGGCATCGCCAGTAGTCCATCAGCCGGAACACCTGAAGCATCCACCAGTACCACCTCTTGTCCCAAGGTAGCGGTCGGAATCGTCTTGATCCGCTCAAATACTTCTGGAGTCGTCACCAGTACACCACTCTCTTCTTGGTGACTAAAGATATTGGCTTTGTCTGCAAAGTAGACATCCATCGCCGCTTCTTTGCTCATACCTGCACTTTGATAATAGTTCAGGTGGTCTTCCATAAAATTAGTAAACACGGCAATTTGCGGTGACATCCCTGCCCAGCTCCACCCCTGTAGCTGCCAAGAATCAAGCTCCATAACGCACAGTGATTCTGGCTGCACTTCTTTTAGGAGCTGGAGGTTTGAGCGACCGCGGATGTTGCCTCCAAGCAAAATATTTTCTCCGGTGACCTGTGAGAGCACGTGATGGATCAGGTGCGTCACGGTACTTTTGCCGCGCGTACCGGTCACCCCAACAATAGGAATACCTGACAATTCTGCAAACCAGGCAGCAGACTGTTTGAGTGGCACCCCAGCTACCCTGGCTGCAGCCAGCTCTGGAGAATCAATTGGGGTACCGGCGCCAACCAACACATAATCTGCACTGATAAAATCGATGGTATCGTAGGGACCGAATTTGAAGGTGATATTGTCGTACTGTTTGAGAGCGTCGACAGATGGCTGCATAACCTCAGCCGGTGCATCATCAACGACTAACACCTGCGCCCCGGCTTCGGCCAGAAACGCGGCGTCCCCGACCCCACGCCCAAGCAAGCCAATCCGCATGATGGTGATTTTTTTACCGGCAAATTGTTCGTTCCAAGTTTTCATACCCACTATCCTACGATAAACCACCGTAAATCGCCACAGTTAGCTGCTATACTTTTATCATCATGAAACAAACGAAGGGCAAACGCTCACTTGAAGCCTATAAGATCTTTCCGTATGTAGCCTGGGGATTGATACTTGGTTTTACATTTTTTGTTTACAACCTGGTGACTGATCTACAAGACACAACCTCACAGCTACAAAAACAAACCAACGCCCTACAACAGCAAGTATCAACAGACCTGCGCACAGCTGATTTTGATAGTTACAATAAAGACCGTTATCAATCAGACAAGAATCGGGAATAGTTGTGCAGCTGCAATCAGTCTCAATCAAAAGTATTGCCTCGTTCGCCGCGGTTATAGTAATTTTTATTGCCGCTATTTCGCTCAGCCAGTGGCTGACCACGAGCGATCAAGCAGTCGCTGTCACTGAACGGTTTGGGTATCTTGGGTTGCTTGTTATTGGGATTGTGACTGGTCTCAACTTTGTTATCCCGATTCCTGCAGCGACGTTTAGCGCGCTCTACAGTGCAGCCGGATTAGCTACCACGGGGATTATCTTGGCACTGGCGTTTGGAACCTTGATCGCTGACATGATCGGGTATTGGGTCGGGACCAAATTGCGCTTGGTACTGAGCGATACGTACCCAAAAATTAGTGGGTATGCGAAACGAGTAGCAGCCCAAAGTACGTTTTTTATATTTATTTTTGTTCTGCTCTACGCAGCATTTGTCCCATTCCCTAATGAAGCCATTTTAATTCCTCTGGCAATTAGCGGAATTAAATTTCGCTACCTGTTACTACCGCTGCTCATTGGGAATATTATGCACCAAACTATTTTGATTATGGGGGTTGATACGCTCACGCGGTTCATTTTTTGAGGTAAAGGCATCAAAGCGGTCTAGTATCGCAACCATCGCAAACACCAGTGTCAGTCCACTCATGACTAGCACATTGGAAATAAAGACCGCCCCACCAACAGTCGCCACCGCGAGCAAAACTAACCCAGTAGTGAGCCATAATGCACGCATGCATACATTGTGTAAGGTGATACGAATCAACAAAATAGCAATCGCAATTCCAATTGCGCCACCGAGACTAAACCAAAGAATCGCTACGTCTGTTCCACCAGAAAGTTGTAACCGATAACCCACCGATACACCTATGATACTGAGAAAAAGAATCCCGTGAGCATGCAGAAACACAAATAAGTTGTTGGGGCGGACGTCTGCCAAACGATCGTTATGCTCATAATACAGCCACCAGAGCGCGACCATCATACCCAGACCAGAAAACACCGTGACCAGCTGTTGGATTCCTAAACTGGTAGCGGTATTGGACAACGCGACCACAATCATACTTTCACCAATAACCAGAATGAGAAACAGGCCGAGCCGCTCGTGCAAGTGGTACACATTGAGGTAGCGACGAGTATTACCTTTGCCGCGTGTTAACGGAATCAAAATATCAATCGACAAAGCGGCTAACGCGAAGACGAGATGGTACGGATCAAGTGTAAACGCTGAAACCACCCATAACCCGGCTGCAATTAGTACCCCTTGTAACAGGTTATACGTTGTAGGTCTGGTTTGGGGATGCAGGTAGTACATCCGGCCGATCAAAAAGGTCTGAAGGACTCTGACGCCGGCAAGAGCTAAAAAGTACCCTACATACTCACCTGCAAACACTGCTGGCATGGTGAGGCTCATGACAAATACTGCCACCATAGTCAGCTGCACAAAGAGCTTGTCGGCTGTGCTTTCGCTTGGTTGCAGGTTACGGTTGGCGGTGGTCGACCACCAGGCGACGAAAATACTGTACCCCACAATGAACATGTGTAGGTAATCGGTGACCGTCTGATGATTTGACGCGGCCAAGTACGTCAGCTGCGCAATCAGCGCCACAAAGGCCACATCATAAAATAGTTCGAGCCAAGAAGCTCGCTTGAAGACATTTTCCATAGAAATATTAAAACATATAATTAGTGTCCAAAGTATAGGAGTGACCTAGAATACCTATAAGCAGGTGGCGTGATGTGGATATATAAAACCCCTTGTCCGCGCTCTAGGATTCGCACCACGAAAGTATTTCCATTTCTATAGTCGACATTCATCTCCTTAGAAATTAGGTCAACCTAGGGCCTTTCGAGTGCAAAAGCGCGGGGCGCTTTTGCAAGAGGTTGCCAGCTGCGTAAGCAGCGACAACCTGTACAGCCCCTGTAAGGAGTCAGGAGTGTGACCAATTTTAATGACCAGAGGGAATATAAAAATGGAAATGGCCCTTGTGGCCCTCTAGCCAACCCTATCATCTCGTGAACATCGATGATTCGCTGCGCGATCGGGAAAAAAGCTATACGCTTTTTTCAGCTCGCGCGACCACATAAAAACCGCCGTCCGCGCTCTAGGATTCGAACCTAGGGCCTTTCGAGTATCAGTCGAATGCTCTAGCCAACTGAGCTAAGCGCGGACGCCGGTTTCTACCAACGTGGCCAGAACTATAGCAGATTTTGTTTAAAAGTAAAAGTAAAAAGGCCGCGGGACAAGAAGTATTGTCTCGCGGCCTGGAACTAAGTTGCGATAGAATATAGCGCAAACACGATGAGCAACACAATGACTCCGATGTATGCTCGCCAGTCATGCTCGCGGCTTACGTGTCGCTTGACGATTGCTCGCAGCGAGTTGTAATGACGCTGATGCTCGGCATGAGTACGAGCGAGGTTAGCCCACTGGGGGTTTTCCCCGCTTGGAAGACCCCCATTTTGGGGCTGGCTGCGCGTACTGTTATCTTGTACCATGTGTTCTACCTCATAGAGATCATTGGCAAGTTATTTCGCCAATTCCAATTTATTTATAACACCTTTTTTATGATAAGTCAATCAAGTTTTGGTGGGGATTGGTGGGGTATACTTATTTGTATATGGGACTTGAACAATACGTCATCAACTTTGTTACTTTTGTTAATAATATAGTCATCCCCTTTCTGTTAGGGATCGCGTTTTTATTTTTTGTCGTCAATGCCATCAGGTTTTTTGTCGTCGGAGGTGCAAATCCAGAAACTAAAGAGAAGGCACGCTCGCTGGCCGTCTACGGTGTACTGGCTTTTGTGCTCGTTATGACTTTCTGGGGTATTACCGCTTTACTCACCAGTTCGCTTGGGTTAAATCAATATGCTACGAGCGACAACACTTGTTTTGACTATAAGTGCGGACCAACAGCCTATAAACAAACGGATGGTGGAGCGAACGTCGGTGGAAATTTTGGGACTGGTGTCGGTGACGACACTTCTTTAGGAAATTTGGGTGGAGGCAGCCAAGATTCTGCAGTTGTTCAACGACTTCCTGAAGTTGAGCAATCTAATCCTGGCGATTCGCCTCGCCTACCCATCTTAATTGGATCAGCTGGGAAACCACAAAAACCGAGCCCAACCCGTCCCCCTGAAATACCTATTATCCCTGGCCGGGTAGCAGAAGGTATCGAAGATTTTGCTAGTACATTTGACCCAACGGAATACGGCAGTCGACTTAATTCAGTCATACAAGAATCTGTCGATGTACTAGCCGACCCAAACGCCAACACCGAAGACCGAGCCAAAGCTGCGGTATTACTCGAGGCTAATGGCTATATCACGGAATCAGACCTCGCAAGCTACGTAGGTACCCTCAACACTGAACGATCAGCCGCTGGTTTACAGCCGCTTGACATGAAAACTATACGCTCTGGCGCAAAGCGCCTCCCTGATTCGCTAGTCACCGAAATCAGTCAAACCCAAAATGGCTTGCTGGACACCGTCGCAGAAGGTAGCCGTCGCTTGTATGACATATGGGGCGCTCCAGATCGAAATGCCCAAGTAGATGCTCTAGCGCTAGTGGAACAGATCTATAATCAACCAGCAGACCCAGATCGAATTGCAATGTTTGACATGTTGCTAAGCAGTAACGAAGCGATGAACCAAGACGAACTAGCTGTTGCGAGAAGTCGAATGATTGAAGAAATTAACGCAGAGCGATTCTATGCAGGTATCGAGCCGCTTGGAGGATCCACCAGTACAGAAAATCCGACTAGGGGCGATAGTAGTAACACTCAATCAGGTAGTACGAACAGTGTATTTACTGACATAGCACAGCCAGCGGAAACTTCGGTGAATAATGTTATCCCGGATGTCCAAAATAACTTTCTCACCACCCAGATAAAAAGTGTGGGGGCTGACGACACCAAAACTCCGATCGAAAGACTGAAAAAAGCCAAGGCGTTTGAAGCTGCTGGCTTTATTACCCCCACTGAATACCAAGCAGTCGCCGACTCACTGAATAACGCGCTCGTATCAAGTGGCCAGCAACAGCTCTCTCAAGGTACAGTAGCAGAGATAGAACCAACAGACGGGTACGTCGAGACCATTGTGAACTACAAAGACAACGTCGAGACATCCCAGAAAATCATTACTGATTTCTATGGGTTCAGCCAGGGAAATGAGGTTGCAGCCAATCAGATAAACAAAATATTCAACTCGCAAGACTACACATTGGAAGAACGTAGACAAGCCGCCGACAAAGTATACACGGAAATACAAAATCAATCAGAATCAACCAGCTCAACAGGGGGTATTTATATACCTGGCAGCTCTCCTGACGAGTTGGCTGCGTTAGAAGGGTCAATGTACTCTGCCTTAGGGACAGAAGCGCAACTGAGTGCTGGGGAGGCGATAGACCCGTAAGCGTTTAATCATCTGGTATAACAAAACACCTTCCGTTGGAAGTTGTTTTGTTTCATATATTGAAACTGAATAGATTGCATCGATATTTTTTGGCCTGGCTTAGGCCAAAAACTACGATATTTCACAACAAGTGTATTTCTATTTTTGTAGTTGCTTACGCTCCTTAAAAATAATTCATTCGTAATATGCCTTTCAGGCATTTACTCATTGAACACAGCGACAAAGAGTCACACTCTTTTGTCTTATCCTTTGGGCTGGTCTTTCCCTAGTGTCTGATACCACTTCAGAGTGTTGAGTATCATTGCTCATTGTGTACTCGATCGAGATACACAATATCGACCAATTAGCTGTCATTGTGAACCTGTTGCCAGGAACACGACAACGTATCCAATTGGAATTAATCCACGACCAGCTTCCGCTAGCCGTGCCTTGTTACGACTTAGTCCTTGTTATCGAATTTACCGTAGTATGCCGCAAGGACATGCTTCGGGCACTTCCGACTCCCCTGACTTGACGGGCGGTGAGTACAAGGCTCGGGAACGTATTCACCGTGACATGCTGATTCACGATTACTAGCGATTCCGACTTCATGTGGGCGAGTTGCAGCCCACAATCCGAACTGAGGAATACTTTATCAGGATTTGCTCCACATTGCTGTATTGCGTCCTTTTGTATATCCCATTGTATCACGAGTGCAGCCCTAGGCATCAAGGGACATGCTGACCTGGCGTCATCCTCACCTTCCTCCCCCGTAAGGGGGCAGTCTCGCCTGACACTTGTAACAGGCAACGAGGGTTGCGTTCGTTTCCCCACTTAAGGGAACACTTCAAAGCACGAACTGACGACGGCCATGCATCACCTGTTATACACCCTCGAAGGCTTCTCCGGTTTCCCGGAGCGTGCAGTATAATATCTAGCCTAGGTAAGGTTTTTCGCTTATCGACGAATTAAGCCTCATGATCCACCGCTTGTGCGAGCCCCCGTCTATTCCTTTGAGTTTTAAGCTTGCGCTCGTACTACCCAGGCGGTCTGTTTAACGTGTTAACTTCGTCTCTGAGGGGGTCGATTCCCCCAAAAACCAACAGACAGCGTTTAGGGCATGGACTACCGGGGTATCTAATCCCGTTTGCTACCCATGCTTTCGTTCCTCAGCGTCAAGAAAGTACCAGTTAGCTGCCTTCGCATTTGGTATTCCCCTCGATATCAACGGATTTCACCCCTACACCGAGAGTTCTGCTAACCTCTCACTTCTTCTAGTGTTACCGTTTCGAATGCGAATCTGAGGTTGAGCCCCAGGATTTAACACCCGACTAATAACACCGCCTACGAACCCTTTACGCCCAGTGAATCCGGATAATGCTTGGGGCCTCTGTATTACCGCTCCTGCTGGCACAGAGTTGGGAGCCCCTTATTCATGAAGTAACGTCAATAAAATTCCTCCTTCATAAAAGGTGTTTACGCCCCTAAGGGCTTCATCCACCACGCGGCGTCGCTCCGTCAGACTTTCGTCCATTGCGGAAGATTCTCGACTGCAGCCTCCCGTAGGAGTATGGACCGTGTCGCAGTTCCATCGGTGGGGGTCAGGCTCTCACCTCCCCTATCCGTCGTAGCCTTGGTAAGCCGTTACCTTACCAACAAGCTGATAGACCGCGGGCCGTTCCTAGAGCGATAAATCTTTACCCCGAAGGGACTATCAAGTATTGTTCCGACTTTCGCCGGGTTATCCCTGACTCTAGGGTACGTACCCACGTGTTCCTACCTCGTCTGCCATGAGTCTAAACTCATTCGACTTGCATGCCTCATCCACGCCGCCAGCATTCATCCTGAGCTAGGATCAAACTCTAATTTAAGACAGGTACTGAAACTAAAAGTTTCGAGTATCTGCGTTATTGAACATAGTGCGCGTATTGTACTTCTTTGTCACGCGTTCAATAACTATTTTCCCTAAGGATAAGACAAAAGAAAATATCTCTTGCCTATAATGTTTGCGTATTGTTGTGGAAACAATACGCATTGTTGCTGTGATGCATTAAACCTACAAAGTCTTGCGACTACTGCAAATTTTGCGTCTAGCAATTTTTTTATGAAGAAAAAATTGAGACGTAAATTCACAATATGCTCTTCGAGCATTTGTTTATTTAATACTACATCCGCACGTATGGGACGTACGAATGTATCTATTCAATTATCAAAATACGCTGTCGCAGCTCGGACGTACTTATTGAAAGTTGTCTTTCAATTGATTACTTCCGATCGACAGTGGCGCCATTATACAGACCTCAATAAAAATTGCAAGCATTGTAAGTTCATATTTATTTCGGTTGAAGCGTACGATACTGCTGGCCTGGACTTTGTGCTGCTGGTGAGGCACATTTCGACATGCACCACCGGTGGTATTCCTTACTTTGGACACACTATCTTGCTAGCTATAGGTAATTATTCTTACGTCATACAGTACTTTCAACGGTTGAATAAGATCGTTGTATTATTTTTACTACTACGCATGCTAGTATTCACCCTATGACACCAGGGGCTTTGATCCAAATATTTTATGAATTTGCACCAGTGGTGGCTTTTTTTGTGGCAGGTCAGCTACTGTCTTTTTCTGGAGCTGTCTTGGTGCTACTGATTACTACCATACTGAGCATAATCGTTGCGTGGCTATACCACCGACACCTACCAGTGATACCGCTCGCCTCGGGCGCACTGGTGCTTGTCACCGCATCGGTTACTTTATATTTCAACGACCCCAATGCAGTCATCTTGGCTGATACTATCTATTTCTGGGGATTAGCGACTGCGATTGTTGTTGGATTTTGGCGCAGAAAACACCTACTCGAACACATGTTCGACAAGACGTTCGCCATTACTGAGGCCGGATGGCGCAAGCTTTCTCAGCGCTGGTTTTTAGTACTCCTGTTGGCCGGTTTCGCAAACGAATACGTACGAATTTTTCTCACCCCAGAATTCTGGATTGATTACCGTTTTACCAAAATACTGCTGATTGCGGCTTTTTCTTTTTATCAATTCACCCTGGCCCGCAAATATCGAATTGAAGGTGAAGCTAACCGCTGGGGCTTGCGCATCAAAGCGTCTGATTAATTAGATTCAAACTCAGCTTGGAACTCTTGCTGGAACGCTTCGAGCTCGGCTTGCATGTCGGCTTGGATGGCAGATTCTTCGAGTTGGAACTGGGTTGGTGCAACTTTGGCTTCCATTGATGCACCAAACTCTTCGATGGCGGACACAAAGATGATCGGCAGACTGATAATTAAAATAAAGGCTAACACACCAACACCAGCGTATACCTTGTACCAACTAGTTGGGGCAACCGCAGTCGACGGCATACCCTTAAGCGATTGGTAGAGAGTAGTCATGTAGTATGCAACAAGTACGCCAACCAAACCAGAAACCAAACCTTCAAGCACAACCACTACTAGTGCAGTAGTATCTTCTGACGCGGTCGGTGCCAAGAGAGCCGCAAGAATTGCAGCGGGAATAAACAGCACCACCATAAACACCATCATGACAAACAATCTCCATAACACTGGGGCAAACTTTCCATACACCAGCTGTCGACTGCGTTGTAGTGCGGCGATTCCTCTGATTCCTTCATCAACAAAGACGTACTGAGAAAAGGCGATATATACCGCGGCGATTATTCCAGGAATGATAAACAGCAACCAGCCACCCATAACAACTAGGCCACTAAGAAGCACTAGCCAAATCCAACTAAAGAAGTTACTGCGAGCCCACACAATAGCGTCTTTTATTGTCGCCACCTCGCCAGTGGCGTGCTTGATAGCTATGTAAATTACCGCTACCTGAATCAAGACCGCAAATATAACTAATCCGACGCTAGCCAATAAGTACAGCAAAACTGCTGATGGTGACCCGGCAACTGTGTTGGCCGGGTTCAGGTACTCGAGCAATCCAAGAGCGACAGTGGGTACGGCCAGTAAAGCTACTAGGTCTAGTCGACTGATCATAAAGCTCCAGGCCGCTTTAAATAAATCGCGATTACGCGGCAAGGTTTGATCAGTCTGTGCGGTAGCCGCGTCAGCTTCGGTGACAGCGGCATAGATGGTCTCGATTGATTCGTTGTCGTACCCCGCTGCTTGCAGCTCGCTGGCGATCTGTTCTTTGGTATGACCAAGGTTAACTCGTTCTTCAACTGCTTGTTTTAGTTCAGGTGACATGATAATTGTGTATAGTCTGCTAGGTAAGTATATAAATAGCATAGCATATTTTGTACTTTGATCGTATCGGTGTACCATATGTATCGTATGACCACACCTGAAACCATCATTATGTCTGTCGGCGGATCACTCATCGTACCGGATGGGATTGATACCGATTTTCTACAAAAACTAAAAACGTTTATTACTGATCAGACGACCAATCACGGGCGTCGTTTTATTTTAATTGCCGGTGGTGGCCGGACTGCACGCCACTACCAAGACGCTGCGACCGCTGTCACTGATCTCACTTCAGACGACCTCGACTGGATGGGTATCCATGCTACCAGGCTCAACGGCCATTTATTACGGACTATCTTCCGCGATATTGCCCACCCCGAGATGATCACTAATCCAGATGACGTGCAAGATATCCCCGGCGAGCCAGCTGTTATTGTGGCTTCTGGGTATCGACCGGGCAGTTCAACCGACTTACGAGCTGTGCAGATTGCAAAGCTGGTTGGTGCAAGTAAGGTCATCAACTTGTCTAACATCGATTACGTGTACACCGCTGATCCAAAAACTAATCCTGACGCCACCAAAATTGAAACCAGCTCTTGGGCTGAGTTCCGGGCGTTGATTCCATCTGAGTGGGACCCAGGCATGTCAGCCCCCTTTGATCCAATCGCGGCCAAAGAAGCTGACGCGCAAAACATCGAGGTAGCTATCATCAACGGCAATAAACCAGAGGCGCTGACCGACTACCTTGCTGGTGAAGAGTTTGTGGGGACGTTGATTTCATAATGACTGTCTTATTCTAATAAGACTCCCGTAACTCCGTTTCGGTTTGATACTCAATCAAACCTTTGTCGTATTAATTTTGAAAATACGTATCACAGTCAATTTCGACTCCATCTTCTTTACACGTCATGTCTCCTATATTTATCCCACCTACCTTATATCAGCCGGAGCTGGTAAATGAGGCGTTTCGCAGCTGAAAGCCTCCGCACTTACCGTGTTTACATACTGAGCAAACCCAGTACTGTCGACACAAAAATATCGCTGCTGATAGTCCGGACCATAAAGTTCAGGCAACTCACTGTACACCTTGTATGCATCAGCTGTGGCTCGACAATTAGTTGTCACTGTTCTATCTGGAGGTGGCGTTACAGTGTGAGAAGCTAACCACACCCAGATTAGTCCTTGGCAACCGCCAATTTGCTTTCTCAACTTATGCTGAGACGCTGACTCTAACAGCGACTGTACTCGATCATCTTTGCATACACCTTCGTATGAAAACTGTTGATTCTGATTGTAAAAAATTTCTGCATAACTTCGAATAACAGTGATATCGCCATACACTAATCCGTTTACACTTTGTGATCGGCCTGCTGTGGTTGATAGGCTGACAGCTACAGTGACACATATCAGCACGATACCGACCAAACACACTAGTACTGGAATTCTATTGGCATATTTGGTCCCCAATAGTCCAACAATAACGGCAGCAATAATAGCTAGCAGCCAATTTATTTCCCTACCCCATCCAGAACATGAATAATGTAAAAGCCAAACCAACAGACCAAACAAAAGAGCCGCAATCACAACAAAAAATAAAATCTTGACGGTTATTACAAACAGTCTTACACAGTAGCTAATCACAAACACATAGTACTACACCACCAACCAAGTATCTGCAGCCCAGCACATTTCTCGGTATCATGTATGATACCAAGATGAGTACTACACAAGAAAAAATTGATCAGTTAGCCAGCCGGGCATATACCCAAGCAGTGGAAAACAACAGTCAGCAACTAGCTACACTTCTGACCCGAAAAGAGAAAGTAGTACTGGGGCGGCGAATACTGATAGCCCAAGCTATTGCAGCGGGTAAAACTCGTAGTGAAGTCATGGCGCTTATGCAAGTCAGTCCAAATACCTTTACTCGGATTAAACACTGGCTAGAGAGCGAACTTAGTGAATATGCTTCTGCTCACGATACAAACAACCCTACCAGCTCGACTCAACCAACATCACCATTTTCGTACGAACAGATGAAGCAACGGTACCCAGGACATTTTTTACTTTTTTCTCTCACCGAAGAGTTGTTCAAACTGGCCAAAAAATAACTCGGTATCATATATGATACCGAGTTATTTTTAGGGGTTGTTGGGGAGGGTTTTGAGCCAGGCTTCTATTTTTGTTTGTAGCTCTGGCAGCGTTCCGTCGTTCATGATGGTGTGGTCGGCCATTTGCATAACTGCTCCTTTATTTTGTTCTGCTGTATTTTCACTTTTTGATTCCGCATCATCCTGTTCCACAAACTCGTCAAAGGTAATTTGGTCAGTCTCAGAACCTCTGCCCCGAATGCGTTCGTATCGCACACGCTGGTCTGCATCAACGGCTAACAGCAAGCCTTCATATTCGTGTAGCAGTAGAACCTCCTCCACAGTTCTGATTGACTCAATTACAAAGTCTGTCACCCTTGCCTCTTTTGCTGTTTCTGATGCAGTTTGAACCATGACTGCTCCACCATGCTCAGCACGCATAGCATTACCGACTAACTTCATATGTGGGCGATGTACAACTAGTCCTCTCTTTTGAATCTCGGCAACAATTAACGATCGTACTGAGTAGTGTGTATACCCTTTTGTTTGTAAATATTCAACGACAGCACCTTTTCCTGCCCCGTCTGTCCCTGTTATCCCGATAATCATAAATAATGAAAAAGCGTATTGGTGAACTTAGATAACCTTAGTGGTCTGAACTGAATCAACGTCTACCCCGCGCCATTTGGCGTACGCTACCACTAATGGGCTGGCAATACAGATCGATGAATAAGTACCAGCAATTACTCCAGCCAGTAGCACGAGCGCAAAGGTCTGGGTAATGTCACCACCGATGAAGTACAGGGCGACGAGGGTCACGATGGTTGTGACCGAGGTATTGATGGAACGCGCCAGTGACTGCGATACCGCAGTGGCGACCAGTTCGGAATACGGCTTATCAAGCGTGTAGGTCACATCTGCCATGACGACTCCGGCTTCTTCGCGTTCGACGCGATGTTCGGTTCGGTTGGCAACCAACTGCTCGCGGACCCGGTCAAAGATAACGATCGTGTCGTTAACCGAGTACCCAAGTACCGCCAGTAAAGCCATCACGAACAGCACGTCAATCTCGGCGCCAAGGAATAGTCCGAGCAAACTCATGACTGCGGTCGGCACCAGAATGTCGTGCATCAGAACCAGAATGGTAATGCCACCGTAGGTCCAGGAACGAACTGGTGTTCCAATCCCCGCAAAGGCATAGGCTACATATAAAATAATCACTAGCAGTACCCCGCCAATTGCCCAGACGGCTTTGTCTCGGAGCTCTTGACCAATCACCGGACCAATTGAGGTAAAGCGGCTAATTTGTCCTTCGGTGCCCAGCTGGGTAACCGCGGCACTGAGATCAACCCGCTCGGCTTCAGACAAATCCCGCGTCCGGATGAGAAAGGCACTGTTTCCTGACTCATCGGTTGATTCCCGGACCGATGAATCTTCATACCCTAATCCGGTTACCGCCTGCTCGACAGCTGTCTTTTCTGGAGCGGTCTCGTACGAAACTTCGGTGAGGGATCCCCCGGTAAAGTCGATACCAATCTTGAGCCCAAAAGTAGCAATGATTCCAACCGATACAGCAACCACTACTGCCGCAATCGATAAGAATATTTTTCTGTTTGTGATGACGTTCATACGCTTATTTACTGAGGCCGTTACCGAATAATTTTGCCAACAACGTGTCTGACTTCTTCTCGACTTCAGGCAGTGTCACGAGCAGTGTCCGAGTTATCACGAGCGCTGAAAACATTGAGACAATCACACCGAGTCCAAAGACCAGGGCAAACCCCTTCACGAGACTGGTGCCAAACCAAAAGAGAATAATTGCTGAGAGCAAACTAGTGATATTACCATCGCGAATCGCACTCCAGGCTCGAGCAAAACCATCACGAGCGGCGGCTCGGCTACTGGATCCAGCGCGATATTCTTCTTTCATACGTTCAAACACTAGTACGTTGGCATCAACTGCCATACCCAGGGACAGGATAAATCCAGCGAGCCCGGCGGCCGTTAGTGTAACTGGGATGTACTGGAACAATGCCAACATAATGGTGACGTACGAAACAAGCGCTACCCCAGCCACTAGTCCCGGTAGTCGGTACCACAGCATCATAAATACCAGCACCAAGCCAAACCCAATCATCCCGGCTCGAACGCCTTTTTGAAGCACCTCCTCACCGAGAGAGGCGCCGATTGTTTGGGTGCTCTGCAGTTCAATCGGCACTGGCAGCGCACCGAAGTTAAGGTTTTGGGCCAGATCTCGTGCTTCGTCTGGAGTGAAGCCTCCAGAAATCACAGCTGTACCACCGGCGATTGGCTCATTAATATTTGGAGCTGAAAGCAGCTCACCATCGAGAAAGATACCGAGTTGATTCCCGACGTTTGCCCGGGTAATTTCCTCAAACAAATCAGCTCCTTCAGCGTTGAACCGCACTGATACCAAAGGTTCATTTGAAAGCTGCCCGCCGCTACCGCCAGCGAACTCAAGCGCGGCTGATTCTAAATACCGACCAGTCAGTCCGGTGTCGACAAACGGCGGCTCATCGGTTACCGCCTCGCCATTAATTCGGACATTACCAATTTCTGCTGTTCCGGTACCGGTACTTGAACTAGCAAGTGAATTAAGACTGCTCAGAGTCGCCTGCTGCTGAGCATCAAGCTCTGCGTCATATAATTTAAACTCCAAGGTTGGCGTGCTACCAATTTCAGCAACCGCTGTACTAACATCGGTCACCCCAGGCAACTCCACCACCAAGCGCTCGATCGGCTCATCGGTGACAAAGCTACTTTGTTCGAGGTAGACGACATTTTCTTCAACTCCTAAACTGTTTACCCGACGTTCGATCACGTCCCGCAGTACGTTCATCAACTCTGACACTTCGGTTGGATCCACTTTTGAGACGTCGGCCTCATAGACCAGGTGTGATCCACCAGCGAGGTCAAGTCCTAATTTGAATGGATGGGTTGTATTAGGGTCAATTACCGGGGTGTACACCACCCACGCAATCCATCCGATAACTACTAATACGATGGCCGCTCGAAACAGTCGTAGAAAGGACTGCGTGCTGGCTTTTGGTTCGTTCGATTCAGACATAATTTGTGTGTGTATTTATATCACGTTTTTCATATTTACATAACCAGATCAGGGCTATTTGCTTAAAATGTATGAATACTAGCGTTTAGGAAGCGGTTCTTATTTATTTTGACGGGCGAGCAACATGAGGTTTTTAAGTAAATACGCAATGGTGATTGGACCAATACCACCTGGAACGGGGGTCACCAAGGCGGCTACCTCTGCCACATCGGCATGCGCATCCCCTACCAACACCCCACCATCTTCGGACGTCCCGGCATCAAACACAACCACTCCTTGACTGAGCATAGCGGTGGCAATAAACGCTGGTTGTCCAATACCACTGACAATAATATCTGCGGTTTTCAGTGAAGACTGATCGAGGTTAGTTTCATCATACACACGTACTTTAGCACCCCGCTTGCGGGCGTAGCGCGCGGCTGGCAAACCAACTAGCCTACCTTTACCGAGAATCACTACTCGTTTATTTTTCCACTCCACACTATGAACATGTGAGATGACATCAATTGCCCCGACCACTGGCGGTAACAGGCGATCTCGTTTTTCCCCATACGCAAAACCATCAGGGTCTTTCTCCGGTGGTACCGCCTGCAATACTGCGTCTACATCAATATGGTCTGGTAGTGGTAATTGCACGACTACTCCGTCAGATTGCGCTGCAACGGTCTGGACACATTCGATTACCTGCTTGGTAGTAGCGTCAGCTGGTAACTCTACTACGTTGAGCGAAATACCAACCAAGGCTGCGCGGCGTTTTTTCATACCCAAATAATTTTGGGTCTCAAAATTAGGCGCGCACGTAACCGCTGTCATGGTAAAGGTTTGGCCAGACGCATCAACTGCCTCTTTTACCGAGTCAAGAATGTCTGCCGCAATCTGTTTTCCATCAACTATCATGCGTGGGAGTGTAGCATAAAAAAGCCCCCAGGCGCAGCTGTTTGCGCTTGGGGGTGGTGCTATTTTTTCTTGCCCCGCAGGTGTGCCCGAGTGTGCTTTCGCTGCCTACTTTCGGGCGAAGGAGAGCTTGGCGGCTGGTTCTTCCGTAGATGAAATGGATCCGCTTCGACGCATGCTGGCAACTGCCTAGCAGGTTCACAATCACACAGAAACAGAGTCGACCCACCGTCGAAATGATCTTCTTGACAGAACATATACAACCCAAGCAGTGGCTCGATGTCTAGAGAATCATTCGGATGCTGCTTCGTCGTTGAACGTAACCACTCCTCAAATGCTTTGGAACCAGGCAGACTGACATGATGACCAAAACCGATTCCTTTGGCTAAGGCGGTTATCAGTTCTGATTTCTTTTGATCAGTTGGTATCAGTGTCTCAACCTGATCACCAGCTGTAATTCTGATACCGACTTTCATTTCATGTCGAATTTTCTCAACCAAGATTGACTTAGTGATGTCTATGTACATGCCGCACTCCTTCGCTGCAAGATTTCTGTGGTTGATTCTACAATTTTACTCATAAAAATCAACCCTGCTTTGATCGTTTTTGATCGGCTGGAACAAATTCTTCATACCGACCGTCGGTGTAGGCGAAGGCGTCTTTGGAGGTATATTTACAGTCATAGATCTGCGCAAGTTTGACTCCGCTCATAACTACAGGATACGAGTAGAAGCGCCATGAGCCTGGACTAGTCGGGATCCGGCCACGAGTGGTATGCCAAAAGAACCAGAAAGCGAGTCTGGCCATCCACGGTTGAATCGGGAGAATTTTTTTATCCACTGCGGCTGCCATATCTGGCGCCAAGACTGGTTCACCTACCGGTGTGATGTTAAACGCATTGTAATCCCACGCATAGGAATCAAAGGTCAAGGTGGTCACAATATCGTTTACGTCGTCTTCGTGAATAAACTGTCGTACCCAGCCCTTAGTTGCTGGTACAAATGAGGTTAGCGTGGTGATGATGCGGTTGATAAAGCCGCCCTTGAGATTTCCTTGTAGCGCTGACTGCAGACCAAACCGAATCCGCATAAAACGCCCACGCGGGCCGGTGATGGCAGCGGGACGAACGATTGAGACTTGCGGCACTGGCTTGCCAGCGGCCTTGATTTCGTCAAACTTAGCTTTAAGCAGCTCCTCGGTTACTTTCTTTTCCTTAGCATAAATATAGTCGTCATCTCGAAACCCTTCGGCTTCGGTAAAGAGATGTTCCAACTGGTTGTCGGCGCGAGCTGAGTACGATGACGCGGTTGAGAAATAAATCAGTCGGCTCACGGAGTCGGCAGTGAGGGCAAAGTCGAAGACTTTGCCCGACCCGTCAACATTCCACCGCCACTGCTCGTCTGGCTGGCTGTACATAGCACGAATCTGCCACGCGGTATGGATCACCACGTCTGGATTGTGCGCCGCTACCATTTCCTGCCAGCCGTCGTCGGCTATGTTGTGCTGGATATAGGTGACTTTGGGGATGGTGGCACACCACTCCCCTTGCGGTTCTTTATCGAGCGCAATAATAGCAGCGACATCAGCGCGCTTACTGAGCTGATCACACAACATCTCGCCGACGTAGCCAACCCCAATAATTAAAATAGTTTTCCCGGTAGTAGTATCCATAATTCCCGATTAGTATAACAAAGATTTAAACAAACGCTGCAGCCATATCGTTACATTGGTTGGGTAGAGATGATGTTACCTATTCCCTGCCACATATTTCTCACACGCTTGGATGTCTACTAATCATTATAAACTCGCCATCTCCACGGACGCTCTACATATGTGGCGGGGAATAGTTATAAAGAGTGCATTCAGTCAGGTGCCGGTAGTTACCGAGGGAGCTTGATCTTGACCACAAAGCGACTGAGCACCGTCTTTAAGGTGCGTAAAGCTACAGCCACATCGAGCATGAGAGAACGGTTTTTAACATAATAGAGATCGTACGACAATCGTTCTTTGGATTCGGTGAGTGATTGCGGGCTGATGTTCACCCCCATGTAGTGTTGATGAGTCTGCGCCCAACCAGTCACCCCCGGCTTTACAAAATTTCGAACATTGTAATACGGAATTTCTGCAGCCAAACGATCACCTAACCCTTTGATGTCGTTGCGTGGACCGATGAGTGACATGTCTCCTTTGAGGATTGTCCAAACTTGTGGAATTTCATCGATACTTAATTTACGCAGGACATTGCCAACTTTGGTGACCTGATTTCCTTGCACCGCATCTTCATCCGTCCAGGTAGCGCTAGCACTGCGGTTCTCGGTCATGGTACGTATCTTGTATACGGTCACTGGTTTGTTAAAGCGGCCAATGCGTTCTTGGGAAATGAACATTGGTCCACTGCCTTCTAGGCGCATAGCAATGTATATAAATGGTAGCAACAGAACAAAGACGGCCCCCAGGATCACACTCCCCACCACATCAATCGCCCGCTTACATACGTCGTACACGAGACTCTTTGATTGTGAGACGTGTGTAATAAACCAGTCATAGCGAAGGGCTGATAGCGGTACTTTATCAAAGGTATCTTCGTAGACTTTGTAGAAATCGAGAAAGGTTAATTTGAAAGTGATATATGACAGATCAAATATTTTAGGTAGCACTGACTCAATATAGCCCCCGTTTGGGTTGGCGACGATGATGGTGATGTTTTCTCGCTCGATTAAGGCGAGTAATTTTTTATCAAAATCTGGGGTGGCGGTGGCGGTAGCTTCGTCAATAATCCGGACAAAGCTGTAGTTGTAGCGGCCATTGTTGTTGATCTCGTCTACCAGTTCGATGGCTTCGGCGCCGTCAGCAATCAAGATGGCTTTGTGTTCGGTGCGGGGTGAAATTTTGTTAAACAAGACCATGCGCCACCAGGTGATAAGAGCTACGGAAACTAGGAGGTATATAACGAGATTTGTCTTGGGGGCGATACTAAACGGAATCACCACAAATAGCAGCGACGCCACCAAGATGTTGACCACCTGCGTATTAAGAATTCGACTGAACAATAGCGACTTGAGGAACACAGTATGCTTGTCGTACAATCCAGCCATATAGAAAATCAGTAACCAGAGTGATGAGAGTAGCAGGAATGGTCCAAAGTGATTTAGTAGTAGCTCGGTTGAAGGGATTGCTACGTAGCGCACCAAAAGTGTCAGCCACAAAGACACCATGAAGACCACGATGTCACCGCTGACTAGTACTAGTAATTCTCTGGCGCGTTCTCCCATGAAAGTAATGTAATACAAATATCCTACAGAACATGTTTAATTAAGCAAGGAGATCGCCTTGTGTGATACACTTTATTTATGAAATCTAGCGGTTTTACGCTTATTGAATTACTGGTGGTTATTGCAATCATTGGTGTTATTGGTTCAGTGGCACTCTCTAGTCTTGATACCGCCCGCTCGTCTGCCCGTGATGCAGTTAGAATACAAGATATGCGAGCGTTGCGTTTTGCTTTTGAACAATTCTATAATGATAATAATCGATATCCAGGCACCCTTGATGGAGTTCCCATCTCTGGGCAAATGCTCGGTGTTGGCAACGAAATCGACGTAGCTCTGCAACCTTACATTGATCCAGTACCCAGAGATCCGAGGCATGATGCTGGCACGGGGGTAGCACCAACTGCTGGAGCGTTATATTTCTACAGCTATGATCCGTGGCACTGGCGAAGCATGACAGACTGCGGAGGAACTTCACGACCCGCAGATGCTGTGTTTGTCCCGGGAGTATTTGGCTTTAATAAAGCCGAGAATTCTGGAAATTACACTAAAGACACTTGCTGGGGACTCAACATGAACTTAGATGACGCTGATTATAATATTTCTTTGCCTGACAGGTGATACATTTTTACTAAACCACTATACTAAATTGCACCATGAGTAAACTACAATTTCATGACCAGGGAGTCGTACGCAAAAAAGCGAGCCGGACTTCTGTTCGTTCGGGCAGTTTTAGACTGGTCGCATTTCTAATTAAAACAGGCAGAGCAGAAGATTTCGAAAGCGCAAAAAAAATGAGCACATTGGTTATGCTTATGGTTGTAGTCATAGCAGTCAGCTTGATGATTCTTATAAACGTTGCCGGCGGAGAACCGAGGATAGACGATAAGTACTACTACGATCCGACAGACACAGATCTAATAGAAATGAGTCCCACGGCAATAGAGTAGTCGTGGCAAGCAACTTGCTGTAAGATCCGGTATTATATTCAGACGTCGAAATTGAGTAAAAGAACGGACGTACTCTACTAAACTAACAATAAAATTCAATTGTCAATTTGAAATACGCCGGACCGTGCTTGGAAGGATGCGACCCAAGTACCTCGAACTTTGTACTATGAGTAAACTACCTCGAAAAAAAATCCTATTCCTGATTACCAAGTCAAATTGGGGTGGAGCGCAGCGTTATGTGTACGACCTGGTATCTACGCTTGACCGCACCGTATATGAACCAGTTGTAGTGCTCGGCGGTAATGGTGAACTCGTAGAAAAACTACACGCGGCTGGTATTCGTACAATAACTCTACAGTCAGCCCAGCGGGATATTTCAATTCGTAAAGAACTACAGTTTTTTAGGGAGTTATTTTCAATTGTACACCGAGAAAAACCAGATGTGTTTCATGTAAATAGCTCCAAGGCTGGTGGTATAGGTTGTTTTGTTGGACGATTACTGGGAATCAAGCGGGTCGTATTTACCGCTCATGGCTGGGCGTTTAATGAAGATCGTCCATGGTGGCAAAAATACATCATCAAATACCTACACTGGCTGACTGTACTTTTG
>Ga0307966_1000700_pt1 | contig 27453 bp, 17 predicted proteins | sample OrgLakmetagen646_FD_203141 | JGI IMG/M metagenome (GOLD analysis project Ga0307966, IMG submission 203141) | Saline water microbial communities from Organic Lake, Antarctica - #646 | ecosystem: Environmental > Aquatic > Non-marine Saline and Alkaline > Saline | place: Antarctica: Organic Lake... | reverse complement strand
CCTTAAAAAAACGCATGTATGTATTTACTGTGTTGCGAGAAATACTCAGAGAAGTTCCTATTTTACGGTTGCTGTAACCGTCTAAATGTAAAGTGATAATTTGTTTTAAGTCCATTGGATCAAGTGTGTTGGCCATATCGCTGTTTTAGCGATAAGGTAATTACTCAATCTCACAAAGTGGCTAGCAGGCTAATCCGAACAGTGGCACAAATCAAACCGTTTTAACGCCAACACAAAATCAACTGGCACAAATCAAACCGTAATTATTGGCACGGTTTGATCCGAAATGCCTGGCACAAAACGAACCGATGTAACCATAGCTCGTTCTTTATTGTATGTGTCCACGTAGCTTATTATTTGTTCGGCTAATTGTTAAATATTCCTTAAGGGGAAAGGGATTTAGTTCAGGCCGCTTCAGTTGTGGGATGTAAAAGCGTCTCATGCTTCGGAGGTAGTGGCTTATCACCTCATGGTTTTAGAGGAAATTCCTGTTATATCAAATTTGAAATCAGACTATTATCTTTTTTTTCTGAAGAAAATTATCAAAAATTTATAATAATTTAAAAATAAGCGTTATATTTACGCTTGTATTACATCAATTTAACGGAATTTATTTTACCATCTAATGTTCCATTGGTCACACCTAAATTCAATTATTGAAGTGATTGTTTCTGAAAATTTGACACGGCAGATCGTAGTACGTTTTTAAATAATTTTTTTTAATCAACTAAAATTAACACTAATGAGAAAACTATTACATTCCCTTTTTAAGAAAGGTATTTTTTTGTTGCCTGTCTTGGTATGTCTTTTCATGACACCACAGTCTTACGCGCAGGAACTAATTGAAGTAACAGGTACTGTTACTGATGAAGGGAACATACCAATCCCAGGAGTAACAGTACAGACTCGAGGCTCCAACCAGGGTGTTGTTACTGATTTCGACGGGAACTATAGTATACAAACTCCCGAAAATTCTACATTGATATTCACTTATATTGGATTTGAAACCAGGGAAATTCCTGTTGAAGGAAAATTAGATATAAATGTTCTTTTGAGAGAAAATGTTTCTGCACTGGGTGAGGTAGTTGTTACTGGTTATGGAAGTACTAGGAAGGAAGAAATTACAAGTGCTATTACAACTATTGATGTGGAGGAATTTAACCAAGGCAATATTAATTCTCCAGAAAATTTGCTATCCGGGAAAGTTCCTGGATTAGTGGTATCTAAGGCAGGAGGTGATCCTAATCAGCCATTTACAATTCGCTTGCGTGGTCTTAGTACATTCGGAGCAAATTCGCAACCGTTAGTAGTTTTGGATGGAATAGTTGGGAGCTCGCTTGATGCTGTGGATCCAAATGATATAGAATCAATAAGTGTTCTTAAGGATGCATCTGCAGGTGCAATTTATGGTACTAGGGGAAGCAGTGGTGTTCTAATTATAACCTCAAAAGCAGGGAAGGGCAATGCAATTCCATCTTTTGAATATAGGGTATATACTGCAATTGAGAGCATTTCAAATAGTATTCCAGTAGCCAATAGGGAACAATTTTTAGCTGCTGGCGGACCAGATTTGGGTGCAAACACAAATTGGTTGGATGAAATAAGCACGGACGGAATTTCTCAGGTTCATAACCTGTCCTTTACAAATTCCACAGCCGGGGGTTTGAATTATAGAGCCTCGTTAAATTATAGAGACATTAATGGAGTCTTAAATGGAACTGGGTTTCAGCGAATAAATGCACGTATAAACATTACTCAGCGGTTATTAGATGATAAGCTTAAAGTGACGGGGATTGTTTCGACTTCGGATAGGGATGCCGATATTGGATTTTCTCAAGCCATGAGGTTTGCATTAAATTTTATACCAACAGCTCCAATATTTGAAAATAGAACATCAGAACAATTGGGAAGGGATCCTAATCAATTTGGTGGTTATTTTGAAACAGGAGTTCAGGATGTATATAATCCTGTAGCAATAAACAATTTAAGCCAAAGGAAAAGAGATATTAAAATTTTAAGCGCAAATTTTCGCGCAGAATTGGAGATACTTGAAGGTTTTAATATTGCAACTAATTACTCAAATCAAACAACAAATACCTTAGGAGGTGAATATTTTGCCAATACGGCCTTATTTGGTGGGGTTATAGAAAATGGAGTGGCATCACAATTCAACGAACAATCAACCGATAACCTCTTTGAATTCACGACCACATATAATTCAAGTTTTGAAAATTTCAAATATGATTTCCTAGGCGGCTATTCTTTTCAAAAATTTGACTTTAAAAGGTTATATGCTTACAATACCGATTTTATTACGAATGAAGTTGGTTTTGATAACATGGGAATTGGAGAAGGGATCAATAATCAAAGGGGAAATATAAGTTCTGACCGTACCGAGGCAAAGCTAAGTGCATTCTTTTCAAGGTTGAATTTAAATTATAAAGAACTAATATTTTCTAGTGCAAGTATTAGAAGAGAAGCCTCTTCAAGATTTGGAGCCAATAATCGATGGGGAAATTTTTGGGCCGTGAGTGCTGGACTGGGTATAAACAAGCTTATGTCTTTAAAATCCATAGATCAATTGAAATTGAGAGTAGGCTATGGTGTTACAGGTAACGAACCAGCTGTCCGTTATGCATTTACCGAGCGTTTGGGTAGAATAGGTTCGGGATATGCAAATGGAAATTTTATTCCCGCAATAAGTCCCGTTTCCAATCCCAACCCAGACTTGAAATGGGAGGAGAAAGGGGAGTTGAATATAGGTCTGGATTTTACAGTGCTTAATTATCGCTTTTCTGGTTCTTTTAATTACTTCAATAGAAATACAAAAGATCTTTTAAACACCATTCAAGTTCCCAGTCCTCCAAACCTGTTTGGAACCTCTCTCGTAAATTTAGGTGAATTGGAAACAAATGGTTTCGAGGCTCAACTTAACTATACAGTTTTTGATGGTGATGATTTTAGTTGGGACTTGGGAGGAAATTTCACAACGTTTAAAACAGTACTGGTAAACTTCAATAATCAAGATAATTTTCGAGAATACCGAGGAAATTTAGGCTCCCCCGGTCTAAATGGTACGGAAGTGATTTTAGTAGAAGAAGGGGAAAGATTAGGTCAAATTAGAGCCGGAGTATTTGCTGGATATAATGAGGAAGGGAAATCACTGGTTATAAATCAAGAAACTGGAGAACCTACGACAGAAAGAAATCTTGACAGAGATGGGGTAATAGTAGGAAATGGTCTGCCAGATTTCACTTTTGGATTGACAAATACATTGCGTTATAAAAACTTTGATCTCAATTTCCTTTTTAGAGGTGCGGTGGGACATTCCTTGGTTAATATTCAAAGAGTATATTTTGAACATCCTTCAAATGTAGGGAGGCAGAATTTTGTTAAGACCAAATATTTTAGGGAAGATGATACTGAGCAAGACGCGTATAGTTCTAACCAAGTAGAAAAGGCGGACTTTGTTAGACTTGATAATGCTACATTGGGATATAATATTAGTCTGCCCGAAGATAAATCTATAACAGATTTAAGGGTTTATTTATCTAGCAATAACTTGTTTACAATAACAGGATATTCTGGATCAGATCCAGAAGTAAGATATTCTGATCAAGGACCAATTGAGCAGGGTGATACAAGTTTCACTTATGGTGGTGATATTTTAGTATCAGGTATAGATCGAAGGGCTACTTATTTCCCAACACGAACAATTACTCTAGGTTTAAATATTAAATTTTAAATAACTTATATCATGAAAAACATCAAACGATTTAAAATATTTTTTCTAATATTTTGTGTAAACTTTATTTCATGCGACGTAGAAACAGAAATATATTCTGAAATTCTTCCCGAGGATTTCTTTAAAACCGAAGCTCAGATTCAATCAGCAGCATCGGCGGCTTATACACCATTATATGGATATTGGGCTCATCACGTACTTTCTGATCTTACAACTGATCAATCAACCGTTCCGATCAGATCTAATAATGGTTGGGATGATGGTGGAACGTGGCCTAGATTAATGGAGCATGATTTCCAACCCAATAGGTTTTATTTTAATGATGAATGGAATCGTTTTTCTAGTGGAATAAGCAACTGTAATCGTCTTATTGGAATTTTTAAAGAGCGAATAGGAGAGGAAGCCCCGGTTATTTCTGAGCTAAGGACGCTAAGGGCTTTTTATTTTTACCATCTTCTCAGCTCTTTTGGCAACATACCAATAGAGACTGGGTTTGCAGATGCAAATCCTGCCCCGGTTCAAGTATCCCCAACGGAGGCTTTTGATTTTATTGAAGAAGAACTCTTAGCATCGATAGATAATCTTACCGAGGATAAGAACAACACGTACGCTAAAATCAACAAATGGGTTGGATATACGATTTTAACTCAATTATATCTCAATGCTGAGCGTATAACTGGTGAAGAACATTGGCAAGATGCTTCTGAAGCTGCAAATGTTGTGATACAAAGTGGGAATTATTCTTTGGAACCTGGATATTTTGCAAACTTCAAAATTAATAATGAAAGCTCTGATGAGAACGTTTTTGTAGTTCCTTATGAAAGAGGTCTAGCTGATGGATTTGGTATATATTATGAAGCTTTGACTCAATCTGCAAATGGCACTTTTGGAGCAGCGCAAATTTCCTACGGAGGTTTTAGTATTCAAGAGGATTTCTATAACCTTTTTGAGGATGGAGATTTAAGAAAGGGTATGTTTATTATTGGCCAGCAATATACTACTGAGGCAGGCCCCTCTTTTTCAGATGAGATCGGGTTTTATTATGAAAATCCCAGCGAAGACCTGAAATTGAACAATTGTGTCGAGGATTGGGATAATTATGCAACGCAACCTGAACTTCAGGCACAAATCGAAAGTAAATGTAATGTGATCATTACCGCGGGTTATCAGGAGCTGGGAGGAAGATATCTTTATAAAAACGGCGCCCGCTATGGAAAATTTGAATATCCATTGGGTTTAGCTTCACAATCAAGTGTTGATTTTCCAATCTATCGGTATGCGTACCTATTACTTGCACGGGCGGAAGCTCTATGGAGAGAAAATCCAGAGAGTACAGATGCTATAAATCTTGTGAATCAGACACGACAAAGAGCTGGACTAGAGGGTTATTCTACACTTACCGAGGATAATCTATATCATGAAATCAAAAAGGAATTTACCATGGAAAATTACGCAAGGGAAACCACTATGAGATTTGGCCATTGGGAGGATGACTGGTTTTTAAGGGATGGAAATAAAGAAGAGTTTCGAAGAATTTATCCTATACCAACCGAACAGCTACAGTCTAATGTAAACCTGAATCAGAACCCGGGGTACTAGAAATTAAAGGTTGTATAATTTACTTTTTCTTGATATTCATGTAATTCTAGGTAAGGTAAATTAATCAAATTATTCTACGAATAATTCTTGCTGAAATATGTTTTGTGGAAAATGAAATTAACTGGCACAAAGGAATATTGAATTATGATTAATTTTTATGGGTACAGGAGAACTTTAAGTTTACTCTTTTTAGTGTTTATTGGATCATGTAATAAAAAAGAAAGCGATAATACCTTATTCGCTCTTCTTTCCCAAGAGAGAACTGGCATTCATTTTAAGAACGAAATAGAGGAAACCGAAGAATTTAACATTCAGGATTTTCTTTACTTTTATAATGGGGGAGGTATTGCTGCCGGTGATATTAACAACGACGGGCTCATAGATCTTTATTTTACGTCAAATCAGGGGGGAAACAAACTTTACCTCAATAAAGGAGGTTTAGAGTTTGAAAATATAACTCAGCAAGCCAAAGTTGGCGGGGAAGAGGGTGTGGAAAAATGGATTACAAGTGCTACTATGGTCGATATAAATAATGACGGCTTTTTGGATATTTATGTATGTGAAGTAAATGGATATCTTCACTTAAATGGAAAAAACAAACTTTTTGTAAATAATGGGGATCTGTCTTTTACAGAAAATGCTTCAGAATTCGGGCTCGACATTGCAACTTTTTCTCAACAGGCTGCTTTTTTTGATGCTGACAATGATGGTGATTTAGATTTATTTCTAGTTAATCTTGCTGCACATACACCCAACTCCTATAAAAGAGCAGACGCTAGAACAATTAAAGATAGTTTGGCTGGAGATTTATTCTTTTTAAATGAAGAAGGAATTTTTATAGATAAAACAGAAGAGGCCGGTATTCATAATGGTTCAATGGGTTATGGCTTGGCCGTAAATATTGAAGATATTAATTTGGATGGATACCCGGACATTTACGTCTCCAATGATTTTCACGAGAATGACTATATGTATTACAATAACGGGAATGGTACCTTTAAAGAAGCTATCAGCTCTTCCACAAAGCACAATAGTACTTTTTCTATGGGCGCTGATATAGCTGATTTTAATAATGATGGAAGACCCGATATTTTCACTCTGGATATGAAGCCAGAGGACGAAGTAACCTTAAAAACATCAGCTGGGGAGGATTCCTATGATGTATATAACTATAAATTGCACTATGGTTATCATTATCAGTATCCTCGTAATATGCTTCAATTGAATAGAGGCCATCTTTTCGATTCATTTTATGTAAATTTCAGTGAAATCGCTCAATTAAAAGGTGTTTCTGCTACAGATTGGAGTTGGAGTGCATCTTTTGCTGACTTGGACAATAGCGGATTTAAAGACCTTTTTATTACCAATGGGATTCCACGACGACCAAATAATTTAGATTTTACAAATTATGTTTATGATAAATTGATAAAGGATGGAAAGAGTGAAATGCAGACATTGTCAGAGATGCCAGATGGAATAGCGAGTAACTATGTATTTAAAAATGAAGCCGGATCTTTTCTTGATAAATCAAAGGAGTGGGGATTGGATTTCAGGGGCTACTCGAATGGCGCATTGGTTGTTGACCTCGATAATGATGGAGACTTAGATGTAGTTGTTAATAATTTGAATGAAACTGCATCAGTATTTGAAAATCATACAACGGATAAATTAAATACTAATTTTTTAAAAATTAAGCTTCTTGGTAATAAGAAAAACAAAAATGGTATTGGTGCTCGAGTAACAATCTATATAAAAGACTCATTGCAGACTCAGTATAACAATTTGACCTCGGGATGGCTTTCAAGTGAAAATTCCCAGATCGTTCATTTTGGTCTTGGGAGAAATACTCTTATAGATTCTTTAGAAGTTAGATGGCCGGACAAGAGTAGGGAAGTAATTAAAAAAGTCAAAGGAAATTCGGAATTAATTGTCAAGCAAGAAAATGCAAAAAAAATTAAAGAAAATCCATTAAATAATTTATTCAACAAGGAATTGGTAAATATTACCGCCATCGCTGGAATTAACTATGAACATAAGGAAAACCCTTTTAATGATTTTTCAAAAGAAAAGCTACTTCCACGCCTACTCTCTACTGAAGGGCCGAAAATAGCCGTGGCAGACATAAATGGGGATGGACTAGATGACTTCTTTGTTACAGGGGCAAAAGGGCAACCAGGAGAATTATACATCCAAAACAGGATGGGGGAACAGGTTTTTAAAAAGGTTACTAGTACCCTTTTTCAAGATCACCGCTTTTACGAAGATACTGCAGCTATTTTTTTTGATGTTGATAACGATGGAGATCAGGATCTATTTGTGGCGAGCGGTGGGGGAGAAATTTCTACGGGAATTCTTTTGAAGGATCGATTATATATAAACAATGGCAAAGGTGAATTTAGCTACTCCCAAGACAAACAAGTTCCTAACAGTGACTTCAACAGTTCATGTGTTGTTCCTTTAGATGTAAATGATGACGGGTTTCTCGACCTTTTTGTTGGTAATCGCTCTATTCCTGGTCTTTATGGTATTCCTGGATTAAGTAAACTTTATTTAAACCAGGCTGACGGACATTTTGTTGATGCTACAGATTCTCTCTTTAAAGAGGGAGGGAATATCGGTATGGTAACCGATGCTTCTTGGGTCCAAGGAGAAAAGAAACTTCTGGTGGTTGGTGAATGGATGCCCGTAAGCCTATTTAAATTAAAAGATGGCTATTTTAAAAGGAACAATATTTCCAATTCAGGTGGCTGGTGGAAAACAATTGAAAGTGTTGATATTAATAATGATGGAATTTCAGAATTTTTATTAGGAAATGCTGGTTTAAATACCGGACTAGAGGCCACTGAAAACAAACCAATTGATTTATACGTCAGTGATTTTGATGGAGACTCTAATTCCGATCCTATAATGGCCTACTATAGAAATGGCAAACAATGGCCATACCCAAGTTTAAAATTGTTAGCCGAACAAATGGTTGGTATAAATAAGGCCTTTAGGACTTTCGAGAGCTATGCTAATAGCTCTTTTACCGAAGTATTTCCAGAGAAAGTTCTTGAGGAAGCTTATCACTCCAGAATTCAAACCCTAGCTTCTTCCTTATTACAGTTCAATGGAGAAGACTATGATTTAAAACCCCTACCTGAAGAATCCCAGTATGCTGAGGTGAATGCATTTATTTGTGATGATCTCTATAATGATGGAGATAAGGAAATTATAGCAGCGGGCAATTTTTATGGTTACCATCCCTCCATAGGACGATCAGATGCTTCCTATGGGACTGTTTTGGCTTTGGGAGCAGATGGAATTAAACAACATTCAGGACTTAAAACAGGTTTTGCTTTAGATGGAGAAGTGCGCGATATGAAAATCTTAAACTCCAGAGACAAAACCAAAATTATCATTGTAGCCTTAAATAATAAGGCTCTTGAACTTTTTTCGTATCAATAATAATAAAAGATTAAAAAAGAATATAATGAAAAAAACTATAATGATTTTCACCATAATATCCTTGATTTTTAACTTGGGTATGGCTCAAGAGAATACGAGTGTCTCTAGTAATGAAAGCAGGAACATTACTAAAGCACACTATGTTTCAAATAGGTTACCACTAAAAGAGACTCCTTACCTTGAATTACCTCTTGGGGCAATAAAACCTGAAAGCTGGTTAAGGGAGCAACTTGAGCGGATGTCCACCGGAATGACTGGTCATTTGGACGAAATTTATCCAGAAGTTTTAGGTTCTAGGAGTGGATGGCTTGGTGGTGATGGTGACGGATGGGAACGTGGTCCTTATTGGATTGATGGTTTATTGCCTTTGGCTTATATTTTGGATGACGAGCAACTGAAGGCGAAAGTACAGCCTTGGGTAGAATGGACCTTAAACAACCAAACCGACGACGGTTATTTGGGACCTGTCCCTTTTGAAGTGAAGCCGGAAAAAGAACCGGGACTCCAAAAATATAACAGAAGAGATTGGTGGCCAAAGATGGTAATGTTAAAAGTTCTAAAACAATACTACAACGCGACTGGCGATGAACGTGTTATTGATGCCCTTACTCAATTTTTCAAGTACCAGCTCAAGGAACTTCCAGAGACACCTTTAGATCATTTGACCCTTTGGGCAAACAGAAGGGGAGGGGACAATCTTCAAGTAGTTTATTGGCTGTACAACATTACTGGAGATAAATTTCTACTTGATTTAGGGGAAATAATAGAGAAACAGACGTTTCCATGGACTGAGGTTTTTTTAAATGAAGAGAATAATAATGATCCCCAACAACCCTGGCATTATGCATCATTACAAAGATTTCCGTTTGACTCAACTGAAATTCGTTCCCTGACTGTTTCTAAAATTGGTGGATTACACACAGTTAATTTTGCCCAGGCACTGAAGGAACCGGTTGTATATTATCAAAAAGATTCTGATCCAAAACGGATCGCTGCAGTAAAGGAAGCTTTAAAAGATGTAAAAAAATATCATGGCCAGCCGCAGGGAATGTACGGGGGGGATGAGCCACTCCATGGAAGAAATCCGGTTCAGGGAGTAGAATTTTGTTCTATTGCAGAAGAGATGTTTTCCCTTGAAACGATCTTAAAAATAACTGGTGACATGGAGTTTGCAGATCTTCTCGAAAAAATTACTTACAATGCTTTACCAACACAAGCGTCAGATGATTTTAATTCCAGACAATATTTCCAGGCGGCTAATCAGGTAGAACTTAGTGATAGATTAGAAACCTCTTTTCAAACTAACACTCACGACGGAACGGATTTTGTATTTGGCGTTTTATCAGGTTATCCTTGTTGCACAACAAATATGCACCAGTCTTGGCCCAAATTTGTTCAGAATCTATTTTATGCCACACCTGACGGTGGAGTAGCGGCTTTACTTTACGCTCCAAGCACCGTTGAACTTAAGGTTGCAGATGGTACTATTCTCAAAATTAAAGAAACAACGGGCTTTCCATTTCGAGAGTCAATAAATTTTGAATTTGAACTTGGCCAGAAGAGCAAGTTTCCTTTTCACCTGAGAATCCCGTCATGGACGAAGGGGGAATCCATTTTAGTTAATGGTCAACAAGTGCAAATCGATTTCAAGAACAATATTGTCATTATAGATAGAGAATGGAAAAATGGAGACGTGATTACCTTGAAACTGCCAATGGAGATCAAAACCTCAAAATGGTATGAATTTTCTACAGCAGTAGAAAGAGGTCCGTTAGTTTATAGTTTAAAAATAAGGAGTGAAAATAGAAAAAAAGATAGGAATGACTTATACGGTGAATTTACAGAAGTCTTTGCAGTAGATGACTGGAATTATGGTCTCTTGCAATCTGAATTAGAAAATCCTTCAAAATCTATAAAAGTAGTTGAAAAAGAATGGAACGGAGAATATCCATGGAATTTAGAAAATAACCCCATAGAATTGAAACTAAAGGGAATAAAGGTGCCAGAATGGAAAGAAGTAAAAGGAGCTCCTGTTTTTCCTGCTTTCTGGGCAGCATGGGACAACCCCGAATTCCAGGATTACAAAGTAGAAGAAATAACCTTGGTTCCTTATGGTAGTACTACGTTGAGAATTACTGAATTCCCCACTTATACCATTGATTTGGATGAAACGGATTAATGGAATTGTAATAATCGAAGATAAATTACCTAAAGAGGAACCAGCCTTGATAATTATGGTCTTCTTTTTACAAATTTGGTGATTCGCCCTAGAGGTACTAAGGATTTGTTCAGAAATAAAGTGACCGAATTATAGGTAGTCATTTTGTTCGCCAATAAGGCGAAAAATGCAGAAATAGCAGTAGCTATGGCGAGTATTTTTAACGCAATTGGGGAGCAAAAGAACCCGTAGAAACGGGCAGGTTATTTCTAGACAGATCCTAAAGGAATTACTTGATATAAAATAAAATATAACCTAATGATTAACTAAACAACTTTTAAAAATGAAGAACCTAAAATCTGAATTATATTTATCACTGCTATTGTTTCTAGTGGTCTGCGATGCTATAAGCCAGACGACGTTAACGTCTGATTCCATAGATGATGGATTAAAACCTGTTCCATTTAATGAGGTTATTCTACAAGACAAATTCTGGAAACCTAGAATGAAGACTCAGATGGAGGTGCTTGTTCCTTTTGCTTTGGATAAAACTCAACCTGCCATTGATGCTTTGGATAAAACAGCTAATTTTTTAGAGGGTAAGGAAGGTCCTTTACCTAAGCCACATCCATACCAGTCTTCGGACTTATATAAGGTCATGGAGGGAGTTTCTTATCTTCTTTTTAATGATTCCAATCCCCAATTGGAGGAGCAGATGGATAAAATAATAAATATAATAGGAAGGGCTCAGAAAGAGGACGGTTATCTATATGTAGCTCATATAACTGGTGTCGCCGAGGATTATAAGTCGTGGGGTGGTGGAGGTATGGGTGACTCACCTTATTCCTGGGTAGTACATAGTCATGAGCTGTACAACCTTGGGCATATGTATGAAGGAGCTATAGCCTATTACCAAGCTACAGGTAAACGCAATTGGCTGGACATAGCTGAAAAAAGTGCTAAACACGTGAATGAGGTGTTCTTTAAGGGGCATCCAGAATATAACAATGGCAAACCTGTTAACATCGCTCCAGGGCACCAGGAAATCGAACTGGCACTCGCAAAAATGCACCGCGTTACAGGAAACCCGCTCTATCTGGAGATGGCACATAAATTCCTCAAAATTCGAGGGAAGACCTTTCAACCAGAAGGGGGAGGGATAATGGCTCCTGAGTATGCGCAACAACATAAACCTGTGGAGGAACAAGATAAGGCAGTTGGACATGCCGTGCGTGCTACTTATATGTATTCAGCAATGGCAGAGGTTGGAGCGCTAACCGAATCTAATGAATATACTCCAGCTTTGGAAAGCATTTGGCACAACATCGTGGACACCAAGATGAGTATTACTGGAGGTTTGGGTGCCATACACGGAATTGAAGGATTTGGACCTGAATATGTTCTTCCCAACGAAGATGCTTATAATGAAACCTGTGCTGCAGTTGGAAATGTATTTTTTAACTTCCGTATGTTTCTGAACACGGGTGATGCACGTTACATGGATGTAGCGGAAGTTTCCCTATTGAATAACGCTTTAGCTGGAGTGAATATAGAAGGAAATAAGTTTTTTTATGTTAACCCTCTGGAGGCAGATGGTAAAACACCTTTTAACCATGGAAGGCCTGGAAGATCACCATGGTTCGGTACAGCCTGTTGTCCTTCTAATATTGCCCGATTAATTCCTCAAGTTACAGGAATGATGTACTCTTATACTGACGATGAAATTTATGCTACTTTTTATGGAAGTAGTTCCACCTCTATCCCACTTCCCGAAGGAAATGTGCAATTGGTTCAGGAAACTGATTACCCCTTTGATGGAACGGTAAAAATGGTAATTTCACCTATTAATTCTCAAGATTTTATACTTAAAATGAGAATACCGACGTGGGCCCAGTCTGAACGATTTGTACCAGGTGATCTCTACTATTACACGAACAAATCACCTGAGAAGTGGAGTGTAAAGGTAAACGGGCAAATGGTAGATGCCCAACTGCGAAATGGCTTTGTGAACATTGATAGAAGATGGAAACCTGAGGATAAAGTTGAACTATTTCTTCCTATGCCTGTGAAATTTAATAAGGCAATTGACAAAATTGAAGCTAACGTGGGAAGAGTTGCTGTGACCAGAGGGCCTTTAGTCTATGCTGCGGAAGGAATTGATAACAATGGTCCAGTACAGAGTCTATACTTGAACGAAATCCCAACTACAAATGCGGTTGAGGAAAATACAATAAAGGGGGGACTATTAAACAACGTAGTAAAAATATCTGTGCCTGCACATGAGCGAAGGATCTCAATGATACCTTATTACGCCTGGAACAATAGGGGTGATACCTCCATGATTGTTTGGCTTCCAAAAACTGACAACCAATTTAAAAAGGGGACGCCTGCAGGTTCTGTCATGAAGTCCTATAAAGTAACAGCGTCCTCAACTTCCAAAAACCATTCTCCTGAGGGAATATTAATGGAGGAAAGACCTACTTCTTCCAGTGATAATTCAGTGAATCCTTGGATCAGTGGAAACAATAGCAATTCACAGCAAATGACGATTTATTTGGGTAAGGAAAAATTAATCAGGAGTATTTCTGTCTATTGGTACAACAATAATAATGTTAATCTACCAAAGAAATGGTCGGTGGACGTTCTCAAAGATGAAAAATGGATCCCACTAGATATTTATGTTACAGATTCTTATTCGGTAAAGAAAGATCAGTACAACATGATTCATTCAGGTTCGGATTTAAACTCATCTGCAATCAGAATTAATATGGTCGTGGAAAAAGGTACTTCAGTAGGAATTTCGGACGTCGATATACAGATAAGAAAATGAATAATTTATTTTATTACAATTACAGACCTATAACTCAATAATAGTGCGAAATGGAAATAAAAAAAATAATTCTCGGAATAATTTTAACTAGTTTGATTTTTACAAGTATTTCACTGATGTCGTTTACTTCCAAAGCAGACCTTTTAAATCAATCTATAAGAAAACGAAAAACCGTGCCACGTGTATATAATGAGATCCCGCTTGGGAATATAAAACCAGAAGGATGGCTGCTGGACCAGCTTAAAACTATGCGACACAACTCCACCGGCCATCTGGACGAGATTTACGACAAGATAAAAATCGACAACGGCTGGCTTGGCGGAAAGGGCGATAACTGGGAGGAAACGCCCTATTGGTTGGACGGCGCACTTCCGTTGGCGTATCTGCTCGATGATAAGGAGTTGAAACAAAAAGTGCTCAAATACGTTAATTGGAGTATTGATAATCAAAGGCCGTCTGGATATTTTGGCCCCATTACCGAATGGGAACTGGAAACAGGAAAGAAGGTTGATACGGCCAACTGTGACAAAGGGCAGGACTGGTGGCCACGCATGGTTATGCTCAAGGTGATCAAGCAGTATTATAGCGCTACAAGTGATGAGCGTGTCATTCCTTTTATGGAAGAGTATTTTACCTATCAGGAGTCCACTCTAGACAAATGCACCATCGGCCACTGGTCGGAATGGGCAGAATCCCGGGGAATAGAAAACGTAAAGATCATTCAGTGGCTGTACAACATCAATAAAGATGAAGACCTGTTGAAACTTGCAGACAGGATACAGTCCCAATCCTTTCAGTGGAGCGAGTGGCTGGGCAACCGGGACTGGGTAATCAACGCAGCTGTCAACCCCGACGGGAAAGACTGGATGCATCGTCACGGGGTGAACGTGGGCATGGCCCTCAAAGCACCCGTGGAAAACTTTGAGCGTACGGGTGATTCTTCCTTTTTAAAAGACCTTGATACGGGGTTTCATGATTTGATGACCCTGCACGGCCTTCCCAACGGGATTTTTTCGGCAGATGAAGATCTCCATGGAAATGCCCCCACCCAGGGCACCGAACTCTGTGCCATTGTGGAGACCATGTATTCGCTGGAGGATATTATCGGGGTCACCGGAAACCCAAAATACATGGATGCACTGGAGCGTACTACCTTTAACGCCATGCCACCACAGACCACCGATGATTATAGCGACAAGCAATATTTTCAGTTGGCCAATCAAGTTGAGATCCAGCGCGGCGTCTATGCGTTCACACTCCCCTTTGACCGTGGCATGAACAATGTACTGGGCACAAAAAGTGGCTATACCTGCTGTTATGTGAACATGCATCAGGGCTGGACCAAGTTTGCCCAGCACTTGTGGTTCAAAACGCAGGATAACGGCCTTGCAGCATTACTGTACAGCCCCAATACGCTAAAGACAACAGTGGGGCCAGAACAGCAGGAGGTCATCATAAAAGAGGATACACAATACCCCTTTGGGGATAGCATCAAATTTGAGGTACAAGAGGCAGACGGTGTGCAATTTTCCTTGCAGATGCGCATTCCCGCATGGTGCACCGATCCATCGTTGACCGTAAACGGAGAACCTGTCAAACTAAATGTAAAAGACCAGATCACCACACTTGACCGAACTTGGAACAAGGGTGATAAGGTCACCCTAAACCTCCCCATGGAGGTACGGGTTTCCTCTTGGGCAGAGAATTCCAAGGCCATTGAGCGCGGGCCTTTGGTCTACGGTCTTAAGATGGGCCAACAGTGGGACGGGAGCCATCAGGAGCAGGAAGGTGATTATTATACCGTTGCGCCCACAACGCCGTGGAACTATGGTCTGCTCGAGAGCGAGGTTAAAAATCCAGAGCAGGGAACGCAGGTCATCCAGGAAGAGCTTAAAAAAGACTTTAAATGGAATTTGGAGAATGCCCCAGTGGAAATAAAAATAAAGGCAAAACTGATTCCCGATTGGAAAGCGGTGAATGGCCTGGCTTATTTGCCTGTATCAGGTAGGGACGGGTTTTACAAGGGGAATGTTTCAGATAAAATAGAAACCATAACGCTGGTCCCCATTGGTTTTACCAAATTGAGGATCGTGGCCTTTCCGGTCGTACAATAAAGTGGTCCTTTAACCCAAAAATCATCTTTTTGGGGTCAAAAATGGACATGATTTTCAGTTTTTCGGAAATTGAATAAAGATTGGGCAAGTATGAATGGAAAATGAAAAGCGCTGTAAACATTCAAAAACCAACTTTTAATCTCTGAGGGTATAATTCCCCGATGATTGCATCGTATGAAGAGGAAAGTTTGAAAACCATAGGTTTTCATTAAAAAAAATTCTAATAAATACCTCGAATGCTAGCATTGAGGGAGTTTATTACCAAAAAAATCATTTAAAAACAACCAAAAAGTAAACTACTAATGATAAAAAAAACAGTTCTTTCGTTAATCTGCCTCTTCCTCATGCAATTTGGTTTTAGCCAAAATAACGATCAACACTGGTCTAAAGAAAAGGCTCAGGACTGGTATAAAGAGCATGATTGGCTTACGGGAGCGAATTTTATTCCTAGCACCGCAATAAATCAGTTGGAAATGTGGCAAAAAGATACTTTTGACCCCGAAACCATAGACAGGGAGTTAGGCTATGCAGAACAAATAGGATTCAATACCATGAGAGTATATCTGCACAGCCTCGCATACAAAGCAGATAAAGAAGGATTGAAGTCCAGGATTGAAGAATACCTTAAGATTGCAGACTCCCACGATATTAAAACAATGTTTGTTTTATTTGATGATGTTTGGGAGGCAAATCCAAAAATAGGTAAACAACCTGAGCCAAAGCCTGGAACTCACAACTCCGGTTGGGTGCAGGATCCCGGCTATCCCGAATCAGTAGAGATGGCATCTTCTAAAGAACTTGAAGCCTATGTAAAAGATATCCTGAATACTTTTGGGGACGACGACAGAGTATTGCTTTGGGATCTCTATAACGAGCCGGGAAATAACGATAAAGGCAATGAGTCTATGTCTTTGTTGAAAAATGTTTTCCAATGGGCACGGGAGATAGATCCTTCTCAACCCTTATCCGTGGGTCTATGGAAATGGGATTTAAAAGACCTCAATACGTTTCAGGCACTAAATTCAGATATCATTACCTATCACAGCTACGACGATCCTCAAGCACATAATAGAATTATTGAATTACTGAAGACCCATGACCGGCCTATGATATGTACTGAATATATGGCTAGAACCAGGAATAATAGGTTCTCAAATACATTGCCATTACTTAAGGAAAATAATGTAGGGGCTATTAATTGGGGTCTTGTAAACGGAAAGAGTAACACAATTTATGCCTGGGACACACCTATTGATTCAGGGGAAGAACCTGTTGAATGGTTTCATGATATTTTTAGAAAGGATGGCACTCCTTATCGCCAGGATGAAGTGGATTTAATTAAGAAATTAAATGAAGAGGCTCAGTAGAAAGAAAATGCAATAAAAGTTTTTGCAGTAATAAATATTATGAAAAAAATAATAGCTCTACTTAATATATTCAGTGAATGATCTTAGAAATCCTGATTATGCTGTAGGTTATATGCTACAAGTGATAGTTCTATGGGATCATGGGTTAGGTCTCATGAAGGTACTATTATTCATAGAGACTGGTTGAAGAAAACGGCCCGGGACATGGTAATTTTTTCAGGGGAGAATACCCGTTTTTCTAATACTTCGGTGCATCTTAGAAAAACTGCGGTTATCCAGTTAAATTTCTCCGAAGATAAAGAAGGGAATGAAATTTTACACGCAGAAGAGGAAACTTTCACCTTTTTAGAATCAAAAGAAGAATAATGTTATACAGGTTTTTTTTATTTCTCGTTATTATTTTAAATGTTTTGATTGGTTGTAATCAAACAGATGAAGAAACTCCATTTAATGGAAGCGACGATAACACCGAAAAGCCCGAAGAGGAAAATAACTTTGTTAACCCATTGTTATCATCCGGGTCGGACCCCTGGGTGATAAAAGGTAATGAAAACGGTTCCTGGGCAGTAGTTGATTTCTGGGCACCGGAAGTTTATAAATTCAAGAATAAATATTATATGTTTTTTAGTGCACAATGGGAAAATAACTCGAATGATGAATTGGAAAATTTCAAAATTGGGGTTGCGTTGGCTGATAAACCTACAGGACCGTTTAAAGAAGTTAGCGATGAACCGCTTTTTGACCCAGGTTATCCAGTAATAGATGCTAATGTATTCAAAAATGATGATGGGAAATTCTACTTATACTATTCTCGCGTGGCATATAGGCATCCAGTAGAAACCGAAATTTCTATATGGGCTAGGGAGAAAGGTTGGTTTGATGAAATTGAAGAAAGTTGGGTGTATGGAATAGAGTTGGCATCAGACTTTAGCGGAGTAAAAGGCGAGGCTGAATTACTGCTTCGTCCGCCAAAAAGGATGGATGACAAGAATGCCGAATGGGAAAGCCGTTCGGTAACATCTAAAGAGGTTAATCGTAGGTGGACAGAAGGTTCATTTACCTTCAAGCATGAAGGAATTTATTACCTGATGTATTATGCTAATTTTTATGGAGGTGAAAACTACTCAGTGGGTTATGCAAGGGCATCCTCTCCTTTAGGCCCATACCAAAAAGCAGATAATAATCCTATTCTCGAAAAAAACATCAATAAAGGAGGTGATGTTACCGGAAGTGGCCACAATAGTCTGGTTTTTTCAAAAGATAGTACTGAAATTTATGCTGTTTATCACGGAAGAACCAAATCTACAGGAGATGAACGTGTAGTTTTTATTGATAGATTAAAAATTCTTGAAAACGGAAAGCTTCAGATAGAAGGGCCTACCACAACAAATCAATCTCTCCCCTTTCTTACAAGGGAAATTAAATAACATTAAAGTATATTCTTATGAGAAACATTCGCTTTTTAATAATTTTTTTAAGTGCTTTTGCTGTATTCTATTCCTGTAAAAATCAATCTAAATCAAAAAATGAAATGGCTTCGAAAGAATCACAAGAGATAAAATTTAATCCGGAAGACCATCTTAAATCTGAAAATTTCGATACCATAATAGATAATAAACCTATCAAACTATATTGGCTAGAGAATGACAGCATGAAAGCCGCTTTTACAAATTACGGAGGGAGGCTAATAGGTTTATGGGTCTCGAATCGCGAAGGCAAAATGGTTGATGTGGTTGCGGGAATGAATAGTATTAAAGGATTTGTAGAATCAACAGAGCCTTATTTCGGAGCTACAATTGGCCGGGTAGGTAACAGAATCGCTAAAGGAAAATTTCAATTAGAGGGTAAGGAATATAACATCCCGAAGAATAATGGTGAAAACAGTTTACATGGAGGAAATAAAGGTTTTCAATATGTAGTTTGGGATGCAAGCCAGCCTGATAAAAACACTCTTGTTTTAAAATACCGTTCTCCAGACATGGAAGAAGGTTTTCCGGGCAATCTGCAAGTCAAAGTAACCTATTCTATTATAGATGATCAGACTTTAAAGATGGAGTATCAGGCTGAAACCGATAAGATGACTCCTGTCAATCTTACCAACCACGCCTTTTTTAATTTAAATGGTGAAGGTAGCGGAAGTATTCTGGATCATCGGGTAAAATTTTATGCGGATAAATTTACACCAGTGGACGAAGGACTGATTCCTTCAGGAGAATTAAAAGGTGTTGAAGGAACTCCTTTCGATTTTACCCATTTCCATACAATTGGTGAAAGGATAAAAACTGAAAATGAACAGCTCAAATTCGGAAAAGGGTATGATCATAATTTTGTTTTGAATGAAACCAAAGCGAAAGGAATGAATCTGGCGGGGACTGTAATTGGGGATAAATCCGGTATCAAAATGGATGTTTATACTGAAGAACCAGGAATCCAATTTTACAGCGGAAATTTTATGGAAGGCAAAAACAAATTTAAATCTGGAGCTCAGGATGAATTCAGAACTGCCTTTGCTTTGGAAACACAGCATTTTCCTGATGCACCAAATCAGGAAAATTTTCCATCAATTATTTTAAACCCGGGAGATGAATATCATACCGTTTCACGTTATCGCTTTTCAGTAAAAAAACATAAAAACTAATGAGGGCAATAACCCAATTTACCTGTTATTTATTTATATTATTAGTGTTCCAGGCCTGCCAGGATTCTGCAAAGAAATCTGAATCCAATTTAAAAGTTGAACAGGTAGGGCAGGTTTTTACCAACTCGGTAGTGAACCGGAATTTTCCAGATCCAACAGTTATCAAGTCAGAAAATGGACCTTATTATGCATATGCCACAAACACGAAAATTGACGGCAGTCAAATAAATATTCAGATCTTAAAATCTTATGATCTTTTGCAGTGGAAAACACTTCCGGATGCTCTTCCTACAAAACCGGCGTGGGCAGGTAAGGATTTTTGGGCTCCTCACGTAATTTATAATGAGAATACGCAAAAATACTATCTCTTTTATTCAGGAGAATCGAGCGATGAAAATTTAGTGAAATGTTTAGGAGTGGCTATTTCAGATTCTCCTGAGGGGCCATTCAAAGATAAAGGAGACCCTCTGCTATGCGGGGAAGGTTTTAAGAATATAGACCCAATGGTTTATCGTGATAAGAGTTCTGGTAGAAATTTTCTGTACTGGGGATCGGGGTTTGAAAATATCAAAGTGCAGGAACTTTCAGACGATTTTTTAAGTTTTAAAGAAGGCACTAGGTCTAAGAATTTGATTCCTCCAATACCAGGTGACGATTTTGAAAATTATGAGAATTTAGTAGAAGGTGCCTGGTTGCAAAAGCATGGAAATTTCTTTTATCTTTATTATTCTGGTGATAACTGTTGTGGCGAAAATGTTCATTATGCGGTTATGGTAGCTAGATCCGAAAGTCCTACAGGACCATTTGAAAAGTTTCAGAATAAAAATGGAAAACCATTTATTCTAAGTGAAAATGATAGATGGCTCGCGCCCGGATATAATTCAGTTATTACAGACGAAGAAGGCCAAGATTGGATCATGTACCACGCTATAGATACTAAAAACCCTGAGAAAGGTAGGGTTTTCCTTATGGATAAAATTTCTTATAAAAATGGATGGCCAGTAATCGGTAATGGAACACCTTCGTTTTCAAAAACCGCTACACCAAATACATAAATCATGAAGCTAAAATATATGTTTATTCTCATGCTTGTAAGTAGCATAAAGTTTACTGCTCAGGATTTAGATCGTGATCAAATTTATCTGGCAGATCCTACGATTTTTGAAGACGACGGAACTTATTATTTATATGGAAACAAAGGAGACCCGAAGATTCAGGGAGAGGCATTTTTGGTTTATTCATCAAAAGATTTAAAGCACTGGGAGGGTCCTGTAGGAGCCACTGACGGTTTTGCCTTAAAGAAAGGTGATGCTTATGGAAACCATGGCTTCTGGGCACCACAGATTTTCAAACATAAATTAAAATACTACATTGCCTATACCGCGAATGAGAATATTGCGATTGCTACCGGCGATAGCCCTCTAGGGCCATTTACTAACAACATGAAGGCTTTGGATGCTACAGTAAGACAAATCGACCCATTTATATTTTTCGATGAAGGAAAGGCTTATTTATACCATGTGCGTTTACAGAATGGGAACAGAATCTTTGTTGCTGAAATGAATGAAGATCTTAATAGCATTAGACCTGAAACACTAAAAGAATGTATTAATGCCAAGGAAAATTGGGAAGATACCGAAAAGGTGGAATGGCCGGTAGCTGAAGGCCCAACAGTTTTTAAACATAACAGAATTTATTACCTGTTATATTCAGCAAATGATTTTAGAAATCCTGATTACGCAGTTGGATATGCTACTAGTAAAGAGCCATTAGGACCCTGGAAAAAATTCAAAGACAACCCTATAATCTCTCAATCTAATACCAATCATGCTGGCACAGGACATGGAGATATTTTCTATGATAAGGATTGAAATATGAATTATGTACTACACACTCATTATTCAGAAAATAAAGTTCAACGGCGTAAAACAGGTGTTTTACAACTTCTCTTTAAAGGGGGTGAAATGAAGGTAAAAGGAAATAGTTTTGAATGGGTTACAGAATAAATAATGAAATATCAAATTTAGTTAAAGAGAATACTCTTAAAACCTGAGGTACAAAGAAATATTTAAATAAGGTTGCAAGACTATAAGAATTGACATTAAGCCGTCATAAGGTGATTAAAGACATTACCCATTAACTTAAGATAATATCTTTCACTAATCTATCTGGTTTCCTTTTGGGAAAAGGATAAAAGATGAAAGATATGATTTTGAGAGTAAAGCCTATAAAATGATGTCAGTGAAAAGGAGCTAAATAATACTAGACAGAGACTGGTTTGTAATTGTATTAGCACTAAAACACTACAAACAGATAGAACTTATTACATCCATTGGAATCTAAAAATAAATGATAACTAAACTTTAAAGATGAATACAAATTTAATTAATAAGATTAAAACTTGTTTTCAAGAAACTTTTAAAACGGAGCCTTTGATTATATTTTCTCCAGGAAGAATCAATATCATTGGGGAGCATACCGATTATAATGATGGTTTTGTTTTTCCAGCAGCTATAAACAAAGGCATTGTAGCAGCCATTCAAAAAAGTGATTCGAAGACTTCTATTGCCTATGCCGTAGATAAGGATGAACAAAAAGTAATTTCTTTAGATAACCTAAAACCTTCAACCGAAGGGAACTGGGAAAATTATGTGTTTGGTGTGGTTGCAGAAATTCAAAATAGGAGTAAAACCATAGGTAATTTTAATATCGCTTTTGGTGGCGATATACTGGGAGGCGCGGGGATGTCTTCATCAGCAGCTCTAGAAAACTCTGTTGTTTTTGGATTGAATGAGTTGTTTGATTTGGGGTTGTCAAAACAAGAAATGATTTTAATATCGCAAAAAGCGGAGCATAACTACGTCGGGGTTAAATGTGGTATCATGGATCAATATGCCAGCATGTTTGGAATTGAGAATAATGCCTTACTTCTAGATTGCAGAACAGTAAAATCAAAACCTTACGAAATTAATTTTAAAGATCACCAATTAATCTTAATGAACACCAATGTAAAACATAGTTTGTCTGATAGTGCTTATAATGACAGACGTTCTGTTTGTGAGTCTATTTCCAATATGCTGAAGGTGAAGGCGCTTAGGGATGCCACGGAATACGATTTAGAAACCATTCGATTTAAAGTATCATCTGAAAATTACCAAAAAGCATTGTTTGTTATCCAAGAAAACAATAGAGTTATAAAGGCCTCAAAAGCAATAGAAGCTGGAAATTTGCAAGCATTAGGAGCATTAATCTATGCCTCACATTATGGCTTACAACATCAATACAAAGTAAGTTGCGACGAATTGGATTTTTTGGTAGACCAAGCAAAACTAAATGAGCATGTTTTAGGAGCCAGAATGATGGGAGGCGGTTTTGGGGGCTGTACTATTAATTTGGTAGCTAAAGAACATTCAGACTCATTTACCGCAAAAGCATCTAAAGCCTATAAAGAAAAATTCAACAAAGATTGTTCTATCTATTTTGTTGAACTTTCTAATGGCACAGGAATTATTTCATAATCAAACAATTAAAATGACTACAGATTTACAAGATTATTCACACAAGCGTTTTAATATATTAACGGGCGAATGGGTGTTGGTATCACCACACAGAGCGAAACGCCCTTGGCAAGGACAAAATGAAGCCGCATCAAATGAGATAAAACCTTCTTATGACGAAACCTGTTATTTATGTCCAGGAAATACCAGAATTAGTGGTGAAGTAAACCCAAATTACAAGGATACTTATGTGTTCACCAACGATTTTCCAGCACTTCAAAAGGATTCAAAGACATTTTTAGTAGAAGATGGCTTGCTGAAAGCTCAAAGCGAAACAGGGATCTGTAAAGTCATTTGTTTTAGTCCAGACCACTCCAAAAGTTTGGCAGATATGGATGTAGATAGCATCCAGAAAGTTGTTGAAACCTGGCAAAATGAATACGAGATATTGGGTGAAAACAATACGATTAATTACGTTCAAATATTTGAAAATAAAGGTGCTGTGATGGGATGTAGTAATCCGCATCCACATGGACAAATTTGGAGTCAGTCATCATTGCCAAATGAAGTTGAAAAAAAAGACAGGCGGCAACAACAACATTATTATAATAAAAACAAATCGAGTTTATTAGGTGCATACTTAAAGCAAGAACTGGACAAACAAGAGCGCATCATTTTTGAAAATGACAGTTTTGTAGTTTTGGTCCCATTTTGGGCGATATGGCCTTTTGAGACCATGATTATTCCTAAAAAGCCTCAAAAAGATATTCTTGAAATGAGTGAACAGGAAACGATTCTTTTTTCAGAAGCTATTTCCGTATTAACAAAGGCTTATGACAAATTATTTGATTGTTCTTTCCCCTATTCAAATGGTATTCATCAGGCACCAACGAACGGGGAAAATAACCACCATTGGCACTGGCATATGAGCTTTTATCCACCCCTTTTACGTAGTGCAACTGTGAAAAAATTTATGGTAGGCTATGAATTGTTTGGTTCACCGCAACGCGATATTACTGCTGAAATAGCAACTCAAAAACTAAAAGAATTAATTTAAGTACCCAAATTAAGACTTACAACTAAATAAAAAAAACATGACCACACATTTCGAATTTTTGGATTACTTCGTTTTTATAGCTTATGCCGTATTAATTTTAGGGGTAGGTTTATGGGTTTCCAGAGATAAAAAAGGACACCAAAAGAATGCCGAGGATTATTTCTTGGCAAGTAAATCGTTGCCTTGGTGGGCCATTGGGGCCTCATTAATAGCTGCAAATATTTCTGCGGAACAATTTATAGGCATGTCCGGTTCCGGGTTTGCTTTGGGCCTGGCAATTGCTTCTTATGAATGGATGGCTGCCATTACCTTAATCATTGTTGGAAAATACTTTTTGCCCATTTTTATTGAAAAAGGACTGTATACCATTCCAGAATTTGTTGAACAGCGCTTTTCTACCAACCTAAAAACTATTTTGGCTGTATTTTGGATTGCGTTGTATGTATTCGTGAACTTAACCTCGGTTTTATATTTAGGATCATTGGCATTACATACCATCATGGGCATTCCTGTGGTTAATGGGGTTGTTGGATTGGCATTATTTGCAGCCGCATATTCTTTATATGGCGGCCTTTCAGCAGTGGCGTGGACAGATGTAATTCAGGTAGTGTTCTTGGTTTTGGGAGGTTTGGCGACAACCTATTTGGCTTTAAATATGGTTTCAGAAGGCGAAGGAGTGATATCTGGTTTAAAAATTATTTATGAAAGGGCTCCTGACAGGTTTGCTATGATTTTAGATGAATCGAGTCCTTATTATTCAAGTTTACCCGGCATTGGCGTATTGGTTGGCGGTATGTGGGTTGCGAATTTATATTATTGGGGATTCAACCAATATATTATTCAAAGAACCTTGGCGGCCAAATCATTAAAAGAAGCCCAAAAAGGGATTTTAATGGCTGCATTTTTAAAGTTAGTGATTCCTTTAATTGTTGTAATTCCGGGAATTGCGGCTTATGTAATGGTAAATGATCCAGAGATTATGGCAAGGTTAGGTGAAGCTGGATTGAAGAATTTACCAACGCTAGAGCAGGCAGATAAGGCGTACCCTTGGTTGTTGCAATTTCTGCCAGCCGGATTAAAAGGAGTTGCCTTCGCCGCATTAACAGCAGCAATTGTATCCTCTTTGGCCTCTATGCTAAACTCAACGTCCACTATTTTTACAATGGATATTTATAAGCAGTATATCAACAAAAATGCAAGCGATAAAAGCACTGTGAATATGGGAAGAATCTCAGCGGGTGTTGCTTTAGCCATAGCTTGTGTTCTGGCGCCTTTATTGGGTGGGATTGATCAGGCTTTTCAATTTATTCAAGAGTACACGGGTGTGGTAAGTCCTGGAATTTTAGCCATATTCCTATTAGGATTATTCTGGAAGAAAACCACGAACAAAGGTGCAATTGTTGGAGCCTTGATTTCAATTCCAATCGCAATGTATTTTAAAGTGGCTCCAAAAGGATGGTCCACCAGCGCCTTTTTTGTTGATGTTCCTTTTTTAGATCAAATGGGATATACTGCTGTACTTACAATGATTGTTATTGGGGTTGTTAGTTGGATACAACACAATGGGAATGATGATGAGAATGGAATTCTGATTAAAAAACAATTATTTAAAACAAGTCCATTATTTAACATTGGTGCATTTGCTGTAATGATTATTTTAGTGGCGCTGTATTCATTATTTTGGAATTAAAGAATAAATTATGAAAATATTAGTAACAGGAGGCTTAGGCTTTATAGGTTCACATGTCGTTGTAGAACTTCAGAATGAAGGCTTTGAAGTGGTTATTATAGATAACCTTTCAAATTCAACAATAGATGTTTTAGAAGGCATCACTGCTATAACCGGTATTGAACCTATTTTTGAAAAAATAGAATTAAGAGATAAAGCATTGGTCATCAATTTTTTTAAAAGACATCATGATATTAACGGCGTGATTCACTTTGCTGCCTCAAAAGCGGTTGGTGAAAGCGTAGAAAAGCCTTTGTTGTATTATGAAAATAATCTTAGCACCTTGATTTATTTGCTGCAGGAACTTCAAAAGAAAGACGCTGCACATTTCATTTTCAGTTCATCTTGTACGGTTTATGGTCAGGCAGATTCGCTTCCAATAACAGAATCAGCACCAATAAAAAAAGCAAAATCGCCTTATGGAAATACAAAACAAATATGTGAAGAAATAATTATTGATACTTGTAAAGTTGCTCCTAACTTAAATGCCATTGCTTTGAGATATTTCAATCCAATCGGAGCCCATGAATCTATAAAAATTGGAGAGCTACCCATAGGTACACCTCAAAATTTAGTACCATTTATTACACAGACAGGCAATGGTAAAAGAGAGCAGTTGTCTGTTTTTGGAGATGATTATCCTACTGAGGATGGCACATGTGTTCGAGACTATATCCATGTAGTAGATTTAGCTAAGGCACATGTGATGGCTCTAACACGATTGATTAATGGTTCTAATAAAGACAATTTTGAAGTATTTAATATTGGGACAGGCAAAGGGAGTTCTGTACTTGAAGTAATATATTCTTTTGAAGAAGTTTCAGGTAAAAAACTGAATTACAAGATAGTAGAGCGACGAGAAGGCGATGTAATTTCAGCGTATGCCGATACTAATAAAGCAAATACTGTTTTGCAATGGAAAGCCAAATTGAATTTAAAAGACGCATTGTTATCTGCTTGGAAGTGGGAGAATAAATAAACAGTCATTTTCTCAATCAATATCATTAAAAATTGTGCGTCTCCTAATATTTTAATTGCATATCCGTTTAGTTTCCAGTCGCTGTAATGCTTGCTATTACTAGCCTATCAAATATCCTGTCTCCAAAATATCGACTATTTAGTTTGTAAATGAACTCATTGAGGTATAATTGCAGGTATTTCCTCTTTATTTTATGGAATTTCTGAAGATCCCTCTTAGCATTCCCGATTGCAATGTGTACCCACTTTAGCGTTTCTTTAGTTGTCTGTTCGCTCGATTTTTCAGTGATATGT
>Ga0307966_1000699_pt1 | contig 27481 bp, 22 predicted proteins | sample OrgLakmetagen646_FD_203141 | JGI IMG/M metagenome (GOLD analysis project Ga0307966, IMG submission 203141) | Saline water microbial communities from Organic Lake, Antarctica - #646 | ecosystem: Environmental > Aquatic > Non-marine Saline and Alkaline > Saline | place: Antarctica: Organic Lake... | reverse complement strand
GCTCAATGATGAATTGCACTGCTTTACCGAAATTCGCGGGCGTGGGTTGATGATTGGTGCAGAGCTAAAACCCGAATGGCACGGCAAAGCAGGCGACATATCAGAGCGCGCACGCGCGAAGGGTGTATTGGTGCTGGTAGCAGGGCCCAATGTGTGCCGATTCTTGCCGCCATTGAACATCACGCAGGTAGAGCTGGCCACTGGCCTAGAGCGTTTCGCCAGCGCCCTGCGTGACTATATAGCCGCATGAGCATCGCACCTATAGCGAACAGCTAGAATGGAGCTATAACCAAACAGGCGTGATGGTGGTATGAGCGCCGCCAATTTTCTTATGAATTCGATTGGCTCGAAGAAAATATGAGTACGCGCCGGCTACCGATACCGTCATGAAAAGGTGTTTTAGACTCATATCGCACTTTTCTATGTTCTGCCATAAGCGCTGCTCGCTTATTGCAGGCAACTGCCCAAAGCACCAGTTCAGATTAATGTTGGTGAAGGCCTACAATTGGAACGCAGCCGCTAGTCGGCAACTAGCATTGAAAAGCCAGACCCGCTGAATGAGTCCGGCAATTAAGCTACGCGTCAATCTGCTCTGACACTTCTAAAGCGTCATCAACTTCAATTCCTAAGTATCTGACTGTACTTTCAAGTTTTCGATGACCCAGTAGCAACTGGCATGCCCTTAAATTCTTCGTTTTTTTATATATTAAGGAGGGTTTTGTTCTTCGCATCGAGTGGGTGCCATATTGAGTTATATCTAATCCGATAGATGCGACCCAGTTATCAACAATGCGGCCGTATTGACGAGTTGAGATATGTTCCGATGAATGGATCCTGGATTGAAATAAATACTCTGAAGAACTCAAGCGTGATTTTTCTATATGGGCAGACAACGACTCTCTTGTATTTTTCGTTATTTCAAACTGTACAGGCATTCCCGTCTTTTGTTGCACGATAATAGCGCGAGATTGAATAATGCTAGGTCTCTAACTTTCTTGCTTAGTTCCAACCTTATTCGTATAGCCCAAATTTGTTGAAGCTTTAAAGGTAGTTTCTGTCCAACAAGCTTATTTTTATTCCAAGGTGCTTGGGGGTGGTAAATCGCTAACTGGTTCATTTCAAATCTCCGGTGTTGATGGAGATCTAAGTTTAGTACAATTTAAGCAAGGGACTAGTAAAGGGCGACTTCGAGCGAGGAGCCGCCAGTCGCTGTCGGCTATATTAATAGCCGGATTAGATCCATAGGCGAAGTTAACACAGAGAATGCAACTGACAAATATTAGAAAAAAATCGCCTAAAATCGTCACCGATACTAGAGTGACTATTGGCAACAAATTTTTGTTCTATTTTACATCCCAAAAGACAGTTTCGGCGACGTAGACAATAGTAAATTATAGAGTTGGTATTGCGACGAGTTGGTAATTTGACGAACTGTGCAATACTAGCGATACCAATCTGAAAACAAGTTTATGTATTAACTGTTGCTACCAAGCAGATTGAGGCATGCTGCATCTGAACGCTTGTAATCAGATACCCGCCAATTAAATCAAAATGAGCAGAGGCGGTGTTTATAAAATATCGTCATTGAATGATTTATAAAAAACTTACTAGGCTAACTTTTAAGGATAAATTGAGCTATGTTCAAACCAGAGATTATTGTAATTAAAGGAAAAGCGATGAAAACTAAATACTGGTCTATGTTATTGCTATGCGGCACTGTGTTAGGAGGATGCGGTGTTGCTTCTAATCCGACGGTCTGCACTGACGCACCGCAAAGTGACTGGGTAAATCAAGATGTATTCCAAACAAACTTATTAGCAGAAGGTTATCAAATTAACAAATTTAAAGTAACTGAGGGTCAATGCTATGAGATATATGGCACTAACGCTGATGGAAATAAGGTTGAAATTTACTTTAATCCCGTTGATAGCAGTATAGTTAAACAAGAAATTCGTTAGTTTGGCAAAAAAAATTATAATTTGGGATATTACTGTCAGAGTTTGCCACTGGGCACTTGTTGTTGGTTTTATTCTTAATTATTTTATTATTGAAGCAGGTAGTGATGTGCACCAAATAATTGGGTACACAGCCTTATCAGCTGTAATTATCAGACTATTCTGGGCAATTTTTAGCAAGGGGCACGCCAGTTTCAAAGAGCTCGATTTAACTCGCCAGAAATTTAATCAACACTTTGAACACATGAAACATCGCAGCATTCCTGCCGATAGTGGTCATAATCCGGTCGGGTGGCTGATGGTGTTGTTTACTTGGGCACTTTTTGTAGGATTGGCGGTTACCGGATTTATGATGGAAGAGATAGATATATTTTTTGGCAATAGTTTGCTCGAAAGTATCCATTCCATTTTTTCCAACGTATTATATGGCATTATCATCGTGCATATTTTAGCGGTATTCGCTGTTGGATGGTGGGGAAAAGTTTCCTTAGTTGGTGCGATGATTACCGGTAAGCGTGAAATGTAATGACTATACTATTAAGACTTTAACGCCTAAAAGTATGAGGACAATACCTCCAAAAATTTCAGCTTTATTTCCAAGCCAAACTGATGTACTTCGACCCATGAGGACACCAGCATAACTGAACAAAAACGTAATAATACCAATGATGATGCACGCGTAAATGCCGTTTATATTCATCAGGGTTAGCGAGAACCCAGCTGCGAGCGCATCGATGCTAGTGGCAATTGCCAGCAGTAATAATGAATAGTGAGAATATGTTTTAGATGCTGCGCTTTTTTCGGGCTGAGATGTGACTGCTTCGTATATCATTTTGAGACCGATGATAACGAGTAATATAAACGCTATCCAATGAGCAAAACCACCAATCCAACCAAATAAAGCAACGCCTCCAAGATATCCAAATAATGGCATTAATCCTTGAAACAGGCCAAAGTATAAACCAGCTAACAGTGCAAGTTTCTGAATTTTCTTTGGATTGCTTACACCCATAGTTAAAGACACTGCAAATGCGTCCATACTTAAGGCTATTGCAAGTATTGTGATTTCGAACATCGTGACTACTTAATAATGGGGTTCTAGGGATTTTCCCCTCTAAAGTAACATAAATCGCCATACCTAAGGTATTCATTGGTTTACGGAGCAGGGTTACCCTTCTTGTTAGACTTCATCTTCAACGATAGGCTTAGTTATTTCCTGCAAATTCGGTAATTTACGGTTGCTGGCAAACTGATAAATGTCGCTCAGATTAATATTCTGCCACGCAACGGGTGATACCTGTCGAGTTATAGCTGCTTTTTCTTCGTCGCCTCTTCAATGGATAATAAGGGAGGTCAATATAGGTTCGTTAATTCAGCTTTTGTAAGAATTGAGAGTTAATTTTTTATGGCCATAGGGGATAAGTTAAGTTTAAGCTGTTGTTAAACCCCTAAATTGCCATACTTTTTGGGCAGTAACCCATCCTTGTATGTCATTAAATACAGGGGCTATGGCGATTTATGTTACTTTAGAGGGGAAAATCCCTAGAACCCCATTATGGTTTGCCATTCATCTTTTGTACGTGTGGTCATTTAAGGTCTCGGTGTTATCAAAACCTTAGTGTCTGAATTATAGATGGGTTACGCTAGGCGTAATTGCTCGGACGGTTACGCAGAATTTGTATTGCTAGTCAGCGCTTTTTGACTGGTCGCGGTAGGAATGCCGATTACTCGGCACCCCCCGCACAGATCCGGACATGCGCTACTAACGCATCCGGCTCCTACTTCGGGTATTTGGCGTAGAAGCGTTGCTCTGGATATAAATGTACAATTTTCGGTTTTGGGATCCAATATTTGATTAGTCTACTAAACCTATTCCAGTCCATTTTGTGTCTTTGGCTTCGTCGTCGAAGCGATTTTAGCCATAAGCGGTGGACTTCGTCTACAAATTGGACAATTGATCGTGAGTTAAAAGGCACACCATAATAATTGATATGGCCTTGCACCACTCGTCTCAGCCATTGGCCCGTTTCACTGGGTTTCTGATGTAGTCGTTTCCGGAGTTGATGTTTAATATACTTCAATTGCGCGACCTTGCGTTTTCGTCTTGTTTTGCGTTTTACCACGACTTCACCGTTTCTCTTGCGAGCAATGTAGTGGGTAAAACCTAAAAAGTCGAATGTCCCCGGTTTTCCTATTGATGGCTTATCGGCATAATTCTTAAGTGCAAAACGCCCAAAGCGTATCAGTTTGGTTTTATTCGGGTGTACCGCGAGGCCGAACTTCGACAAGCGCGTTGTTAGTGCTCTCAAGCAAGTGACTGCGTCTACATGTTTCTGAAAACCCAGTACCGCATCATCGGCATACCGCACCATGATGATGTCTCCTGCCCGATACTTTCTAAGACGATTTAGCCAAAGATCAAAGCTATAGTGTAAATAAACATTAGCCAATAGCGGCGAAATTACCGCACCTTGTTGAGTGCCGATACTCGATGCTACACGATGGCCTTGCTCATCTAACACACCTACTTTTAACCATTGGTTTATTAATCTTAGAATGCGTTTATCTTGGATCCTGTGTTGGATAAATTTCAGCAACCAATCGTGCTCCACTGTATCGAAGAATCGACTGATGTCTAAGTCCAAAACCCAATTTACCTTCCGTTTCATTATCCCAACGCTCACCGCATCAAGCGCATCGTGTTGCCCTCTATTCGGTCTGAACCCATATGAGAATCCCATAAAGTCGACTTCATAGATAGTGTTTAACACTTGTACGGTAGCGTGTTGTACTATTTTGTCTTCCAGACAAATAATACTCAGTGTTCTTTGGGTGCCATCTTCCTTCGGTATAAACACACGCCTTGCAGGCTTCGGCTTATATCGGCCACCTTGCAACCGATGGTGTAATTGCTGAAGGTTGTTATTCAAATCAAGTGAATAATCCTCCCACGTGACACCATCACAACCAGCCGCGGAGTCTCGCTTAAGTTTCCAAAAACTTCTTTCCAACAGCAAATATCAGCGGTTTTAGACCGGTGTTTACAAAAATCGATATTTTTGAGCTTATGAGTATGCATTGACTGATTATAATGGATGCATAAAACACGGTGGTTAAGGCAACTTGTAATCCTAGGTTGTCTTCTCGTTTGCTTTGCTGATAGATGCTCAGGGGCTACACTTTGTTCAAGTTTGTCCCTTTTGTCTAAGGTATTGACCCGTGGCCTTATGATCTCTCTATAGGCACTAAATTCATCCGCGCCTTTTTGTTCTTGGCATTCATCTTCGGCTTGCACATATCCTCGTTATTGAGAAGGCGATTGATTACCATGTTTAGTTGTGTTTTTTAATTTTAAGCACTTTAAACAGCGTTAAAGCGAAAAGAAGGGCAATTAAAGGACTCAGAATATTAAATAATGCGTGTGGTAGGTATTCAAAGGTTTGCACACCCAACGTAACCGCCATGAAGGCTCCGCAGGTGTTCCAAGGCACCAGCACAGAAGTTACCGTGCCGGCATCTTCTATCGCTCTTGATAAATTAAGTGGGTCCAAGCCTCTTTTTGCATATTCTTCTCTGAATGCTCGGCCTGGCAGCACAATAGCCATGTATTGATCAGATGCCACAAGATTTACGCCAAAGGCGGTAAAAAGGGTTGAAACCAGTAATCCTTGCGTGCTTTTTACTTGCTTCATCACGCCATCAACCAGCTTTTTTAATAAGCCAATAGACTCCATCACACCGCCAAATGCCAATGCGCACATGATAAGCCAAATGGTATTTAACATGCTTTTCATGCCGCCCTGAGACAATAGTGTCTTGACCGTTTCATTAGAATTAGACGATGAGTAACCATCGTAAGTCGTAATCCAAACGCCTTTGACCACGGCAAGAACGGTTGCAAGTGACTCAGTGTCATCAACCATGCCTAATATCGCCTCTTGCTGGAATACAAGCGCAAACACAATACCACTAAGCGAGCCGATTAGTACCGACGCTAGAGCGGGCACTTTAGCTCTGGCCAAAGCAAACAAAATCACCATTGGCAGCAACAAATGGAGTCCTATCGAAAACTCATTTTCTATCGCAGCAGATATTTCTTGAATACCGACCTCATTATTACTCGGGGTCTCTAAAAAGCCTAGGATGGTAAAAATAATCAAGGATAGTACAAACGCCGGAACCGTAGTCCATGTCATATGGCGTATGTGAGAAAACAGCTCACTGCCGGCAACCGACGGCGCTAAATTAGTGGAGTCAGAAAGCGGTGACATTTTGTCGCCCATATATGCTCCCGATATAATAGCGCCCGCGGCGATCCCAGGATCAAGATCCAGACCAAGCGAAATACCCATTAGGCCCACCCCTACTGTGCCCGCCGTTGACCAACTGCTGCCAATAGAAAGAGCAACAATGGCCGACGCTAAACAGCTGGTAACATAAAACCATTGGGGAGAGATAAGTTCAATACCATAAATAAGCATAGCAGGCACGGTGCCCGACAATATCCAAGTGCCAACCAGTAGGCCCACTGAAAGCAAAATGAGTATGGCGCCCATGGCCGACTGTATGCCCTGCAATATACCACCGTGGATATCGTTCCAAGTATAGCCATTTTTATAGCCTATACTTGCCGCAATTGCGGTCGCCAGTATCAGACTTATTTGATTACTGCCAAATGACGAATCAGATCCAAACAAATAGACAGACAGGGCCAAGGAGATGATCAGAGTGAGAACCGGAATTAGCGCATCGGTATAACTCGACTCACGTGGCGCTTTTGTTACCTTTACCATGCTAAGACAAATTGGTTCATGCGCTTATCCGATAAAGGTGATACATGATCAGCCCCACAGTTCTTTTTGCGGCAAGTGTACGAGGCTATTTTCGTAACGTAACCCTGGCTCTCTGTCAATTTTTAACAGCAAAGGGCCGTCTAGATCGCAAAATTCTGCCAGCGCACCAATCAGCATTGCCGGGGCCATGGCCAAAGAGGTGCCGGTCATGCAACCAACCATGATCCGTAATCCGCTTTGCTTAGCTTGCTTTGCAAGGTTTAGCGCTTCTGTTAGCCCGCCCGTTTTGTCTAGCTTGATATTTATAAATTGATAGCGCTGTTTTACCGTCACTAAAGAGTCTCTATCAAGACATGATTCGTCGGCACATAACGCAACAGGTCCTAAGTAATGCGCAAGCTCCTCGTCTTTACCAGCCGGCAAAGGTTGCTCAATGAGCGCTACATTAAGCTCAGCTAAAGGCTCGGCCAACTCAACTAACTGTTGATATGACCATGCTTCGTTGGCATCAACAATAATTTTGGAATTTGGCGCCGCTTCTCTCACGGCACGAACTCTTTCTAAACAAAGCTGCGCGTTTAACTTCAACTTTAGTAAGGGTCTATTGCGATTGAGCACGGCTTTTGCGGCCATTTCTGCAGGCGAACCAATACAAATCGTATAAGCCGTTATTAACGGTTTACAAAGCGCTACTCCGGCAATTTCCCATGCACGTTGGCCTGTTTTCTTGGCTTCTAGATCCCACAGCGCGCAGTCAATAGCGTTTCTAGCTGGGCCCGGCGGCAATAGCTGAGCCAGCTCGTCTCTGGTTAGCCCTTGTGCTATTTTTTCACGTAGGTCTTCGATAGTGTCTTCAACATCTCTGGAACGCGAAGAGTCTGACTCATGCGGCTCACACTCGCCTCTTCCTAAATGCTGGCCATCTCTGAGTTCAACTACTAAAACAAAGCTTTTATTCATGCTCACGCGTGAAATAACAAAGGGCTCTTTGAGCTGCCAAACTTCTTTTCTAATGGTAAGAGATATCACAATTCGCACTCCAGATTATCAACAATCTCTGCCACACCGCCGCGAACTGGGTCACAACAGGGAAGCGAATACTGTTGCGCTAAATTTTGCAAATATTGCTTCGCGTCGACTTCTGAAAAGTGTGAGGTATTGACGCTTATCCCTGCAAAAGATGCTTTATTATTAGTTAGTTTAGCAATCGCGATGTAGCCGTTCATGCATTCTTGCAGCTCAGGTATTGGATAACCATCCACATCATCAATATATTCACGGCTAGCATCATGGCACAATACCAATTTATCAGCTTGACTGCCGTGAATTAGGCCGACGGTAACGGCCGCATACGACGGATGATACAAAGAACCCTGACCTTCAATAATGTCCCAGTGGTCAACAGTATTATTAGGTGATAGCGTTTCAACGGCGCCCGATAAAAAATCTGATACAACTGCATCTATTGAAAAACCGCCACCGGCAATAAAGATACCGGTTTGCCCTGTCGCTCTAAAATCAGCATTGATACCACGAGACCGCATCTCATGCTCGATTGCCAGCGCGGTATATTTTTTACCAACGGCGCAATCAGTGCCCAAGGTCAACAGGCGCTTGCCAGTGCGCTTAGCGCCTGTACCTACGGTAAATATTTTTTTCGGCTGGCGCACATCATGCAACTCTCGATTGAATTTTTTTGCCGCCTGACTAATAGCAACGTGTTCATTTAAACGCTGATGAAGCCCAGCAGCGACATCTAATCCTAATGATAAGGCTTTTATAATGGTAGGTACCCATCGCTCATCTATGCCACCGCCAAAAGGTGCGATCCCTATTATTAGCGTTTTTACTCCTGCCTCTACGGCCTCTTCAAGACTTAAATCCTTAAGGCCTACATTCACCGTGCCGCCTTCACTCTTGATTTGACCAAGACACAGCTCTGGTCGCCAATATGCCAATCCAGCCGCCGTCTTGGCATTCCCAAGAATAGTTTCTGTTCCCAAAAATAGTAAATAAGGTGATTTCATAAACCTCCCATCAAGCTCAATTTCTTAACCTAATAAGCTGAATATGTTAGCAACTGCGCGCAGGATAAAACGCCAAATGTAGGGGGGTAAATCAATGATAATATCTAAATCCACAGCATGCAGCAGGATTTATTTAGGATACAGTACCTTATCAATCAGTACGTTAGTACTGCGAAACTCGGCCATTGCCGAAGCCAATTTGGATCGTAAAAGAATTCAATCTAATCATTAACAATGATAACCTATTAATTATAATAAGCATGCTTAATGAATATAGAATGGTTAGTAGAATTACTTTGGATCGCATAGACATAAAAATTATTTGTGCCCTGCATCGTGACGGCAGAATGACAAAACTACAGCTATCAGAAGAGGTTGGACTGTCGGCAACACCCTGTTGGGAAAGAATGAAGAAGCTCGAAAAAAATGGCATCATAAAAGGTTATCATGCCGAACTAGACCTAAAGAAAATCACCTATATCTCACTCTCCAGAGTAGAGATCACACTCAAAGACCATACGCTTGCTAAAGCCGCGATATTCGAAAAAATTATCAACAGCATGCCCGAAGTGACTGAATGCGAGGCCGTTTTAGGTAATATCGATTATGTCTTAAAAGTTCTGTATCGCAACGTTGAAGAGTATCAAACGATTATCGAAAACTTACTTGAGCGCTGCCTACCAATCGAAATTGAATACAAGACACTGCCAGTATCGAAAATTGTAAAAGAGATTAATCAGTCGAATATGCATGAAGTCATTACGCGTTATTTGAGCGATGAATAAAGTTGTTGGTCTGTTATTAGCTATTTTTAGGCAGCGCATTTACGTAAAACTATACCCTGATTAAAGACTGCTTTTAATGTTGATATTTTCGGCTTTAAGGAGACTAATAACCTCTTTCAAATAGGGCTCATAGTGCCGCCAACGGCCAATGGAATGATTATGAATAGGCTCTCTTACCTGCAGTGCGCTAGCGGTGGCAACAGGAGATGTGTTTTTATCTATTTGTAGGCTTTTTTGTTGGTAATTTATGCCGCAAAACTTGGCTAACTTTTGAGCTTCGTGAGCAGGCTCATTAACTAAACGCTGATAATTAATCACGTAAAAATTATCAGGAAACAGGCTCTGCCACAGTGCTCTGACTCGCTTAAACTGTATGTAAAACTTTGCTGTAGAGTTCATGCATAGTGAATAGTCGCAGTAGCGATATTGTGCAGAAAACACTTGGCGGTAGTTACTGACAATAGTATCGAGTGGATCGCGATCTAAGCATATTATTTTGCAATTAGGCAGAGCTTTAATAATAAAACCAGCATGCAGCAGATTTAATGGTAGCTTATCGACAAACTTATCTTTGCCACTAACAAGTGGCGCAACAGAATCGAGATAAGCTTTGCCTAGTGCATAAAAATCGGTGCTTACGATATTCTGCATTGCCTGTGGCGTAGATATTTTAGCCTGCGACCCACCCGTTATGCTCTTCAGTAATAACTCAAAATTATGTAACTCGCCCACGCTTTTTACCCCATCGTGGCCGCTAATAATTCTTTCTACTAAAGTGGTACCGGTGCGCGGCATACCAGTTACAAAAATAGCTCGGCTGTCTGTATATCCTGCCGAGAATGTAGCGTTTGTATCAGAAAAAGCATCCACAATTGAATCAAACATGGTTTGATCTTGTGCAAAAGAATACTGTAATTTTTGCAGTCTTTGCTGTTTAGCCTTATGTAACATTTCAAACGCTTGGTCGTATTGCGCGACTTTTTCATGCTCTAGGGCTAGCGCATGACTTAAATTCAGTTTATCTATGCTGTTTTTAGCGCTCTCAAGTAGGAGAGTTAGTTCTTTAATGTGGCTGCAATTCAGGTTTTTCAAATCTAGGCTAGCAAAGCCTATGTACGCTTTATAATCTCTTGGATTAATCTCTAACGCTCGGCGATACCACATTTTAGCCGATTCAAGCTGACCTAAAAACTTTTGAGAGGAAGCCAAATTATAAATATAGTCTGATGATGTCGCGTCCATAGACACGGCCTTAACAAATTGTTGTTCGGCGTTTTGATGTAAGCCTATTCGCGTTAAAACCACGCCTAGTGTGTCATGCAAAAATGCTGAACTAAGATCGCCACTGCTCGATTTGTCCGCCCAAAGAGCGGCATTAAACATATCGCCTTGAAGCGCATAACACTTGGCTAAATGCACCGGATAATCGTGGTTTTCTGGCGCCAGTGAAATCGCGCGTTTAATCAATTCAATGGCTTTATCGATATTTCCGGTTTCCAGTGGGATCATTGCCATTAAGATAAACGCGTCGGCGTCATTTTTATTAATGTATAACAGCTCAAGTATCTTTTTGTGCGCATATTCATAGCGACGCAACTTTAATGCCCGTTCAGCATCTTTACGTAACGTCGAAACGGTATCGCTATTCATAACATGGACCCTGGTTGTTACCACTCAAAATTATAATTATATCTTAACCCGATAGTGCGAGGCTGAGTAATATGATACCCGTAAGTCCTCTGTAATTCTGGTAGCGCCTTATTTTGGCTTTCAAATTTTGATCGCCCAGCCCATGATTTATCGCGCCGTACTGAGGTAACCGCATATTTGTCAAATAAGTTATTAATATAAAAGGTTAAAGACCACTTTATATCAGACAGCTCTATAGAAAAGTTACTTAATGCAAAGCCCGGCAATATCTCACCATCTTCCTTTAAGCCCACTTTAGTATAAACATCACTTTGTGCGGTTAAGCCATAGTTAACATTAAGCCATTTGTCGCCGAACACTTCCGTTTCATAGGTCAATCCCATAGATACTTGATGTTCAGGCGCTCCGGGCAATCTATCTCCCTTTTGTCCATCGTGGAAATCTTGTAAAGCAGTGCCCGACTCACCAATGACACCGAATAAGAATGGGGAGTCCTCAGTTAGCTCAGCTTTTGCATATGAGTAAGTCACGTAGGTATTAATGCTGTTTGACAACATCCCTCTTGCCGAAAACTCTATTCCTTTTGAGTTAGCGCTCCCGGCATTGGATATGATCGCTACGGCGCCGTTAAGCGTGACGGCAGAAATTTGTGCATCATCCCAATCAATATTAAATAAAGCCGCGTTCAAATGTAGCTGATTATCAAACAAGGCACTTTTTATACCTAGTTCGGTATTGGTTGTTTTGTCAGGTTGATAGTCTTCTTCATTTGGTAATGCACACACTTGCGTAGAGCCGTCACAGCTTGGAAGGCCATTGGCGCCGCCCAATCTAAAGCCTTCGCTTATGGTCGCATAGACCAATATATTGTCGTTTATTTGGTAACCGGTGTTAAATTTAAACAAACTGCCGTCACCTTTTGTTGTGCTTTCTTGAAATACGAGTTCATCAATACTCGCTATCTCTCCATCAAAAAATGGTGCGTGATTATCAGCCTTTGACCATAAATCATACTCATAGTATCGAGCTCCTAAGGTTATGTCCCACTGCTTACTCAATTGGTAGGTAAGCTCACCGTAAAGGGCTTGCTCTGTATCTTCAGAGGCTGTTATATCGATGTATTCAAGGTCAGTTTCGATATTGACATATTCTCCACCAAACAAAGCGTCGGTCAAGCCTGTTGTATATTCTCGGTCATCGCCCTCAGACTCTGTTTTATTATAGTAGTACCCCGCAATCCAGCTCAGCGCAGCGTTGCCGGTTGATACCAAACGCAGTTCTTGAGTAAGCTCATCGACTTCCCCTCTGTCTCGTGTAAAAGCGGGAAAATCGGCGTACCCCGTATATATATTCATCAACAGATCGGTTTGGTCACGGTTACCATCATCTGAATTTTTTGTCGAGCCAGTGGCCGAAACCAAATCAGCAAAACCAAGATCAAACTCTATTTCAAGGCTCAGCAGTGAATCTTCTCGCTCATTCGGCTCTTCAAAACGCATGGCTGATTCATAACGTCCCACAAAGGGGGACAGCGGATTACTTAAGCTCAGTGCATCATACTGAACAACAGAGTTACCCCCGTTTTGCTTGCGCTGATAAAAATAATTAAGCGTACCATCAAACCAGTCATTAGGTTGCCATCTAAGAGATACTCGTCCTGTGGTGGTCGTTTCATCATTAGCATCCGCAACTTGTCTTAAATTTTGAGCAACCGCTTTTGCATCGTTCCAGTCTGGATCAGGTTGTGAAACGCCAACCTCCTTTAACACATAGTTATAATCAACATATCCGGGCGTATTGAAACGGTTGATATTAAAACGAATGGCTAACTCGTCTTCGATAATCGGGGTATTAAATACGACGCTAAACTCACTGCCAGCCCCGGAGCTTTCATTTAATGCAAAGATGTCGCCACTCACTTGCCCTTCAGTGATATTCAAGTCGGCGTCATTTAAAATATAGCGAATAGCGCCGGCCATCGTACCTGCACCATATAATGTACCTTGTGGGCCAATCAATACTTCCACCCGTTCAATATCAACTAAGCGAATATCGGCGCCAAAGGCTATCTCGCCCAAGTAAGTGGCTACCGTTCCGCCGTCTTGAAGGCGCCCGGAGGAGTTAGTATTTAAACCTCGAACAACAATAGAGGCGTCTTCTCTCCCACCTTGTTCTGAGATAGTTAAGCCCGGCACCCAGCGAGCAACATCTTCTGGCGAGTTAATATTTTGCCTTTTCATTAGTGTGTCGTTAAGCGCGCTGATGTTGAGCGGTGTGTCTTGTACTGACGATGCGCGCCGCGAACCTGTTACGTTAATAACCTCGATGCCTGCTAATTCTGATTCTTCAGCGCACAAAGAGCTGGGAACATACAATATAGAACTTATTGCGAGACATAGGGCAGATTTACTAAAAACTGCTTGAGTGTAAGTGAGCATAAGTATTCCTCGTGTTATAAGTAACGTCGGTTGCGAAATAGTTTCATAAGTGGCTTTACTTTTTTATGGATAAAAGGCCTACACAAAACCATAACTAAACGCACATAATCTGTACGAGATGCTATATATGACTGAGCGATAAGGTCCAAAGCCAAGAAAAATGCTATTAAAATATAAATATTGAATTAAAATATTATCAATACGCTGCAGGATTTAACGCTAAATAGAAGTAGAAATTCGAGAGAAGTATCTAAATTCAGACCTAAAAAAAGAGAGTCTTTGTGATCAATAACGGGCAGAATCTTAATGGTACTGTAGTCTGATTTTATCTCTACATCTGCATATTTTATTATTACTAACAGCATATTGAGCAATTAATGAAATACACACAACCGTTAGTTATTGCCTTAAGCACTCTGGTTATCAACATAGCCAATGCCAATGACAGATTTACCTCCGATATAGAGGCTCAAATGAAAGCCGATAACGTTCCTGGTCTGCAGGTTTGTTATATTGAAAAAGATAAACTTTTAGGATGTTATGCATTCGGGTGGGCACAGGTTAATACGCAAAAAATGACTGATGAATCCGTATTTTTATGGGCTTCTGTGTCTAAAACTGTTACTGCGGCAGCCCATATGAAGGCGCAGGAGCTCGGCGCGGTGGATATCGACGCAGATATCAATAAATGGCTACACACTTCAATAATTAACCCAAACGGCGGAACAGTCACATTACGAAGCCTAGCAACTCACGTGGGAGGCGTTACAGATGATGTTAACGTTAATGGCAACGCGCTTATGGATACTTTTAGGGTAATTGGTTATCACAACCCTGTTATCAGTTTAGAAGATGCTGTTAACGCTTACTTTAAGAATGACGCGGCGTTTGCCTCAGCCGTTGGCGAACGCAACGCATATAGCAATATGGGCTCTGCGCTGGGAGGTTATGTTTTACAAGCCGCGGTTAAAAGCGATTTGAATGATTTTATTGCTGAGCAAATATTCATACCATTATCAATGGATTCCAGCACGTTTTATATTAGTGAAGTGCCACAAGTTAAACATGCGAACCATTATGGCGGCAACTTTGAGAAGTGGACACGCAGTGAGTTTTATTCGTTTTCTGATTATCCAAATGGTGGCTTACGAAGCTCGGCGAGAGATATTGTTCGCTTTCTGGCCACCATTGCAAATGGCGGTATTTGCAGCGGCATTCGTATTTTTAAAGCCGATACGGTATCACACATGTTAGCACTTCAACCACAGCAAAAAGGGGCCGAGGATTTTCCTCAACTGTATGGATTTTTCAAGGAGAATGACAGCCTTGGTGCGTGGATTGGACATAATGGAGGTGAAGAAAATATTGCCTCAGAAATGTGGTTTCGCCCACTCGATGGTGTCGGATATGCCGCATTTACTAACCATGAAAACTTCACGTCTTCGCTAAAATTGCTCCTTAAAAAACATGCAATCGCGCTGAAAGGAACGGGCGTCATAGATGTCTGCGGCAGCTAAACGTTAATTATGGCTAACAAGCTAGTCATATTTACTAAAAATAATCATAAATACACGACATAGTGTTGTGAGTGTGGTTCGTTACCACTTAGGTATTAGAGGTCTCAATTTAACATTTGATAACATAACAACTGGAGAAAAACGATGAGCATCAAACAAAGCTTTTCACTCACACTTTGTAAATACAGTATTTGTCTTTTATTAATGTTTCCTACCCTGCACGTTTTTTCAGAAACACTCAATCAAAGCGATGCAAAGTCCACACTGATCATCAATGCAACTGTCATCGACGGCAACGGCGGACCATCACAAACAATCGATGTAAGAATTAAAGAACAGCAAATAGTTGCACTGGGCGAATTAACCCCTGCGGCAAACGACACTGTTATTAACGCCAGCGGTTTGCATCTTGCCCCAGGCTTTATCGATACCCATAGTCATCATGACGAAGAATTAGAAACAAAATCAGATGTTCTTGCCGCAGTAAGTCAAGGTATTACAACCATTGTTATAGGGCAGGACGGCGATTCTCACTTTCCTATTAAAAACTTTTGGGCAATGCGAGACAGCCAGCCAGCAGCGGTCAATATTGCCAGCTATGTCGGCCACAATACCTTACGAACCCAAGTGATGGGTGCGAACGCTAACCGACAGGCCACAGAAGCAGAAATACGCTCTATGGAACGCCTGTTGCAGCAAGAGTTAGACGCTGGTGCTTTGGGGCTTTCCACCGGATTAGAATACGACTCGGGCATATTTTCAACTCAAGATGAAGTCTTACAACTGGCAAAAGTCGCGGCTAAAAATGGCGCCCGCTATATTAGCCATATAAGAAGTGAAGCTGGCACCTTTGAAGCGGCAATAGAAGAAATTATTACAATAGGTAAAGAAGCTAAACTGCCGGTACAAATATCGCATATTAAATTAGCCCGTCGTGACCTATGGGGCAAAGCAGATGAGCTTATCGCACGTTTGGACAAAGCAAGAGCAGAAGGCGTCGATATTACCGCCGACATTTACCCATATACTTACTGGATGTCGACCCTGCAGGTACTCTTTCCAGAGCGCGACTTTGATAATATTGAAAGCGCTGAATATGCGTTAAGTGAATTAGCATCGCCAGAGGGTATGATCCTCTCGGTATACGAACCCGACCCGGGCTTAGTTGGAAAGTCGATTGCTGAAATCGCTATTGCCAGAGGGCAAAAACCTGCGGTAGTTTATATGGCGTTAATTGCTGAATCTATTGCATATCAAGAGCTTAATAAACTGTCATACGAAAAAGTTGAGAGCGTTATTGGCACCAGCATGGTGGAGCAAGATATCGAAAAACTAATGCAGTGGCCACACTCCAATATTTGCTCTGATGGTACTCCTTTTGGTTTACATCCACGAGATTTTGGTTCTTTTACGCGCGTGCTAGGACGATATAGCCGTCAAAACAATGTCTTGAGTCTAGAAAACGCGGTGCATAAAATGACAGGACTGTCGGCGCAGCATGTGGGTATAAAAAACCGAGGCGTCATCAAATTAGGTGCTTTTGCTGACCTCGTATTATTTGACGCTAACGCGGTTATTGACCAGGCAACTGTGAAAGACGCTAGCAAAGTTTCATTGGGTATTGAAAAAGTATGGGTTAATGGACAACTGGTGTTTAATCAGCAAAAAGCCACCGGCGCCACTCCTGGGGAAAACGTGATGCGATTATCAGGAGCGAACTCCTCAAGCCTATAAGTATATCTGCGCCAATGATCATCCTTAATCTCTTTGGAAATTGGCGTAGCTATCTGTCGAGTTACGTTCGTCGATAACCTTGATAATGGTGCACTATGACTCAGTCATTTTTTGCAATTTGGTGATCTTACGCTTAACACCCACTTTCGCATCGAGTGCTAAAGCCGTCTCGTAATAGTCTAAAGCGGACACCACATTATCATTGGCCTCATACAACTCCCCGAGCAATAGTGGGTTTTGGCGCGCTGCATTGATGGCAGGGACCCAAACTACGAGGCTATCTTATAGAGTCTGAATCACTGCTACAGACCTTAGGCCCTTATGGGCGGGAAGCCGGTATAAGCAATCGATGCTTCGACAGTCGGTTTTGAGCGCAGGGTGTGTGAAAACTATTGATCACCTTTTGGTCTAAGCTCGGTGTTTTTATGATCAAATAATCTTAATGTTATTGACTATTAAATCCTGAGGGATCCCCACAAATAATCACAAATTATCCAGCCGCATAACAAGATTGGGTAATTCATATAAAACCCAGATAATAACTTCATCATCTATCGTTCATCATCAACCACCTCTCTACCAAGATAAACATGCGATAAAACACGCCTGTTTCTTTCCGTGTTAGCTTGCATGCGTATTTCGGTGAAAACAGTCAGTCATTTCCGCCACTTTTCACCGAAATACGCAGATGCCAGGCTTCCCCAGTTACTGCACCGACTCCCTGTTAGCAATTCCACCCTTAAGCACAATTGGTCTGATTAAGTATTGGACTTCGGGCTATTTTGGACGCTTATCCACCAATACCGCCGAAACAGGTTACGGTTAGTTGTGTACTGCTAACTTCCTATGGCTTCCTTCACACCCCACCGTTAGCCAGTGACGCACTTGCCATTCGGATTGTCTTCCCCTTAATCAGGGTGACTCAGGCTTCTTTCAACCTGACGGGTTTGCCAGCTTCGCTGGGCAAACAATAAAGAAAGTGCTATTTGAGCAGTTTCTTTATTTATTCGTATATTTATTTGATGTCAATTTGCACCCTAATGGCGCCACCCATTGGTGCAATAGCGGTTAGCGCGATCGCACCTTGAGCAAATAATGACTTGCGCTTGGCAACGGTAGCATTGATATAGGCGACTGGATATTTGCATCGACATTCAAAGGTCGATGAGGGCTGGATTTAATCCCAAAGTGTGTAACAATCAATGGGCCGTGCGCTGGCACGGTTTTGAGGGGTATGGCGTCATTTAGGACTGCGAAATCATTCTTGACGTCATACCTTATTCAACGACCACACCTTTATAGCCTGAGTAAAATGATATTGCTCGGTTTATCTATTTTCAGTCTTGTGAATTAGCCTTTTGGCGTGGGCAAATATTTCTGGATCTTTGATCTAGGAAAAGATCTGATTATGTGGATATTCGGCAAATAACAGCGGTTTTGGACCGGTGTTTACATATTGCTTATAAAGTCAAAACAAAGCGCAAACACAGTGATGCTGTTATGGGTAAATCAAACGTCTTCTTTCGAGCTGAACAGTTCAGTTTGATTGGCATGGGTATGCAGCCTCTTTTCGCCGCAACGTTACCCGAAGGTTAACATTGCTATAGTCGGCTATGTGCCAATTGTGAGCCTTAGTCAAAGCTACAGCGACTGGCCCCTTTTGGCACTAAGCTGTCTGCCAGATTTAAATGAGATAAGTATTGAGTCTGAACACCTGCAGCCGCTGGGATTGGTTGACTCCATGAACTTCTGCTGCACCTAAAAGTACTTGGTGCTCCATTAGTGGGTTCGTAGTAAGCCTTTTTGATACGATGTTACATCTATCCATTTAGAATCAAAATCAGTAAAAAAATGAGCCGAAAAATAGGCTTTTCAGGCCCATCTGTTATCCGTTTATTATCTAACAAAGCATAGCTTAATGAGTTTATGGTGAAGGAGCAGTTAATCGCTGATGATTTTGCGAAGGAAACTTATAAAATGCTGTTAGAAGTCGAGACGCTAAAAGAAGGCGGCGAGTAGGAAACACTCGTCTATTAAAAGATTTTTTCGGCTAAATGTTGTTTTTGTATCTCGATTATTTTTCTGATACTCAGATTGAAATACATTTGCCGCTCTTACGAGCGGCTTTTTTGTACGTTTAGAAATCATCTGCCAATATTAAGATTGGTGCATCCTCAGGTGTTTCGCCATTAACGGCAAAGGCGGTGTATATTTTATTCGTCTCCAATGTCAAAAGCCCTGTCTCAATGGCAATGGTTTTGCTGTCGGCGGGTGTAACCGTTACTATATAATCGCCAGCGGGGAAGAGCACATATCCGGTTTCAGAAAGGTCATCGGTCATATAAGAAAGATCAGTAATTGAAGGGTCTACATCAGCAATTTCGCCGTCTGGAGTTACATAAATATCTACACTTGCGGTCTGAGAGGATGCGTGGAAAATCCTCAACTGTGCAGCGGTTGCCTGCCGACGCGGCATATCAGAAATCAAATCCAAATCAATATTAGTTAAATCATTGTTTGCAATTGCTGTATAAAACTTCCCTGCCTCAAGCGTAATTGGTGCATCGTCTATCGCAATGATAGCGTTGTCGCTGGCAACAACCACATCAATTAAGTAATCATCAGCATCCACATCCGCATATTCGGTAACAGCGGTAAACCCGATGTTGTCAAATACCTCTAGTGCATTGTTTGCAATTACGTCTACGTTAGGTGCGTCTGCAACGCCGTGTACAACGCGAATCGAAGCTGGTGTGTCTTTATCTAGAATAGTTGTAGACCCACTATCATTGGCTACGATTAAGGCAACGGGAGAGCTACCGGCGTTGACATTAGTTGTGGCTAACACAAGTAAGTCCTCGCCAGTAGGAAGATTAACCGGGCCCGAATCAAATACGACTGTCTTTGTACCCGCTAAGGTTATTCTTATTTGGTATTCGCCGCCCGCCACTTCTAAATAACCTGAGCTGGCTTTGTACTCTAAAGTTGCATTAGCTTGCGCAGCTTCTAAATCAGCATCTGGTGCCGTAATATATATATCGACCGTTGGCGCATTTTCTGCGGCATGCACAGCTCTTGCGCGGACATTGCCGGCACCAATCTCACTTTCTATGTTGCTAAAGACAAGCGTTTCTAGGGTGGCATCAAAAACACTACCAATTGCAACAACATCATATAAAACCGATTCTTGCGCGTTTAAATTTAAACTTAATACTTCTACTGAGCCAGCAGGCGTATTGCCTTCAACGACGAATTCATATGATACTTCGCTATCAACGGGGAATACCTCGGACGCTGTTTGATAGTTAACTCCTACCAAGAATTCTACTACAGTGCCATCGATTGCTAGGTTAACTGTTGGTGCATCAGGTGAAGCGTGTATTACTCTTACATTCGCAGACTCAAGAGATTGTTCTTCGACAGCTTGGTCAGAGTCATCACTCAAACATCCTAATAATAATAACGGCGTTAACAATAATATCGATTTTTTAAGAAAGTACATTTCATTTCCTCATGTAAAGAGTTGGCTGCGTTCGCCATCAAGATTGACTTAAGTAAAACTTCATGAACAATTTGTTTCGTTGGTTGTTGGTTTAACTAACGTTATTATTTGGTACTGAGAGGCGCAAAAAAAGCTTTAGATATAAGCTTAGAATTGAATTAAGGTTTTGTAATAAGCTCGATGCGACTATGCCGTGAACGTCATAAAATAAGTCCGGCAATACCTATTGTTGCCTTAACAGCTAATGTAATGAAGCAAGAGATTAAAGAGTATAAAGCTTTAGGTTTTACTGGGTATTGGGGGAAGCCATTTGATATGGGCAGTTTGTATCAAAAATTAGTTGATCACCTTTTATAAGAACTCACTAGCAAATACTTACCAGCCTGAAATGTGAGTGAGTAAATTAATCCTCAGCTAAATTTCGAGCAACAGTATTATTCCGACCTTGAAGTTTAGCCTGATAAACTGCTTCGTCGGATATGTTAATTAACTTATTTAACTCAATATCCATATTAGGTTTAATAACAGCTAAGCCTACAGACATTGTGAGTAATTCAGATGATGAGTTACCCTCATGTTTTATCGCTTTATCTTTAAGTGCACCAATAAGGCGTTTTATATGCGTACGAGCGTCAGCAAAGTCTTCACTATCAAAAAAGACTAGAAACTCTTCACCACCAAAACGGACACCTGCATCGGTAGGTCGTCTGAACGTTTCTTTAATAACATCAGACAGCGCTATCAGAGCATCGTCACCGAGCTGATGACCATAAAGGTGGTTGTATTCTTTAAAATGGTCTAAATCAATAAATGCAAGTGCTAGAAGTCGATTGTTTCGACGCGCCACAGCGAGGAGTTTTGAATAAATCGTATCAATTGCACTTCGATTATATAAGCCAGTTAACGGATCTGTGATGGCCGAATGACGCAATTGAGACGTCAATTCTTGATTTTTAGTTCGGTATTGATTGTAGCTTTGTATTAAATATCGGATTTCTTGAAACAGTGACTTCTTGGTAGTGAGATCAATTTCATAATTTTGCTCTAAGGCGTTTTTAAGTTCTACAAGCGGCATCACAATGCGCAAACGAATTTCTATGAATGCGGCAATCAACAAAATGGCAATGACCGCAATAATGCCTAAATTCATACTGTACGCATAAGTCTCTGCCCATGATGCGCGGGGAGTATTAATCTTTAATCTAGCTAAGTAGTTGACTGGGATATTCAACATAATTGTTAGCTGAGGCCTTTTGAAAATACTCTAGTTCGCTCGAAAGCATTTTAGCCCATTAATTGCAACTTAAGTCTAAAGTACTGTTTGCTTGCTTTGGTTCTAGTTTTTATGAGCTTGCACGCCAGTAATATTTAATTTCTAAAATCCCTCTATAGTGTAGTAAAAACTGAGGTAATTATAACTTTTCCAGAGTGACTTGAGTTCTCCCTTTTGACCTAGATATGGAATCTCTTCACGAGCGTCGCAATATGAGGATAAAACATCGTAATAATATGAATTAGATGCTGAGTTACACTTTGCTGGTCTCTGTGTGAAAACCAGAGCAAAAGAACGAAGTTTAAGTTAAGATCTAATGATGAATCAGTCTCATCTTAGTAAGGAAACATCATGAGTGAAAACGATCAACCAAATCAAACAGAGGCGACGCCTAGCCAGGAAGAAAAAAACTTTGCCATGTTTTGTCATTTGAGCGCGTTCGCGGGCTATTTAATTCCATTTGGAAGCATTATTGCTCCGCTAATTATCTGGTTATTGAAAAAAGACGAATCAGAATATGTTGACTACCACGGCAAAGAATCGCTTAACTTCCAAATAACTATGCTCATAGCTTTTATTATTTCATTCTTTTTAATATTTATTATCATAGGCATCCCTATGCTCATTGTTTTGGTCGTTTTTCAGTTGATTGTAGTTATTATTGCTGGGATTAAGTCTAATGAAGGCGTCTATTTTCGTTATCCATTTTGCCTAAGACTCATCAATTAAGTTTAGTCTAGTAGTTTGTCCATTTCTGCTGCAAGGTAAACTATCCACCCAAAGATGAAAGGCTTGCCAGTTTTTCAGCACCACCGCGATAATCAGCCGTATCCAGCTCAGGTATTATAAAGCTCAGCTTTGGTATCGTTTTTAGGTTTTGTGTTAGTTCAAAGGTAATGTTGAATTTGGAACGGTCGAAAAAGTTACTGCACTATTAAGTTCATAAAGTTTATCATCTAGATGCAGCGTTATATGGTTGTTTTCGTTTGTATCTACAATCGTGGTGTTACCGTGAGATTTGATAAAAATTCTACTGGGCTCGTCAAAGATAAACCATAATCGATTAAAGTCATGTTGCAACCATGTCGGCAACGACGAAGTAATGCCTTGAAGTTTGTTAAAATCTTTCAGCACAATAAACAGTTGTTGATAGGTATACTGTAGTTTATCCAAATGGATGGTAACTATCGGTGTTACCCTCACTATAGATTCTGGTTTATCTATAACTAGGTCCCAGTGAATAGCTTCATTAGGTGTCATTAATGGCAGCGCTACATTGCTTAGTGTTCCCACCGCTTGGTTAAATATAGTGACGATATTACCGTTATTGTGTCTTAAGTAGACGGAGAAAGGCTCATTACGTTTTAAGCTAAACATATGTGAAACAGTAACAATTCGTGTTTCAGCATCGAATTCCCAAAACCTCAACTGCTGATTAATCTCATTATACTCGATGCTAGTTTGCTCGCTCTGCGATGTACTGAAACAGCCATTACAAAACATTAAAACGAAAAATAACAAAGCAAGGTATCTTGGTCTCATGAAGACAAATCCAGGCAAAACATTAGCTCTAAGCATATACCAAATATATTAATCAGCCAGACAGCCAGCCACGCTTATACTATTGCACCGCATGATTAAATTGTCTATCGTTGGCAAACATTAAAGGTTCTTTTCAAGAGGCAACAATGATCATTGAAAAAATTATGAGTAAACCTATTGTTACCGTTGAATTTGATGATTCATTAAAAACGCTCAAAGAAATATTTGAAAACGTCAAATTCCATCACTTATTAGTAGTGGAAAACGGTAGACTTTTTGGTGTAATTTCCGACCGTGATTTATTAAAGGCGATCAGCCCCTTTACAGGAACGCCTAGTGAAAAGCCCCAAGACCGATTAACCTTAAACCGTAAAGCACATCAAATCATGACCCGCAAACCGATTACTCTAGGTCCTGAAGCAAACGTTTATGACGCTATTGGTATTTTTAATCGACATAGGATTTCTTGTATTCCGATTGTAAATGATAAATTCCAGCCCGTCGGAATACTCAGCTGGCGAGATATCCTGAAAGTAATGGAAGACAATCACAATAAAAAAATTGCTCAGGCGGGTTAATACCTGCAGAAAATAGAGCTTAAACAAGGATTACAGACACGACTGGGTGATTTGTTGCTGTGAGAACGCAAATTAATAGAACCATCATGCAAAAACATACGTAATATTTCGGTTGTTATGTTGACCGATACTTATTGATCCGTATATAGTGGGGTTAATGGGTGAAAGCTCGTGTTATAAGATCAATAAAAAAATTGATTATAATTACAATGTCTAGGGAGACATCAATGTTTACAAACAACAAACTAGCGAAAGCAGTGAAGTTAGCTTGTGCCTTTGGCGCAGCATCTACACTAGCATTCTCAGGTTCTGTTCTTGCTCAAGAAGCAGACGGAGCTAATGAAGAACAAGTCGAAAAAATCCAAGTAACGGGTTCTCGTCTTCTTTCTAACTCTAACTTAGCAGCTGCTACACCGGTATTAAGTGTATCTGGTGCTGAAGCTTCAGCACGTGGTAACTTACGTGTTGAAGATTTTGTGAACGTACTACCTCAGGTTTTTGCTGGCCAAGCATCTGAAGTATCTAACGGTGCAACCGGTACTGCTACTCTTAACCTACGTGGTTTAGGTGCTAACAGAACGCTAGTACTAATCGACGGTAAGCGTTTACCTTACGGTTCATCTGGTACAAGCGCAGCTAACGTTGACCTTATCCCAGCCCAAATGCTTGAAAGAGTCGATATCCTAACTGGTGGTGCATCAGCGGTGTATGGTTCTGACGCAGTTGGTGGTGTAGCTAACTTTATCTTGCGCGACGATTTCGAAGGTTTAGAGTTTGGTGGACAATTCAGCACTAACTACTCTAGCAACGATGATGACTTCTTCGGTAGTGTCCTAGAAGCCGCTGACGTGCCGGTTCCTGGTTCAACTATGGACGGCGAAGAGTCACAAATTTATGCGATGTTTGGTGCAACTACTGACGACGGCCGTGGAAATGTAACCATTTTTGCTTCGTACGAAGACAGACAACCAATCGTTCAACAAGATCGCGTATCTTCCGCTTGTGCACTTGGTCAAAGTAATGGCGCTCAAAGTTTCGGTGGTTTTGGTTGTGTAGGTTCAGGTAACTTCCGTTTGTTCGGCGGCGCCGGTGAGCCACCCTTCCAGTTCCAACAAGAAGATGGAACATTAATTGATTATGCTGGCGGCCCTAGCCAAACGTTTAACTTTGGTGCATTTAACTTCTTCCAACGTCCTTCAGAGCGTTATCACTTCTACGCGAAAGGCGATTATGACATCACTGATGACTTAGAAGCGTATATGGACTTCTCATTTATCAACAATACAAGTGATGCTCAAATTGGTCCATCAGCTTCTTTTGGTATTGGTGCTTACTCTGTCAACTGTGGTAACCCGCTTATCCAAGGAAATGCAGGTACTTCTTTTACTGATTTGTTTGGTTGTAGTGATGCAGATATTGCCGCAGATAACATTGTAGACGGTGTTACAGCTTCACACAGAAACGTGGAAGGTGGTGCACGTAACTCATTCTTAGAAAATAGTACATGGCGCGTTGTAGGCGGCTTGAATGGTTTCATCGACGATACATGGGGATGGTCTGCTTTTGCTCAAATGTCTGAAACTCGCGATTCAAGCGTTTCAACTAATGACTTTGTAGTTGCAAACTTACAACAAGCACTTTTCGCGACTACCGATGATAACGGTAACATCGTGTGTGTTGACCAGTCTGGCGGTTGTGTACCTTATAACATCTTCCAACGCCCTGGTGGCGAAACTGGTGTAACACAAGCGCAGTTAGACTTTATCCAAGGTGTTGGTATTGTTAATGGTCGTACTTCACAGAAAGTTTTTGGTGCAGATATTCAAGCTGACTTAGGTGACTACAATATCTCTAGCCCATTTGCAGACGCTGGCGTTGGTATATTGCTTGGTGTTGAATACCGTAAAGACGAACTTGCTTCTACACCTGACGAAATCAGTCAAGTGCAAGGCGGCGGCTTCACCGGTGTTGGTGGTGCAACGCTTGCAGTAGCAGGTAAAGTTGAAGTAAGAGAATTCTTCGCAGAACTTCAAGTCCCACTTGTTACTGATGCAGAGTTTGCTAAAGAATTAACCTTCAGTGGTCAATTCCGCTTCTCAGATTACGACGTTGCTGGAAACGGCACTACAAACGCATTTGATACTAGCGCTTATGGTCTATCACTAGCTTGGGTTCCAGTTGATGATGTTCGTCTACGTGCTCAGTTCCAACGCGCGGTTCGTGCTCCAAACGTTATTGACTTATTTACCGGTCAAAACACTGGTCTTCCTAACTTAAGCCCTGCAGGCGTAAACTCTGCTGGCGAACAGTTATTTGATCCATGTGCATCTGCTAACCCAATTGCTTCGCTAGAAACGTGTGCTCGCACCGGTGTAACTGCAGCGCAATACGGTTCTATCCTTGATGTAATTTCTGGTCAGACTCAGTCATTAACAGGTGGTAACCCACTTCTTGACCCTGAGACTGCAGATACTACAACGGTTGGTGTGGTATATACCCCATCACAAATCGAAGGTTTATCAATCAGTATCGATTACTTCGACATTGTTGTTGACGACGCGATTGCAGGCGGTATTCCAGCGCAAACAACGTTTGATAACTGTTTAGCGACGGGTGATGGAACGTTCTGCGACCTAATCTCGCGTGCAGATTCGGGTACATTAGCAGCAGGTACGTTTGGTTCGGGTTTCTTACAGACTAACCTAAACATCGCTTCACTTGAAACTTCAGGTATCGATATTCAAGTTGGATATCTCTTTGATGTTAATGATTATGGCTCTATCCGCTTAGATTATGCATCTGTAATCCTTGATTCACTTGCTACTACACCATTCCCTGGTGGCGACGTAGTTGAGTGTGCTGGATTCTTTGGTAATGCATGTGGTGCGCCAAACCCAGAATATCGTCACAGAATGCTAGCAACTTGGACTACGCCACTTGACGTAGACATCACTGCTACATGGCGTTACTTTGGTGGAACCGACAACGATTTAGCAGCTGAAGAACTTGAGACTGAGTTTGATACAGTGAACTACATCGACTTAGCGGCTACCTACTATGTTAACGACAACTTGCAACTACGTGCTGGTGTTCTTAACTTGCTAGGCGAAACTCCACCAGTATTTAGTGGTGCAGGTCCAGCTCTAGGTAACGGTAACACTTACCCAACAGTATTTGACACTAGCACTAACTGGTTTGTTTCTTTTAAAGCAACATTCTAAGCTAGTACTTTAAGTACAATACCAAAAGCCGACGAATTTATTCGTCGGCTTTTTTTCATCTGTAATTCACTGATTAGTGTATATTGCACTATTTATAACTAAGACAAATATTCATCTGATATAAAGAAGGCGAACTATGGCTCAAGATTCAAATTATAAAAAGACACAGATTGGTGAGCACGCCCTTAAGCCTGAGACTATGATGATGTCGTATGGCTACAACCCACAGTTATCTGAAGGCTCCGTGAAGCCACCCGTATTTTTAACGTCAACCTTTGCATACCAAACCCCAGAAGAGGGTGAAGAATTCTTTCATATAATGGCGGGCAGAAAGCCAGCGCCGAAGGGCAGTGTTGGCGGACTTATCTACAGTCGTTTCAATCACCCTAACGTTGAGATTATTGAGGACCGCCTGTCGCTTTTTGAGGGCTCTGAATCGTCGGTAGTATGTTCAAGCGGCATGGGC
>Ga0307966_1000695_pt1 | contig 27545 bp, 19 predicted proteins | sample OrgLakmetagen646_FD_203141 | JGI IMG/M metagenome (GOLD analysis project Ga0307966, IMG submission 203141) | Saline water microbial communities from Organic Lake, Antarctica - #646 | ecosystem: Environmental > Aquatic > Non-marine Saline and Alkaline > Saline | place: Antarctica: Organic Lake... | reverse complement strand
TTTTATATGTTTTTGATGGATCAAACAGCCGGTCAACTACCATTTTTGATACACTCGAAAAGACGGTTGTATCTGCCGTGGGATTGGGGAGATTTACAGATAGTCCAAATTTATACTGTTTATTACGGTCAGCATATTTATTCGTCACAAGTGTAACAGTAATTGTACCCGCGACAGATTGTTGTGCACGTAGCTTTTCTGCCGCACGGCTGGCAAAGAGTGTGACGGCTTCTTTCAAGTCGTCTTTGCTCTTAACCGGTCGGCCAAATGAACGGGAACTTAAAATTCCTTTTCTTGGCTCAACTGTCTGCTCAACCGTTAAACAGGGTTTTCCCCTTAGTTCCCAAACCGTTCGTAAGCCAGTTACTTTCATTGTCTTCCTGATCCATGAATCAGATTGCCGACTTAATTCCCAGGCCGATTGTATTCCATGTTTATTGAGTGTTTTAGTATACTTTCTTCCCACGCCCCACACATTTTCTATCCTAACCCGCTTCAACACAGATTCAGTTTTTTCGGGTTGATCAAGAACCAGAACACCATTTAGCGCCCCATATTTTTTTGCCGTTTCATTTGCAATCTTGGCAAGAGTTTTGGTTGGTGCAATCCCGACAGACACGGGTATACCGGTCCATTTCTGTACACGCTTCCGTATAAACTGACCATAGGCTTCGAGTGTATCCATATATCCGGCAGACAGTTCAGCGAATGCCTCATCAATACTGTACACCTCAATATTTGGGGTACACGATTGGAGCGCCTCCATAACCCGCCGACTCATATCTCCATAAAGCGCATAGTTTGACGAGCGAACGGCAATATTATGTTTATTGATCAACGGCCTTATTTTAAACTCCGGTATCCCCATTGGAATATTCAGACGTTTGGTTTCTGAAGACCTCGCGATGATACATCCATCATTGTTAGACAAAATAACTACGGGACGGTTTTGCAATCCAGGATCAAACACCCGTTCGCATGAAGCGTAAAAATTATTACAGTCGATCAGAGCGTAGTACATCTCAATAGCAGGCCAGAATAGAATGAATAAGAAACAATTATATCACAGACACGAGTGCACCACATGTGAAACAACTCCCCACAAAATATTCTGTGACTCTCCGTTTTGTTTTAAATGATGAAAGCTATTATCGCCAAACTGCAGAGACCAGTGTCTGCCCTTATTCCATAGCCTGCACACCCTCTGTTCACCTTCAAATATCGCAACGACGAGTGAGTGATGTTTATATGCAAGTGATCTGTCTACAATCAAAAGGTCACCGTCCTTTAAGCCAAGTTCCTCTTCGTCACGTCCCCGGATTCTGCAAAAAAACGTGGCCGCCTCATTATGAATCAGGTGATCATGAAGATTAAGTCTGTCTTCTAAGTGATCTGTAGCAGGCGATGGAAATCCTGTCTCTATTGATCTTTTTTTACTCAAAGACGGCTTTTTCGATCGTTCAGGAATTTTTTGTTGATGCAGCATATAAGCGGGATTTGTTTATATGTAAAATATATGTGTAATTAACACGCCCCGCAATATTTTATTTACCAATTATCCTTAATAGTACGATGATCTCAATGAGTCGGTATTCACGAGATCAGTCTCCTTATTTACACAGCTGAGGGTAAAATTTCGCTTACTACGTTTAGCATGATTAATGTATCTTGTTGGCTGCTGAAAGGTTCATAAATAGTAAATTTTTAAAAGCCGTGCTAAATATATAGCAACTCGAATTAGCCTGTTGCGAAGTATCGTAATTATAAATATTGTCTATCTATATGTTCATTCAGCATACCGCAATACTGTCTCTTGTCTGATCCATAACCAATAGTTTACCGTACATGTCAATTCTTCTTATTTCAAGATCACGCAATATGGAGCCATACCGGAATGCACTTATGGAGCTCGATAGCAATCTCGACGTGGAAATATGGCCAGATATAAAATCTCAGGATCGGGTCTCGTTTGCTGTAGCCTGGAAACAGCCTAAAAACCAATTTTCGCAATACCCAAACCTAAAAGTTGTCTCATCTCTTGGAGCCGGTGCCGATCATTTGCTTAAAGATAGCTCTATATCGCAGCATGTTGCCCTGACCCGGGTTGTCGCCCCTACACTTACTGATCAAATGTGCGATTTTGTAACTCTGTCAATCCTTGCCATGATGCGGCGCTTTCACGACTATAATAAGCAGCAGGTATGGGCCGACTGGAAACCGCGTCTGCACTACAATAAAGCAGATGTAACGGTAGGCATAATGGGGCTTGGTAATATAGGCAAAAGAGTCGCTGTTCGCCTGACTGAAAACGGATTTAGCGTGTCCGGATGGTCAAATTCTAAGAAGAACATCCCCAATGTCGTAACCTATACCAAAGAGCAGCTGGATCCCTTTCTGGCATCCACAAATATCCTTGTATGTCTGCTTCCACTCACAAAAGAGACAAAGGACATTCTGAACCTCTCTCTGTTTAAAAAACTCAGCAATCCCGGCTTTCTTGTTAATGTAGCGCGGGGAGCTCATCTGGTTGAAGAGGATCTTATATATGCACTGGATATGGGACTGTTAAATCATGCGGCTCTCGATGTATTTCAAAAAGAACCTCTTCCCGAATCACACCCATTCTGGGGCCGGGATTCCATCACGATAACGCCGCATATTGCTTCCGTTACGGAACCTGAAGAGATCGCTGAATTGATTCTGGAAAACTATAAGCGCATGCGATCAAGCATGGAGCTTTTAAATCGTGTAGACCGCTACAGAGGGTATTAATCATACTATTCTCACGTGTTTATCGCGATTCATCAAACGAAGAGAGAAATTATCCATAGCATACGGGTGAAGCTTAACACCATATCATGTCTCGTCTCCCTTGCAGCTAATCGATCATCCAAGCGCCACATCAAGCGTCATCATAATCACGAAGCCAAGCATTGTTCCTAAGGTAGCAAGGTCCGTGTTTCCATGATGCTGTGATTCAGGAATCAACTCTTCAACAACTACATAGATCATTGCGCCGGCTGCAAATGCGAGTGCAAAAGGTAGTATGGGTTGAACATAAATCACTGCAAGTGCACCAATCACAGCAGATACCGGCTCAACAGCTCCGGACAATTGTCCAAAATTGAAACTTTTGAAAAGTCCTACACCTTCTCTTCTAAGAGGAACTGACACAGCTGTACCTTCCGGCAGATTCTGGATTCCAATACCAATTGCAAGCGTAACAGCACCTGCTATAGTAGCAGTTCCTGTTGGATCAATACCTGCAGCTGCCCCGCCAAACAGAACACCGATTGCCAGTCCTTCAGGAATGTTGTGAAGTGTGATTGCTAATACCAAGAGCGTTGACCTCCGCCAGCTTGTGCTCACTCCCTCTGCTTCTGACCGTGGCAATCCGATATGGAGATGGGGAAGAAAAGCATCACAAATACGCAAAAATAGTCCGCCAGATAAGAACCCAAAAGCAGCGGGAAGCCAGCCTATGCCACCCATGGCTTCTGTCATTTCAATAGCCGGTATAATAAGCGACCATACACTCGCCGCTATCATCACTCCAGCGGCAAAACCCAGCATACTGTCTAAAACTTTATGATTTACTGCCTTGGTAAAAAATACAACTCCTGCACCAATACAGGTCATCCCCCACGTAAATAGCCCCCCTATAAATGCCTGCATTAGCGGGTTTAAAGTGAAAAACCATTCCGGTATCCAGCCCATATATCTCTTTGTTTATTTGATTTATGGAAAGATACAAATTTTAGCCGGGGCTAAAAATATATTTATTGTATGTCTACCACTTAAAATAATCACTCATCAATTTTCCAAAATGCAATACCGGCAGCCTGTTTCCCGACTTCTACAACATCAACAATTTCAAGTGTCTGAAGGTCAATAATATCCACTGTACCTGACTCCCCGCCAATACCTTCCGAGCTAACAAAAGCATATCTGTCATCCGGGGAGATCACAACGCCATGAGTTACTTTACGGCTGTTGGTAATCTTTTTGAGCTGTTCACCACTGTCGATATCCCAAATACCAACGGCTCCCTCTCCTTTATATGTCACAACCAACCGGTCACCACTATGTGTAGGCTCAAGGTTATAGGGTGCTTTACCAGGTGAATCCCAAACATCCGTAACCGTCCATGAATCGGTATTAATTACATAAATCTTATCATTACCATTACCTGCAACGTACACATGAGGCCTCTCAGAATTCGGGCTTGCCCACGTTGGCTTTACAGAAGGTTGGTGCGGCTCTTCATCCGAATGCATTTCCATATCATGGACTGATCCACCATTTGAGTGATCTGCCTGGTGTTCCATTTCCATACCTGGTTCATTATCCGAGAGTTTCAGCACACGACTTACGCCCATGCCTATTGCATCGAGTTCGTAAAGCTCATCCGTCATCATTGAAACATGGTACTGTAAGGTTCCGTCTGAATTCAACCGGCTTCCATGAGGCATCACACCCGTTTCAATTCGTTCAATTTCATCCATTTTGTCTCCATCTACAATGGATATGGTACTTGGTTCATGCGGACCATGCAGGTTGAAGTTCGCCACGTAAACCCACCCTGTGGAGGGTGAGATATCGAGTGTGGCAGGAAACATTCCCAGCTCTACCCGACCGATTTTCCGGTCGGTCCCAATTTCATATTTATACAGATGCCCATACGGTATTCCGTGGCCAAGACTCACAAACCAGTAGTCGCCAGACGGGTCAACGCCTATTCCATGAGGCCCTTCATTTTCAGTTGGATACTCACCTACAAGAATAGTGTTTTCAATACGGCTTGTTTCCGTTTCTGAGTCAAACGAAATCCTGAAGACTTTATCTTCAGATTCAGCGGCAACATAAAATTTGTACTGCTGGGCATATAGCTGAACCGAGGTTAAACACAAAAGGGATGTAAACAGAATTGAAACTAATAATCTATTCATCATAAACCTGCTTTCAATAAACTATTGTAATTAGACGTGCAAATGAACAGGTCTGATCATTCGCACGAAAAATATTAAATATCCTTATTCCTCTACTAAACGGAAGGACCAGAGTCCCGAGTTCCAGTCTGACATAAAAATGTGCCCTTTGAAAGGCTGAGGGCCCCACGCCATTGCAGCATTTGGAACATATCCTTCGTGATGGGTTGTAGTGTAATGAGCAACTTCGCGACCCTGATCATATAAATTACCCATCAGTTCACCTGAGATATCAACAACGCGAAGCCCTGCATTGTAATATGCGATATACAGAAGGTCGCCTTCGACCCACATATTGTGCGTTCCTGCTTCGGGAACTTCATACCGGGCCACTTCTTCCGGGTTTTCCCAGCCGTCAAATTTCACAAAATGAATCCATCCTGCCGGAACAGTTGGTTCATTTTCCACATTTATTCCTCTGGGAAAAGCTTCGTCGCCGGCAATCACATAAAAATCTCCGGTGCTTTCACTTTTGAATGGAAAGGCTGCGTGATTCCATCCGCTTGGATAGGTGTATTGGCCGAGTTGAACCGGGTTTGATGGTGATCCAATTCCAAGCTCATGACCTTCCGGTGTATTTGCTTCCGGTGTGCTTCCAACGTCTGTCACAACAATTCCATCACTCCAATTCGATGAATATGCAATTCCATCCTCAATCCACACATCATGGATGGCCCGGTTTGGTGTGCCCAGCTCAAATTTACTGACCGTATAGGGATTTGCAGGATCTTCGATATTTATGATGTCATATTTACGGCCATTGTTAACAGCATAAACGTGATCCTCATATATAAATGCGTTATGAACCCCGCCTGTAAGGTCTTCCGTGTATTCCGACACAATTTCAACGTTGTGGGGATCAGACACATCCATTATTACAATACCATTTCGTCTGTTTGATGCTCCCTCCCTTGTAATGACGGCAATCGATCCGTCATCTGATATTTTCACATCATTGACTGTTCGGGCATCAACAGTCACAGTGTCAATGGGGACCATATTTGCAGGATCAGTCACATCCCAAAAATAGGTCTCGCCACTGCCGCCCCATGTTCCTGTAATAGCGTAGTCGCGTCCTTCAGCTCCTTCCCAAACCCAAAGATCCGACGTGTGAACATTGTTAACCAGCGAATGCCCTACAAGTTCAAGGCGTTGTTGTACATTTCGCTCGTTGATACGTACGGTTTGTCGCGCTACTTCATTACCACTTTTCGCAACAAGTGTAAAAAAGCCCGGCAAATTGGCAACAAAACGTCCATCATGTGCAATCTGACCCTCCGCCCGTTGGCCAAGCGTATCATCGGGCCTTGCAATAAATGAGTATTCGATCGGCGCATCATCTACTGCATTTCCATCACTATCCAGTGCCGTAGCATTTATTCGCAGTACGTCACCTGTTCGGGCTTCCATCACACCATTTCCAATAGCAACGGATCTCACCGGATTCTCTACTATCCTGATACGCATCGTAGATTCAATATCTTCTGCGGAAGCCGTTAGTGTTGTCATTCCAGGTTCAAGAGCCTCTAAAAGACCAAATTGATCGATACTTGCACGTGAATTATTAACGCTGAACGCTACATCTGCACGTTCTCTCATCAGGCCGGCCTTATCAACCACTTCCGGTTTAATCTGAAGAGCCGTATTTGTATACATCTTATCCGGCACATTTGTGAACGTGATAGATTCCAGTGGCGGATAGTTTACGATTACCTCAAGATCTTCAATAACCCTGTTATTATCTTCATCAGTGTAAAGTGCTGATACTGTAAACGTTCCCGGCAACATGGCCGACATCAAACCATCACGGCTCATCTCAACTGATCGTCTGGCTCTGGAGAAGAATCTGAGCTCCTCTGAAAGAACATTACCTTCCGAATCTATAGCTTTTCCCTTCAGCTGAAGTTCCTGCCCCACTTCAAGAACCGGAGCTGCCGGCTCAAATTGAATTGTAATTTCCTGTGCCTGTACACTTAATGAAATAAGACAAATGGCAATGCTTCCAATAACTTTCTTAAAAATATAACTCATAAAAAATCGACTCTTCGGTTTTGGGTTGTTACAATTACTATTTAGCACTTATGGTGGCATTTTACAATATGCATTATGTAAAAATCTTATGCCGAATTTTACTCTAACACCGTATTTTATCATAACTCAATTCAGCATACATCGGCAAAGTAGAATCGAATGTCTTTAATGGTATAACAGCACGTTATACCAACAAAAATGTATATCAAATTTTGTTTTCTGATGCCTCAAAAGTCTTATCTTTATGCCTTCGATAATTCAATTACAGATTGTATTATTGACGTTTTTGAAGCAGAATTTTTATTCCATTTTTTTTCAAAAAAAGAAACCGTCTAACCAATCGTTTTGTTCTGATTGGACACCGTAATCATCTTAACAGCAGCTTTCACAATTATGCCAATACAGTTCAATAAAGAACCTTTTGCAAACCGTCACATCGGACCTTCTGAAGCTGACATTAAACAGATGCTCAAGCAATCTGATGTAGACAGCCTCAGCCAGTTGATTGGTGAAACAATTCCTGAAAAAATCAGGCTGGAGAAGCCACTTAACCTCCCGCCTGCCCTCGCTGAAGATGAGTATTTGGATAACATCCGTTCCATCGCTTCTAAAAACAAGATATTTAAGTCATTCATTGGGATGGGGTATTATGAAACTATTACTCCGAATGTAATATTACGGAATGTGCTTGAAAATCCGGGTTGGTATACGGCTTATACGCCTTATCAGGCCGAGATTGCACAAGGCCGGTTAGAAGCCCTGATAAACTTCCAGACAGCGGTCAGTGATCTGACAGGTATGGAAATTGCGAATGCTTCTCTGCTTGATGAAGGCACGGCTGCTGCTGAGGCTGTTTCTATGCTTTACGGACGACGCAAAGGAAAAAAACGAAAGCAGGCTCATACATTTTTCGCAAGTAAAAACTGCCATCCCCAGACGATATCGGTACTTAAAAACAGGCTGGAGCCTTTGGATATAGAGCTGAAAGTTGGTGCAATCGCTGATCTTGATGTTACAGATCCCAAACTATTCGGAGTCTTGTTGCAATATCCCGGAACAGATGGTTCTGTTGAAGATTACACCCCGCTCATTGCATCTGCCCATGAAAATGATGTCTATGTAACCGTAGCGGCGGACCTGCTGAGTCTCACATTATTGAAATCGCCGGGAGAAATGGGAGCCGATGTTGTTGTGGGATCCAGTCAGCGTTTTGGGGTCCCAATGGGATACGGCGGGCCTCATGCCGCATTCTTTGCTACGCGTGAAAAGTTCAAACGGCAAATTCCGGGGCGTATCATAGGAGTCACGCAAGATGCCGAAGGAAATCCGGCCTACCGAATGGCTCTCCAAACACGCGAGCAGCATATCAGGCGAGAAAAAGCAACATCGAACATATGTACGGCCCAGGTTCTGCTTGCAGTAATTGCTGGATTTTATGCAGTCTATCATGGTCCGAAAGGTCTGAACAGAATTGCCTCGCGAGTCCACGGACTTACAAAGCTGGCATCTGCCGGACTTTCAAAAATGGGTTTCAATATCAAAAACGAGCAATTCTTTGACACTCTGACCCTTGAATTCGACAGCTCTTCTGCTGTTGATGAGATTCGAGAACAGGCAGAATCTCGCAAGATAAATCTGCGTTATAGTAAAAACAGAGTTGGAATATCCTTTGACGAAAACAAAACACTGAAAGACGTTGAGGATATTCTGGCTATCTTTTCGGCTGTATCTGATTCTAACTCAGCATTCGATATTCAAAAAGCGTCTGAGTTGGTAAATGTTGATTACCCTGAGAATCTGGAGCGGAAGTCAGCTTATCTGGAACATCCGGTGTTTAATGAATTTCACTCCGAGCATGAGATGCTCAGATATTTGAAAATGCTGGAAAATAAAGATTTAGATCTCACTCACAGCATGATCTCTCTCGGTTCGTGCACCATGAAGCTTAACGCCACCGCTGAAATGATACCTCTGACGTGGCCGGAATTCGGAAATATTCATCCGTTTGTCCCCACCGATCAGGCTGAAGGGTATCATCAGCTGTTCGAAGAGCTCGATAGCTGGCTATCTGAAATCACCGGGTTTAACAAAATGTCGTTCCAGCCAAATTCCGGAGCACAGGGTGAGTATACCGGTCTGTTGACAATACGTGCCTACCATATTGCAAATGGCGATCATCACAGAAACGTAACAATTGTACCGTCATCGGCTCATGGAACCAATCCAGCAAGTGCTGTAATGGCAGGTATGGACGTAGTGATTACCAAATGCGATGATCAGGGAAATATCGACCTCAGTGATCTTCGTGAGAAAATTGAGAAAAATAAAGAAAACCTGGCCGCTCTGATGGTCACCTATCCATCTACACACGGCGTGTTTGAAGAAGACATACAAGAAATTTGTGACGAGATTCATCAAAACGGTGGACTGGTCTACATGGATGGAGCCAATATGAATGCACAGGTCGGCTTAACATCTCCGGCTAAAATCGGGGCTGATGTATGCCACCTAAACCTGCACAAGACATTTTGTATTCCGCACGGTGGCGGTGGACCCGGAATGGGGCCTATCGGGGTAGTTGAAAAATTGAGCCCTTTTCTGCCCGGCCATGCACTTGTAAACACAGGCGGTGACCACGCTATCGACTCTGTGGCATCTGCCCCATTTGGCAGCGCAAGCATCCTCACAATTTCCCATGCCTATATCCGAATGATGGGATCTGCCGGTCTGACCCGAGCGACTGAAATTGCAATAATGAACGCAAACTACCTTAAAGATCGTCTTAAAGATCACTACCCAATACTGTACACCGGAAAAGGTGGCCATTCCGCTCACGAATTCATTATCGATTTAAGAGGATTCAAGCAGAGCGCCGGTATCGAGTCCGTTGACCTGGCGAAACGGCTCATGGATTACGGCTTTCACGCACCAACTATGTCATTTCCTGTGCCGGGCACCCTTATGATTGAGCCGACGGAAAGTGAGTCTAAAACCGAGCTGGATCGATTTTGCGATGCAATGATTCTTATCAGAGAAGAGATCAGAGACATAGAAAATGGTAAATCTGACCCTGAGAATAACGTGCTAAAACATGCTCCACATACTATGCGGATCGCATTAAGTAATGCATGGGATCGTCCTTACTCACGCGAAAAGGCGGTCTTTCCTGTCCCGGAACTTCGCTTTAATAAATTCTGGCCATCAGTTAGCCGTGTAGATGACGCATATGGTGACAGGAATCTGATGTGTACTTGTGTACCAGTAGATGAGTATGCCGATGGACAACCTATCGCATCAATATCCTGAACTACTTGTTAGTACCAACAGTTTTGAAAAGCCATGCCTAAAGTGTATGGCTTTTTTTATATAAGCCATTTCGTTCTGAACTGCCTGATCAGATTATGTGATTATAGTAAATCACCCGAACTAAATGCTTTATTTTATCCTGAATCTTAGATTGATTTAACAACTGCATATCTTATAAAATTTTAACCCCTCTGAGAACCAAAAAACAATACATTGCAACAAATAAAACAACAGAGGCTAAATAAAGTAATGAACAGAAAGGTAGTAATAGTAGAAGACGACCAGCTGCTGGGCATAGTATTGGAGAAAATGGCTAACTCACTGGACTTAGACGTATTAGAAATCTCTCAAACAGGATCGGGAGCGGTTGCTTCTATACAAAAACATAACCCTGACCTGATTTTTATGGATATTCAGCTTGCTGACGATATCAATGGAATTCAGGCTATGGAACAGATTCGGAACCACTCCAACGCGCCGGTTATATATATTACCGGTCAGTCTGACTTGAATACACGAAAAAGAGCGTCTCAGATTCAAAACTCGTTTTTTATGATAAAACCAGTTAATATCCATGATTTGAAATCTGCGATCAACGGTGTTGGAACACCTTCAATCTAGCTATTGGCGTAAACCAATCATTTCGCAGATATTACCAGCCCGGCAGTGTGACAGGCCTGACATCCCCGCTTGCCGGCAGCCCCCTCTCAACCAGTAACTTTGAGTTCATTGCATTCAGATAGAGCTCTCCATCCCCCTCCTCAATATCATCTATAGAAAATGAACTCCCGTGATCTCCGGATGCCACATACACTTGAGCACTACAAAGATTTCTAAACTGTTGAATCCAGCTTGATGATACTGAAATATCCTGTATTCGATCCCGCTTTACGATTGCAATTTTTTTTGATAGTGTACGGTTACTGATAATCACGTTTTTATCGTCCCATGCAATCGCCGCATCTTTATATTTTTGCCATCCCCACCCTACAGATAGAATTGGGATGGTCCAGATCCAGTTTGAAAGGGAGAATACCCAGTAAAGAACTGCCGTGATAAGCGTTAAAAGAGCCGCTGACCTGAATATATATCGTCTCAGAGATCTTATGGGCGGCGTTTTACCGGAGAGTGTTACATCATAGTGAGGCACAACTTTTTCAATCAGAGACTCAACCTTGCTCCTTTTAATGAGCGGAAACAGTACAATTGCCCCGGATCCCTTTTCGTCACCGTACCCCGCACTGTGTATGTGAACGGAGCAGTATCCCAGAGGCTGCCGAATAATTCCTTCCGTTACAAAGAGTGCCTGTATTCGTTTATAAGGAACCGTGATTCTCTTCTTCTCAAATATTCCCCGTGATATCACCAGTTCATCATCGTCGATTTCCAGGCTAAAATCACCATACATAAAAAGAGTACTAAAAAATGAGATGAGCCATGCAACAGCTATAAAAATGAAAATGATGGATACTATCATAAACGTATCTGTTTGTGATGGAAGAAGAGAAAACAGATACTCAAAAAGATTGGATTCACGAATAACGGGTTCAATTTGTGAAAAAAGCGTCCCCAGGATGGAGAGAGCTATTCCAAATCTACCCGATGTTGATGCGGCAATCAAAAGATCTTTGTTTGGCAATCCATAAACATCCCGGTGCTTTTTTGCGGGTTGAGCTTCTGAAATCTCTTCTGAATCTGCACCGTTTTTACTTAGCTTTTGCTTTATCTCTTTTGCAATCTCAAGAGGTACAGCTTCAATCATTGCGGCCCTTGAGGTAGAACCAGCCGTTTGTATGTCAATTTTTACAAGCCCAAACATACGTTGAATTACGCCTGAAGAGATATCTATGACCTGTATTCTATCTTTGGTGAGGTAGATATTCTTTCTCACAAATATCCCCCGCTTGATGTGCATTTCTCCCTCTTCAACCTTAAACAGAAAGCGCCACCAATCCAGAACACCTGAGATCATTAGCAGAGCGAATCCACCGCCAATCATCACAAGAAATGAAAACGATTCGCTTTGAGAACCAATAAAAAGGAAAACTAAAATTGTGACGAGATTACCCCGTATCATCGTTACTGCACGGCTAACGGCCGCTATCGGATGTTGCCGTTGAAAATCATACATCTTCTTCAGCGAGTCTGGCGTAGGTTGATATCTCCCTGCGAACCCTGTCGGCAATGATTTCATCAAGGCCTGGAATTTCGTGAGTGGTGGCAGCTGTAGAGATCGTAACAGATGACAAATTGAACCAGCGCAGAAGGGGGCCCTGTCGGGTATCGACGTGCTGAACACGGCTCAGAGGAATAAGCGTTTCTGTTCTTACAAAAACACCTCTCAGAAGGTCAATTTCATTTTGATTGATACTATACCGCCATCGCTTCCAAATAATCGGCGGCAATAAGAACACTGCAAAACTCCATAAAGATAAAGACAGCAAACTAACGGCGAATAACAGCCAGTAGTGAACATCCTGCCACCCAAATATTGCGTAATACGCGATAGGTATTCCAAACAAAAAAGCGTAGCCGATCGCGCTTCCCCATCGCCACACTCCAATGATTGATGGAGCTAATTTCTTTGAAGATGATTTATCCATTCAATATAAATTCAAGCATTAACCTCAAACTTAAGCTTTATACAGCTGATAGAAAACCTAAAAGATTGAAGATTAGCCTTGAATGAACTCTTCGTTTGTTCGGTATTGAGTTCGGGTTTTTCTCTTTTCATCAAACTCTTTGAGCTCTTTTGTGAAAATCAGATAGTATCCATAACCGGCAATTATCGAAACTACAATAATACTAATAGCAATTAACAGTGTTTCCATAGTAGAGGTGGGGTTGGTTAGCGCTCATCTACTACAATAGAAATAACCTTTTGTTACGTTCCGCAAATAAAAAAAGCCACGACATTGCGTGGCTTTAATAAATCGTTAATCGCTAATCAGACCTGATTAAGCCTGATTTTTCTTAGCCTGAATTTCAAGACGGATTTCTTGAGATAGTTTTTTCAGGTCTTGTAGCTGCTTACGAGCTCTTGTACCGGCAGCTTTATTACCTTTCTCGTAAAATTTTTCCATGTCCTCTTCAAGTTCCGTCATCAGACTCTTTACTTCTTCAATTCTGCTCATAAATATACTCCAAATTGTTAGTTAATTATTATTAAATGACAAATCACTGTTTGCCATTAGATTTTAGTTTAAGCAGCCCATAAGGTTACTGTCAAAACTTGCTTAAGTTAACATTCTGAGCGTTAAATGCATCTTTTTTTCAGCAGAAATTGAAAATTAGGTCTTTTCATCTATATGATGATAATCTTTTATTTATAAATAACCTGTATATCAGTACACCGACCCATTTATATAAGTAATTGTTATTTATGTACTAAACAGTGAATTGGATGACAGAAATGCGGCTTATAGCTCGATAGGCACATCATTCAAATTAACATCCTACCCCATATATTGATCAGCTACCTGCCGGCCACGCTTCTCGTTTACAAATACATTCACGAGGATACCGAGCAAGAACAGAGCGGCGCAAAAAAGTACGGATGTTTTCAGGCCAAACTGTGCTTGCAATAACCCCAGGCCTATTATACCAAATACGCCCGCCAGTTTATTTGAAAGCCCCCAGAAGCCGAAGAATTCTGCTGATTTTTCTTCAGGAGAGAAGATTCCCACAAGCGCCCGGCTCGCCGATTGACTTGACCCAAGGCTTAAACCTGCTAAGACACCGATGTACAAAAACATATATTGTGCCTCCAGATTCGTTGCGAAAACAGAATTGAACCAAACTGTAAGATCCGTAACACCCCAAATTCCCAGCACAGCTAGAAACCAAAGGCCAAGAGTTAGGTTATATGTTAGTTTAGCACCTATCCGATCCTGAATATACCCAAAAACGATGGCTCCGATTGCAGCTGTAACTTGAACAATCACAAACATCAAAACACGTACATTCTCATCCCATTTAACGATCTGATCGCCATAAATGAATGCAAATGATATAACGATATAGATACCCGCCATTGCAAAAAATACAGAAACCAGGAAAACTGCCAGATCCCAAAATTGTCTGACCTCACGTATAGTTTTACCGAGTCTTACAAATCCCATAGACACAAGGGTTTCTCCTTCCGGAAGTTCTTTGCGCTTACCAGGTTCTTTTAACCATAAAAATGTTGGAATGGCGGCCAGCATGAAAAATATTGCTGCAAAAGGCCCAACCCAGCGGATGCGCTCAAAATTTTCTGCAGTCGCATCACCTAAATAAACAATCACAAAACCGGCTGAAAAGAGCCCCCCAACATATCCCAGTGCCCAGCCAAAACCTGAAATTTTACCCAGATCTTTGGGCGGGCCCAGACTGGTCAAAAATGCTGCAATGAAACTTTCACCCGTCGCATAGGCGAAGTTGGAGATAATAATCATCGTAACGCCCAGTACAATCATGCCGGGCTCAACAAAATAGAGCAGCGTGGTTGCCACGATCGTTAGAACGTAACTTAAAAACAGAAACCGTTTTTTAAGTGCGGAATAATCCATGATGGCACCGAAAACCGGGCCGCTCAAGACAACCATAAAATAACTGAGCCCAAGGGCGACGCTCCAGAGAAGGTTTCCCAGCCTGTAATCGTTGTCCGCATCCCCCACAATTACTGTCGTAAAAAGGACAGGAAATATCACTGTAATAATGAGGAGCGTGTAGGCCTGATTTGCAAAGTCGAACATTGCCCATCCGAAAATCTCCTTTTTTGATGCGCGTGGTATATCATCTCGGTGACGTTTCATATTGGGTAATAAAGTTCTGAAGTTATCTTAAATCAAACTACCCGTGGTGGTTTGAAAGCTGCCACTATTTACGCATTTTTTTTGTAGTTCTAAAAGCCGGATTTAATTTAACGATTTGAAGTCATTTGATGAGTAAAAAGATCACTTTAAACATCTACCCTACTATTAAAAGCGCTTTTATAAAGAAATTATACCCGAATAAGATGATATTATGCTTAAGAATGGGTATTTATGAGGCTATCAATAAAAACTATAAACTCCTGCACCTTTATGAACTGGAAAGAGACGATTGAACAATTTGCCACATCATCTGATATAAGCCAGCCCTTAACGGTAAAAATGATCGCTTTAACCGGTCTTCTCGAAGATTTTCTGGAGCAGAAAGGAGATACATCACTCAGGGAATTATCGGCAATGCTGCCGCAAAAAGCAGCTGAAGCTTTCAAAGACGATAAGGAAGCGAACAAAGAGCTCCAGGAAAAAATAGCTTCTCTTGAGCTTGGTGAAATTACAAGCCTTTTGCGCCTCACTACAATTTTTTTTCATCTGGTAAACTCCCTCGAACAGCATGAAATTATCAGGATAAATCGTGAGCGTGCCAAAAATATTGATAAGGATCACCCGCGTCCGGAGAGCATTGCCGAACTTTTAAGTGGATTCAAAGAAAACGGGTACAGTTATGAACAGTCGGTTGAACTTATCAAAAAGCTCGACATACAGCCTACCATAACAGCACATCCTACCGAGGCGCGACGACGTAGTATTCTGAACAAGCAAGAGAATATTACATCAATGATCGATAAGCTCGACGATACAAGACTGACCCCTAATGAAAAGGAAGGGATTTTACTCCAGGTTCTGAATGAAATTGCACTTCTTATTTCAACAGATGAAGTTCGTTCGGAACGGTTAACTGTAGAGGATGAAGTTGAAAATGGCCTCTTTTTCTTTACCAATACAATCTGGAGCACAGTTCCCCGGTTGTATGACGATATCCGGTTTGCTTTCGACCGGCAATATGGTAAAGTGCCCGATCTGCCAATCATATTTAAGTATCGCTCGTGGATTGGCAGCGATCGCGACGGTAACCCAAACGTGACCCGTGATGTAACCTGGAACACCCTTATTGAGCAGCGCAAAACGACTTTGCAGATGTACCTCAGCGAACTAAGGGAAACCAGACGATATCTTTCTGTGTCTCAAAACCTTGTGGAAGTACCTGATACTTTTTTAAAATCGCTAAAGCAGGACGACAAAGAGGTTCCGCTCAGCAGCCGATTCAAACGATCTTACAAAAATGAACCCTTCCGGCGAAAGCTTACGCACATGATGCACAGGCTTGAAAAGCTGCTATCGGCAATTGGAGAGAATGAGCAAACGGTTATAGATACTGCCGGGGAGTATTCTTCAGAAGATTTTATTGAGGATCTGGATTTAATCTATAACTCGCTTATTGAAAGCGGGCTGCACGACGTCGCATCTTTCGGACAGTTTAACGACCTGAGAATACGAGCAAAGACATTTGGGTTTCACCTCGCCGCACTTGATATACGGCAGCACAGTGAAATACACGAAAAAGCAGTAGAAGATCTGCTCTCTGTTGCTCATGTAAAAGAGGGATACTCCAAACTAACCGAAGAAGAGAAGCTCGATCTGCTCACAAATGAATTACGCAACCCAAGACCGCTCAGTCCGGTTGACTACAAGCTAAAACCGGGAACGGAGAAAATCCTATCGGTTTTTAAGCTAATTCGCACGATGAGTGATGTGGACAGTAACTCATTCGGAAGTTATATCGTAAGTATGACACACGATGTAAGTGATCTCCTCGAAGTGGCTATTCTTGCAAAAGAAGCGGGTCTCTGGAGATGGGATGGCAAAGAGGTTCATAGCAGTATCGATATCGTACCTCTTTTCGAAACCATCGATGACCTGGACCGCAGTTCAGGACTGATGGAGAAAATTCTGACTGATGATATTTACAAGCACCAGGTGAAAGCCCGAAACGGGTTCCAGGAGATCATGCTTGGATACTCCGACAGTAACAAAGATGGCGGCTACTGGATGGCCAATTGGGCACTTCAAAAAGCCCAGCTTCGCCTCGGAAAAGTTCTTAAGAAGCATGATATCGATTTCAGACTGTTTCACGGACGGGGTGGCTCTGTGGGCCGTGGAGGGGGACGATCTAACCGCGCTATTCTTGCACTGCCGTCTATCAGTAATAACGGCCGAATCCGCTTTACAGAACAGGGAGAGATCATCTCGTTCCGTTATTCACTTCCCGAAATTGCCCGGCGGCATTTGGAACAGATTGTAAACGCTGTAGCCCGTGTTACTGCCGGAGAAGGACAGAAAGCACTGAAAGAGGGTGATGGCACCGAACAAATTATGGATCAAATCTCAGATGGCTCAATGGCCGCATACCGCGACTTGATTGACCACAAAGACTTCTGGGGCTGGTTCAAAAAAATTACGCCGGTTGAACACATTGGCAACCTTCCAATTGCTTCGCGACCGGTATCTCGCGGTGGATCGAATGGTCTTCAGTTTGATAATTTACGCGCTATTCCATGGGTCTTTGGATGGACACAGGTGCGCTACAATGTGCCGGGTTGGTTTGGCCTTGCGGCTGCACTTGATCCGCTTTTGGAAGATCAGCCGGACCTGATAAAAACACTTCAAAACTGGTATAAAGAGTGGAGTTTTTTCAACACAATTGTAGACAACGCCCAGCGCGAACTGGCTCGCTATCACGAGCTCACTACCGAACTTTATGCCGAACGGAATTCAGACCTCACGCATCACAAAAAAATAATCAGCGACCTGGAACGGTCTCGTGAAATCATCTTACGCATTACAAAACAAGATGCCATTCTGGATACGAGAAAAGTGATTCAGAATTCCATAAAATTCAGAAATGTATTCACCTACCCGCTGAATGTAGTACAGGCCGAGTTATTGAAACGATGGGAAGAAGCAGAATCTGAAGAAGAGCTTAGAAAGCTGCGTCACGCACTCTTTTTGAGTATTAACGGCGTGGCAGCGGCTATGCAAAGTACAGGTTAGTAAATGGTGGTATCGCGCATTAGTATCTATTTAACGAGAAGCAGCTTGCGGGTGTCTGCCTTACCATCTACAATGATTCGGTACAGGTAAACACCACTTGCAAGGCCTGATGCATCAAAAAATACTTCGTAACGCCCCTCACTCTGCTCTGAATCTACCAAAGTTGAGATGAGCTGGCCGTTTATATTGTAAACTTCCAGAAGTACATCTGACGGATCTGTGAGAGCGTATTCAAGAGTTGTTTGGCTATTAAACGGATTGGGATAGTTTTGATCCAAAACGTAAAAACTGTTCTCTTCCAGTGCTTCACCATTAAGAGAAATTCGAAGCGGATTGGGCTGGCTTGATGAGTTATGGAGCAGAGTCAATTCTGCATCGTGAATATTGACATTCTGAGGGGCGTATTGAACAGGAATATTCAGGCTGTTGCCGGGTTCTATAGAAAATGTTCTATACGTTTCTGAAATACTGTAATTTGAGTTTTCTATTACTATTCGTCCGCTCAGGGGATCTTCCGCAGAAGCGTCATTACTAACCGTAAGTGTTTGGTTCTCAATATTTCTTACATTTGAGACGCCAAAATTCAGTTGTATCTGTTCAACCGAAATAACAGATTCAACACCAATCAAATCAAAACAATTTTGCCCGAGCGGCCACCCCATATCACTAAGCATGCCACACATGACTGGCCCAGGAGAGTGGATTGAAAACTGGCGATCGAGCCTCGGCCTCATCAGGGCGTTATCAGAATCGCCGAATGTATCCTGATCCAGGTGCGAATAACTGCTTCCTCCCTGCCAGGGAAACGGTGTGTAGAGACGAACCGGCGATCCCAGGTTCACAATATTTGCATCGTTGCCATCAAAAAAGATACCGTCAAATGAACCCGTTAGAACATCATATAGGAGCGACGACGGATTGGGATAAACTGTTTCATTGATTATGGGGATATTCTCACCATCTTCAGTAAAAAGGTCGTAAATGATAGGCTGCCTACTGCCACTTGAATTTTGGAAGCCCCAGTTACCCACGCCCACATCTTCATCAGCTACCATACTGCCAATAAATCCAATACCGTGCCCAATCTCATGCAGTACAACTGTTACAAAATCTATCAAATCTGCCGGTGGATTTGAATCCTGACCAAAGTACCAGTCATCAAATGCACAGTTAATATTTATGACAATATCAAAATCGGTACCTGCCGTAGCCTTTATATCATTACCTGTCATAGCACTGGCCTGCGCTATAGAATACCAGGTATTCTCTTCTCCGATCGGTGGTATTTGTGCAATTCGGGTAGGTCCCGCAGAGCCCAGTACATTTCCATCAAGTTCTTGCCAAGTTGCCTCAATAGCTACAGGAACTGAACTTTCAAGGTGGGTTTCCCAGATACTCATTGCATATTCAAATGCAGATAGTGCCTCTGCAGGCCAACTCTCTCCACCACATGCACTGACGTAGGTCACATTAAAATCTGATGTTAGTTGTTTTCCAGCCGATTTGCCCACGATATCGGCATGAGCAATAGCTCGATCTACATTAAAGTCTGTTGGTTCAAATATACATACGTTCTCCATCTCAGGAGCCTCTTTTATAAGTATGTCGGCCGGATCAATTGTTTGGGCTGCAACTCCGACTAACCCTGTAGCCAGAAAGAGAAGGATCGTTGTTTTAAATAATTTGTAAATCATAGGGGTATTTATACAATTGATAAATGGCGTGCCTTATAAAGCGCTCAATATAAAATTATTATGTGACTTCGAAAGAACCCAATTTATAACAAATACATTTCATACTCATAAAACAGACTTTCGCTATACGTCTCATCAATGAAATAAAAGCCTGCTATTGGGTCAGTCGGAAATCCTATTTATCAATAGGGTCACTTCATCAAGTGCTTTACCTGTTTCCGAAACTTTGGGGCACCGCCGTTAGCAGGATGGCGAACGCCAATATACTCTTTCCCCAGCTCCTCCATACTTTCCTCGCACTTTCGTCCGACAGCAACCAGTTTCACATTTTCAAAAAGATCGATGAATGTCTGTAGGTGGCGTAAACCCGCTGTCATCTCACCAGCAGTTGGAGTACGGTTGCTTAGCAATCCTTTTTCAGGAACATAGGGATGCCATGGAACGGCGTTCCACAGTACAATTTCATACGGGTTAATACCAAGATTTGAAAGCGCCCCCCACATGATAGTTGCTGTAGGTTCTGTCATCCCCTTTCCAATGAATTCCGGGCGGCTGGTACGTTCTGGCTGTATCCCACAAAACACGTCGCTCGGCTTTACACCATACTTATCTGTTTGATACCCCAGCAGAATTCGCTCTGATGTCATCGCAATACCGGTAAAATGCCCGCCCTGATAACCGAGAGCTTCAGCTATAAACAGGTATTTGGCCCGTTTTAGCCGCTCGCTGAGATAGTGTCTTAACTGACGTCGGCGTATATCGGGAGCATTCGAATTGATATCATGTTCTTCATCCTGCTCAAACCATGGGTTGAACAGTTCTTTAGTGGGCTTTTTTTTGAGCGACTGAATAAAACTGGAAATCACAGACGACCTATTTGTTATTTTTTCCCATTTGAAGCAAGATAGTAGAGCTGCATCATCCGCAGTTCGCTATACCCAACAGATTTATCCAGGTCCTCATAAACCGGTTTTAATAGCTCAGGGCCTACTTTCTCCATAGACGCCATCACCTCATCAACTTTACGCTGCGACAAATCACACGCCTCAAGAATTCCACCCTGTTCAAGGTCATTCCCTTCTTCGAGGTACGTTTTTAAGTGCTTCAAAATCGTTGGCATTTTTACGCCATGCTCTTCAGCCAGGTGTTCCAGTGACTTGCCTTCATTGTAGTCTATACCGATCTGCTCATGTTTTTTTGAAGAGGATTTCTTCTTCTTTTTCTTTTTAATCTCGCGTTTTCTCTCCTCAATATCGTTCTCATCGCAGTACAATTTTACCACACTCAAAAAGTCATCGCCATACTTCTTGTGTTTTGCACTACCCACGCCATAGATATCGCCCAGACTATCATCCTTTTGAGGATAGTAGTAAGACATCTCCATCAGCGTTGTGTCAGGGAAAATCATATAGGGAGGCACATCTTGAGCGTCTGCAAGCTCTTTACGTTTTTTACGAAGCTCTTCAAACAGGTTTTCGTCGTACTTGTTTTCAACATCAGATGACGTTCGTGAAGCTGCACTTCCGTCAATTGCAGTTTGTGTACGATCCAGAACGCCCTGAACCCTGGCCTCATCTTTTAACACTTTCTTGCCGCTTGCAGTCAATAGAAGACTGCCGTATTCGGGATCTTTTGTTATAAAATCATGCCGGACCAGCAGCCGTGACAGCTGAATCCACTGATCTTTGCTGAAATCCATGCCGATTCCATACGTGGACAGCTTGTCATGCCCGTTCTCAAGTACTTTCTTAGCTTTAGAACCCCGGAGAATATCAGAAATATGGGTTGCTCCGTACCTCTCTTCAGTGCGTGCTATGCAAGACAGAAACTTTTGGGCAGGAACCGTGAGGTCTTCCATGGCATCTTTCATGGAGATGCAGTTATCGCACATGCCACACTCATCACTGTGGTAGGTTTCCCCAAAATATTTCATCAGCGGGATGCGCCGGCACTCACTTGTCGTCAGATAATTAATCAGGTCCTCAAGATGCTTTTTGGCGACTTCTTTCTCTTCACCCTCTTTTTGATTGATGAAGTAGTTGATCTTCTGACGGTCGGAGTGACTATACAGCAGCAGACAATCCGATCGTAATCCATCACGTCCCGCTCGGCCAATCTGCTGATAGTACGATTCAATATTCTGCGGCATATCATGATGAATCACAAACCGCACATCCGGTTTATCGATCCCCATCCCAAACGCCACGGTCGCTACAATAATATCAATCTTATCCCGAATAAAGGCGTTTTGATAAGTCTCGCGCTGATGCTCGCTCAATCCCGCATGATAAGGTCGCACAGAGTGGCCTTCGTCTTTCAGGTCTTGATAAAGTTCATCGGTCTGGCGCCGGCTGAAACAATAAATAATGCCGGACTGGCCCTTTCGCGTATAGAGGAAATCAAGAATCTGGTCGACAGGGCCGGCTTTATCCACAACGTTCAGAAAGAGGTTTTCGCGATCGAAACTGGCGACGTATGTTCCGCCTTCTCTGAACTCAAGAATCTCTTTGATGTCTTCACGAACGCGGGGAGTGGCTGTGGCTGTTAATCCCAGGCAGACCGCTTCGGGAAACTGTTTGCGTATATCGGCCAGCTGGCGGTAATCGGGCCGGAAATCATGGCCCCATTCAGAAATGCAGTGAGCCTCGTCTATCGTAAAGCAATCAACTGTTACCTCATCCAGCAGTTCCCGAATCCGGTCCATCATCAGTGATTCCGGAGCAACATAAAGCATTTTGGCTTCACCACTGCGGATTTTCTCGACGTTCATCTGGTACTTATCTTCACTGATTGAGCTGTTAAGAACGACAGCGGGAATTCCGTACTGTGTCAGCTGATCAACCTGATCTTTCATTAGAGATATCAGCGGGGAGACAACAATTGTCAGCCCGTCAAAAATCATCGCAGGAATCTGATAGCAAAGAGATTTGCCACCCCCTGTGGGCATAATGACGAGCGTGTCTTTCTTGTTCAGAACATCTTTCATCACTTTCTCCTGAAGGGGACGAAATTCATCGAACCCGAATGTGTCTCGTAGAATGTCTTTCGCCTGCTGTATCATCAAATAAAACTTTTTTTGAATGGAAATATCTTCGTCTGGATGCCCTGACAATTCGAACCAATAGACCTTCACGCGACCTGAATACGACATCAGCCATATAAGATACCGGATATAGAATTCCCTAACAGAATTGATTCGACTTTTTTCAGCGCTGCCTTGGAATCAGGTAGAGTTTTTCTGCGCGGCCGTCGATATAGTAGGTTTGCCCGCCGTCGAAGATTGCGTCTTCTTCCAGCTTCATCAGGATATCTTTGTCCCATTCAGGAATGTACACTTCTGCATTCAGTTCAATAGAGTGCGCCGTGTTTGGGTAGAGTGGATAATCCCCCTTACCTGGAACGCCTCCCTGCTGATCCCAAAGCCCGATGGTTGGGCCCGCCGCATGGCCGTGAAACCCGATCGGGTGCGTGTATATCGTGGCATTGATTCCTTCTGAACCGGCCCCTTCCAGCGCCCTTGCTAGAATTTCATTTCCGGTTCGTCCCGCCTCAAACTGATCCGTCAAAATATCCTGAAGCCGGTTTCCGGTGGCCAACGCATCCCTGAGGCCTTGAGGCGCGTCGGTCTCTCCCCGCTTCAAAACATAGGCATTCCGCTGCGTGTCGGTAGACAGGCGCAGGTACTCAATCCCAAAATCAACATGAATAAGGTCGCCCGGCAGTATCACGTTTGCGTCTTCTGATGATGAGAAATCACCATCTTCTTCAGGAGTCTCTTCCCGCTGGACCGACACCGACGGATGAAACCACGCGGTGAGATTCAGATCCCTGATGCGATCGCGGTACCACCACTGCACGTCTTCAGTTGTTGTGATTCCGGGCGTAATTACTTTCTCTGACAGGCCTTCAGCGACGATGTTATGCGCAATCCGGTTTATTTGACGATAGACCGCTTTCTCTTCCTCTGAGCGGGTTTCGAGCCATCCTATAGCCAGATTTTCAGCAGAAACAATCCGGTCCCGCATGCCAGTGCTGAGGCTGTTTCTCAGGTGTGTAAAATCGGTGTGACTGATACCGTCGGCCAGGGCAAAATCATCTGAGTAGTTCAGGGCAATGCTCTCCGGGTTTTTCTCCTCAACTATCTCAGCAAACCGCGCCCACTGATCAGGCTGCTCATCGGGAAACCACTGTGTCTCAAAAAAGCCGATATTATAACGCGCTACGGCCATTCGCTCCACCGGCTCTCCTTCCCCGGGATCAAAAAAAAGTAAAATAGTCGTTCGTCGGGACGACTGCCAGGTTGCGGGCAGCATCGTCAGAAGAACAGGGTCCTCGTTATACTCCCGCGCTACCAATACCCACATATCGATTCCTTCCCTTCGCATCAGGTCCGGAACCAGATTGTCCAGCTTATCTTCCGTCCAGCGATCGATCACCTCCGCCCTGTCCTGCATGTTTAATATTTGCGGTGTGATGTCGTTCCGGGTCTGCGCATTCAAAAAACCTGATCCTGAAATCAAGAATAACAGAGTAAGTAAGGAGATCCTTGTCATAAATATGTGGCTGAAATTTATCGGTTTTGATTAAACAGTTACTCAAATTCCTCTTATCTTTGACCAATATCAGTTATAAATTTCAAATTCACAATCATGACCATGGAGATTACCCAAACTCAGAAAAGCCGTCTTTCATCCGTAGATTTTGATAATCTTGATTTCGGGCGAATGTTCTCTGATCACATGATTGATATGAAATATAAGAATGGATCATGGCAGGCCCCGCATATCAAGCCGTACGCCCCTATCTCTTTCCACCCATCTATGCACGCGCTCCACTATGGCCAGTCGGTTTTTGAAGGGATGAAGGCCTATTACGTGGATAATGAGACAATCAATCTGTTTCGCCTTGATGATCATCATGAGCGAATCAGCAACTCATCAAAACGAATGTGTATTCCGGCTATGGAAAAAGATGCGTTCATCAACTCGCTTGAAGAGTTAATCAGGCTTGATCACCAGTGGATTCCCAAAACTCACGGGCATGCGCTGTACATCCGGCCGTTTGTATTTGCATCCGAGGAGTTTATCGCAGCCCGGGCGGCAAAAGAGTATCGATATATGGTCATAACCAGCCCGGTAGCAGCCTACTATAAAGAAGGATTTAACCCGGTTAGCCTCACGACGACCGACGATTTTGTACGCGCTGTTAAGGGAGGCACGGGTGAAGCTAAAGCAGCGGGTAACTACGGCGGTAGTTTTCTTCCTGCACAGCAGGCTCAAAAAGAAGGGTTCACCCAGGTTCTCTGGCTCGATGCAAAAGAGAACAAATATGTTGAAGAGGTGGGCACCATGAACATCTTCTTCAAAATTGACGGCAAACTGATCACGCCTGAGCTTGGCGGAACGGTTCTGCCCGGCATCACGCGCCGGTCGGTAATTGCGCTGGCAAACGAATGGGACGTAGACGTTGAAGAGCGGCGAATCCCAATTGAAGAGGTATTTGATGCTCACAAAAGTGGAAGCCTCGAAGAGATCTTCGGATCAGGTACCGCCGCCGTGATTTCACCTGTTGGACTCATTCATCACAAGGGAAAGACAATCGAGCTTGACCGCGAGAAAATCGGTCCATTTGCCCAAAAGATGTACGATACCATTACCGGCATTCAGTACGGAAAGCTGGATGATCCGTTTGGCTGGGTTCATCAGGTGAAAGTGGGGTGATTCCGGGAATCCGGTTATTGGTATGCTGGTTTAAGGATAAACAGTCCATTACATCTCAATCTCCAATAGAAGGCGATGTAGAAGAGTACCTTAGCAGGGCTGAATTATTACCAGTTAAGAGCTACCGCTATAACTTCAAATTTACTATTGTTTATAGTGGTTGAGTCCCATTTGAATTCGTTGTTTGCCAAAATACGATACCGTACGATAAAATAATGATTCGCAGCTTTGTAAATTGAATAGGAATATTCAGATTCTTCAGAAAGAAACTCTAAGTTGTTAATCAACTTTTGACACTCTGCCGAATCTGATTCGTTTTCAAGGGCACGTACAATTTCATGTGCCTTATGATCAATTTCTACACCATAAGTTTTTAATTGTTCTATATTCTGACCTTTAGCCAGATAATTCTTCAAATGTTCTTCTGCCTTTTCGTGAGTCGGAAAGCAAGGATTTTCAGCTGTTTCAAATACACTCGACACGTTTTGAAACGGGATCTTACCTGTATCATTTAAAGTGAAACTAATTAAAAGCAGCGCTGTTATTAATGTTTTCATGATAATCATGTTTTTGGTGCTGTATAATGTTTAAAGAATTTGTTACTTCTCAATACCCACATCGATCGAAGTTTTGAGAATATTGAGACGTGTCCGAAGGATCAAGAACCCAGATTTTATTCTCATCCATTACATACATTGGAATAGCAGATAGACCTGGATTATTTGCAATTGACTCTACCCTGTTTCTATCAGCCTGGCTGACATAATCTCCGTCATATGCTGGCGGGCAGTCCGGTGCATTTACATTTTCTCCGTCTGCAAACGGATGCGTATGGAAAAGAGCGACAATATTTGATGGAAGACTTGAAACATCCGTATCAAAATGACATGCAGTTGTATTTTGATTAGGCGGCAGTTCTTCAACTTCGTACCCGCTGCTTGTGGCTGTAACCATAAACATGCGCTCTCTACGATCGGCGTCATCAAGTGGATCGTTATTTGGACCATACGATTCATTCCATGCATTATACATGGCCAGTTGTACAATTCCGTCGTCAAGTATCGGATCGTCCGTATCACACTCTTCGGGACTATCACCACACATCCCCGGCGGTGGATTAATCATCCACTCACATTCATCCACTTGAACTGGTCCACTAGGTCCGCTGTCACAAAGTTGTGTTGGATCATCGCATGGCTCCTCCTCTCCGATTGGTTCGCTAAGTCCACCCCCATCAATAGGTATCTCTTCACACAAATAGATCCAGGCTTCCGGATCGCATGTGATGACTATACTTATCACTTCACCGTTTATTGTTGTAACCGTAATCCAGACTTGTTGGCAAAACCAACCGCAATCTCCCGCAGTCTGTAACTTAAGATTGTTGGTATTGTCACTTTGTTCCAACTCATACCTTTCCAAATGAGTTTGAATTTTATGAGAACCTCTACTATGGTTTACCCAGCTATCTTTACCAAATTCAGATAACTGTGATTCAACCTGCGACAAGACCTCCTCAGAGTCCGGAAGAATACATTCTGCTACACGAACGGCATGACTGTGGTGTGTATTATCAATGGCCTTTTTGGGTGCATTTTGTTGGGTAAACGTAAATTTATACGAGGACTCACTTTCCTTGGCTACTGATTTTCGAGTTGAATCATCCAGATCTAAAAAATGAACCGATACTTGGTGGGATAGTTTCTTCTCTGATCCTGGTTTATTAAGTGTTGTAACCCTACAACGATATCGATTTTTATCACTTCTTATTGAGGATATCTTTTTCTCAGCCTGTTTGCCAGTAAGCCGCTCTCTTTGAATCTTTACATCTACTGAGCTATTGGTTGGAGTATCACAGCTTAAAATCCCCCCCCCCCCACAAAAAAGATAAATAAGTACAGTAAATTCCGTCTCATATTGTCATATTTTGATGATTGGTCTTCA
>Ga0307966_1000694_pt1 | contig 27557 bp, 30 predicted proteins | sample OrgLakmetagen646_FD_203141 | JGI IMG/M metagenome (GOLD analysis project Ga0307966, IMG submission 203141) | Saline water microbial communities from Organic Lake, Antarctica - #646 | ecosystem: Environmental > Aquatic > Non-marine Saline and Alkaline > Saline | place: Antarctica: Organic Lake... | reverse complement strand
CTGTAGAGGCTTGTATGTACATATACAAATGTAGCAACTACAACCGCCATATACAAGCACTATTTACACGTTTGCGGAAGTTGAGGTAGCGATGGAAAATGGTGTATTTCCAGTCTTTTTTATCGGCTTTACGCAAATCGATCAGAGTAGAAACATCGTTGTCTTTGTCAGCTTGCGATTCTGCCGTTCGTGTTACCCGCACTTTCCACTCCTCGGGATCGCGCTGCAGGTATTCCCATCCCACCACGTCGCCAAAGATGGATCGAAATTCGTAGTAAAGAGGCTTTGGGTCGTGGTCGTTAATAAAAACAAAACTCTCCCCGGCGGGCAGATCTTTAAAAAGCTTCAGTAGCTTCTCGTGGCGTTTAATCGGGATCAGTGGTCGTACGTCGAGTTCTTGGATTTCCGTAGGCATATGAGTATATAAATGATTTAAAATTTATTAAAGTATTTTATCTTATTTATTTCTTAAAATTTTACCTGCTCTTTTTGGGATTGAGCGGACGCAGTGTTACATCACTAATCAGTACATTCTCAGGGGTTTCCAGGACATGTATTACGGTTTGGGCGACGGCATCCGGGCTCATCATGTTGTCGTGAGAATGTATGCCCGACTCCCGGAAAAAGCCTGTTTTAATGGAGCCGGGATTCAGGCAGGTAATCTTGATCCCATCGTATCGTAACTCTTTAAAGAGCGCTTCGCTGAATCCCCGGATGGCATACTTTGTGGCGCTGTAGGCCGACTGTTTTGCATTGGCCGTCTTTCCAAGTATCGACCCGATATTGATGATGTGGGATGAGGTTCCTTTCGCTTTTATCATGGAAACCACTTTTCTGGTCATATAGAATACACCATCCAGATTGGTTTGAACCATTTGATGCCATTTGTCTGAGGAAAGCTCATCCACGCCGGCAAAATAGCCGACTCCCGCATTATTGATTAAAATATCTGGCTGGTGGGTGCCGGTAATGGTATCCTCAGCCCATGCTGAAACCGCTGTCTGAGATGTAATATCCAGGGAAACCGGTGTAAACAGAATACCGATTTGATTTCTGATTATTTCCAGTTTGTCCCGAGACCGGGCAATCCCAAAAACATGGCAACCTTTCAGCGTAAGTACTACTGATACCGCCGCGCCCAATCCGCTGCTGGCTCCGGTCACAATGGCTGTCTTCCCTTTTAAATTCACAGATTCACTCCTTTAATTGAATGGGTTAGCAGATTACCGCCGCCCTCTGTGAAGTAGATATAAAGCGGGATAAACAGAAATGCCAATGCCAGCAGAATAGCAAGTATGACACCGGCTACATAGAGCTTGTCAGTAAACGGAGATCGTTTTAATGACAGGGAGGTAAAGGAACTCCAGATGCCATGGGCAAGGTGAGATCCAAGTACAATCATTACGAAAGCATATCCGAATGCATGCCAGGGATTCACAAATGTATCAATCACCACCGATTTCAGATCACGGGCCTGTTCTCCGTCAATCATGATAGTTTTGGTTTCGGCAAATTTGAAATCGTTCAGGTGGATCACCAAAAAGACCAGGAGCACGATGCCGGAGAAGATCATGGAACGGGAATACCACGTCATATGGCTGGGGCCTCCCCTGCTCCGATACGTATTGTAGTGTTCGGGGCGGGCCCTGCGGCGCTTTCGCCAGATGGAGATACCCACAGCGGCATGCAGAATAAACGCAAGGGCCAGAAAGAATTCGGTTGTATAGAGAAACCACCCAAGGCTTTCCAGTTGAAGCGTGTAGCGGTTAAATGCCTCCGCACTCCCGAAAAGTGTCAAGTTACCGGCCAGGTGCAGAATGACAAAAACAACCAGTCCGATTCCTGTAACGGCATTCAGTACTTTTCGTCCAACCTGGGATTGAAGTGCCTTCCATAACGTTGGTTTCATCTTGATATGAGATTAAGTTGTTGTGAATCTATTCACCGGAGTTTTCTTTCCGCCAGTAATTATTTGCCGCTGCCACTGTTTGATAGTGAATGGCGATGACCTGAGATGAGGCGATCAGCGCATCCGGGTCTTTGGAGTAAACATCCCGAAGCATAAACAGAACGTCTTTATCCGGCTGTGTTGATGTTACACCTTTGCGGGCAAGCTGAACGGCCACCTGGAATCCTTCTTCAGGAGTGTCGGTAATCAGGCTGAGTTCGGTATCATTGGTCTGTTCCGATTCCATTTCAGCCTGAGCGTATAGGCCAGACACAGAGATTAACATAAGAATGGCAGTGATAAATAGTGATTTTGCATTCATAGGTATTGTCGTTTTATTGGTTTGAATTAATCGTTTTCTGATGCGCTTTTCAGGAACTCCTTCAAAACAATCGCGTGATTGTGTGTCTCGTCCTTTGCGGCATACAAAAGCGTAACATTCTGATTTTCGGCCATATCAAGCAATTTTACAACCAGTTCATGCTTTGCAGCCAGCTCGTTTTCATACCGCTTTTTAAACTCTTCAAACTTGTCCGGATCGTGATCAAACCACTTCCGTAATTCCGGCGACGGCGTGATCTCTTTCATCCAGTCATCCAGTTGGGCTGCCTCTTTGGAAACACCCCGCGGCCAGAGACGGTCCACCAACACCCGATAGCCGTCATCATCTGTTGGGTCCTCGTAGATTCGTTTGATTTGTAAATTGGTATGATTGCTCATATAGAATCTATTCAGCTAATTATGAACATAACTTAAATGTAAGATCTGATGTCTGACCATTTGTATAATGACCTAATGTATCGCGAATTCTTTACAGCGTATTTCAACTTTAAACGTAAGTTTCTTTTCTGTTGGGTTATTATTACGTGAACTAATGTCCTTTATGGTATAGTCGTAATCCTCGTCGTGATAGTTATCAATACTCGTTTTGATAAGATGCTTCAACTGAATCTCGGACAGTGTTATTAATTGATTACACATGGTTTTATAGTTTTAGTGACTAATAAATTTAATGAATACGTGTTTATTATAAATCAGCGACCAACCTCTGCATCTCGAAAAATCTTACAGATTTAGCTATCAGATAGACCTGTGGTTCGGTTCTCCGGGATTCTGTTGTTTCCAGTTATTAATGGATGAAATTGCATTCGAAAGAACTTTTATCTCTTTGGTTGATAAATAGGATGACACTTCCTCATAAAATTCCTCTTTTATGTTTTTCTTCGAAAAGCGGGTTAAAACCTCTGTCCATGCCAGTGCTGCACGCTCATTATCCGAATAAAATGAAATTTCAGGCCAAATCTTGAATCCAATAATTCGTTGATCTTTTTCGCCACTCAATTGTGCCTGTTTAATATGTAAATTTGTACAGTGTTCACATTCATTCAGTTGCGAGGCCCTTATTTTTACCAGCTCGGCAAGGGATGTATCGATCCCTGAATAATTTAAATATTGATTAAGTGCGCGGACATCCGGTATTTTTGGTCCCTTTTCCGACCTTTACATGTAATTTTTCCTTCATCATAAGTGTTATTTTTACAAATTCGTCGTTTGTTTTTCAAAGATCCATCTCATCCAGCGCGAGTGCAGCATGGGCATACGCTGCGCCTGCCCGCATCTCGGAAGCAACCCATATCGCTTCCATGATCTCTTCGTTTGTGGCACCCTTGCCTTTCGCTTGTTTGGTGTGTCCTTTAATGCAGTAGGGACACTGGGTGATATGGGCCGAAGCTACGGCAATGAGCTGCTTGGTTTTTTCGTCAAGGGCTCCTTCCTTAAAAACTTCTTTACTGAAGTTTCGAAAGGCTTTCACCTGATCGGGTGCCAAGTCAGCCCGTTTTTTGGACATTTCGGGTGTAGCGGGTGGAAAAATAGATTGGTTATTATCGCTCATAATATCGATTTTTTTCTTTTTTGATTACGACTCTTCCAGACCGTTTTAGCGGTTGAAAAAACCTGTTTATTGCTTCGGTTTCGTATAGTATGGTTGAATGTATTTCCAATAGGATCAGGTTCTGCCAGTGACTCAATGGTGTGTCCTTGTTGGGCTTCTCCTATAAAATGGCCATCGATGGAATTCAGGTAACAGCTATCTACGATTTCGGCTGGGGTGGACTCCATAGCCCATTGCAAATACCTTAAATTGCTTACATGTCCATTCGAATCCATATCAAACCGATGAACTAAAAATTGTTTGTTGTAAATGGCCTCATCTATTGCTTCAATTTTCAAATTATCCATCTGAATGGATTCCTCCGGATGGACCGTCCACTGCTTTCTCATCTCCTCAAAAATCCGTGCGGGCCTTCTTTTTTTAATATCAAAAAACAGCCAAAAGCCCTTAGCTCTTCCGATTATGCTGCCGGCTTCATCCAAAATGAGATTTTCTCTTGTTCCCCTGAATGTAGTCAATTCGGACAGCCAGGTTCTTATGGTAATTTTTTCTTTATACACGGGATAACGATCCATCACCATGCGGCCTGACAGTAATACCCATCCGATTCCTTTTTCAAGCAGATCATATAGACTGTGCTCAATGGACAGGCAATGATCTGCCGCTGTCTCCTCAAGCAGTGTCAGGATGGTTACAGGAGTAGCTTCTCCATGTATTCCCATCTCGAAATATCTTAAATCAAACTTATTCTCAAACATTCTTATAATAATTATGGGTCATTGAAATCCGCAAAGTTTTTCAAAGACTTTGCGGATTTTTAGTAATTCAATTTTATGTAAATTATTGACCTGACAGCATTCCCGGCGTACTTACCGGGATTCTGTCAGCGTCAGGTACTATTTAGTATTGATCTCTCAAAAAATCATTGTACTTCCAATCGACGCTGACAGGACCACGCAAAAGGCGTGGACGCTGTCAGGTCGGATTTTATTCTTTATACGTCAACACACGTCCCCAAAGGCTTTTTGTACCCCAGATGCCACGGCGCAGCGTTTCGAGCTGCACAATCTGGCTGTGGTCCACAAACACGTTGACCTCGGGTCCATAATTCTTAATATACCAGGCAAAAACCTCGGGATCAGCGGCCTCGAACATCAATTTTTCGAGTCCAATTTCGTTGATGAAGGCTGCGGGTACGTCGGTTCTCCACGGGTCGGCGTTTTCGGTAATCCCTTCTGATTCAATCATGATCATGTAAGCACCCGCATCCACAAAGCGTTTAGCCTGCTTTACGGCGTAGCCGGTATCGAGTGTTCCCTCGCTTTCCAATTCTCCTTTGGCGGTATCGCCGCCGGCACCAAACTGGATGCCAATTTCCGGTTTTGCTTTGAGTCCGGCGTTTTGCACTTTTTCAATCAACCGCAGCCAATCGTCCGTTGGCAGGGTAATAAACCCGGCCGACAGCTCAATGATATCAAAACCATAATCCTTGCAGGTTTCGATATACTGATCCACGGCCTCGGGGCCTTGGGTTAGGATATACTCCATAAATCCGCCGGTTGAAACCAGTGCATCATGGTTGTGAGCAATGTCAATCAGCTCGGTTACCGCTTCTTTGGGCATGATAGAGAACGATCCGCCGGAGAATTTCAGGGAGTCCACGTGTTCGCCCATGGTCTCCATGATGTCATTAAGATACCGTTTGCCCATCACGGCGTAGTAGGGCCCGCGTATTTCGGTTACGCCTGTTTTCCTGGGTTTGGATTCCCGTTCATTCATATTCAAAAAATCGAAGTTTTTCTTCTGTGTCATTTTTCTGATATTTTTATTAAAATTATCATTGTGTTCTCTTCCTTCTGGTTAGATGATTTCATACTTGATAACATTCGTCATCAATCAGAATCTTTCGTCTTTACGCGTTGTAGAATTTTCATAAGATCGCGGACCTTATGGTTTTCAAAATCCTGAATTGTTTCTACAATTGTGTCTCTTATTTCTTCTGAAGTATAAGGTTTTGCCAGGCTCTCAAACTTTTCTATGATCGTATCCCAGTTTGCCGGTCGGGTGTGAAAACCTTCATAATCCCTTTTATCGATAGTATATGTTTCTCCATTTTTCAAATGCACAGTCAGTGTAACGGGCATCTCATTCGGAAAACGGTCGCTGTACTCTTGCTTAGGCGATACCTTTATTTTCTTCAGAAGTTGTTGGATATCATTTGACTCGATTCTCGTTTTCTCATACTGTTCGGGTAGAACCTGCCCGTCGAGCAGTGCTGCAGATACCATATACTGCAGGCTGTGGTCGGCTTCCTCTTTTGTGCGAACAATCGTCTTGTCGCCCTCCTCACCGCCTCCGATGATGTGATAAGCCACATCAAAAATTTCGATCTCAATTCGGTCAACATCATCTGCAGTAAACACATATTTATTCCGAAGTTCGATAATTCCTTCAATGGATGACTGCGAGTGGATTTCGGCATTGTATTTTTTGATGATCGTATCAGTAACCCGTTCCAAATCTTCGTTTTTCCAGTCGATTGAGAATTGCCCGGCGATTGCATCCATAAATCCTTTATTCCCTTCAAACACTGCGGCTGGTCCGGTAATGCCGTATTTGGCTAAGAATGCTGCATGAGTTCCACCAAAAGCCGTATGCGGATATGCCAGACCTTTCCAGTTGGAGAGGGCGCCGGTTCGTGTTACACGCAGTGCATTCAGTGCGGTTCCGGCAATGGCAATTGCGTTTGCGGTTTGATCTTGATCCAGCCCGAGAGCTTTGGAGACTCCGGCTGCCACGGCGTAGGATCCCTGCGTCGTGTGATCAAATCCTTTGTCGCGAACCGGGGCTTCATCGCTCAACCGGCACTGAATCTGGTAAGCAATCGCCAGTGCGGTTAAAAACTCTTTCCCATTGATATCCGCATACTCACCGGCAGCCAAAATGGAACCGATGTTATCGCTGGGATGGCAGGTTTCACCTTTGGCCAGGTAGCTGTCGTTAAAATCGAGATAGCGTACCAGGGCACTGTTGTAGAATGCGGCGCGGTCGGGCGTGGTTTTGCCGCCGCCAATCAGCGTGCTGATTTCTTTTCCGCCAAAATCGTCAATCATGTTCCGGATCGCCAGTACCGGTGGTCCCTTTACGGCCCCGATGGCCGTTCCAAGGGAATCGAGCATGCGAATTTTCAGTTGATCGACAGCATCTTCAGATAACTGTTCAAATGATGCGTTTCTGACAAATTTTCCAAGAATATGAACTTCCATAATCAATCCACCGTATCTTTCATTATATTTTAAAATTCATTTACTCACTTACTGGTATTTCATATGTACAAGCGAAATCCCCATCAGCGATATAACTTGTTCGTTCAACATTTTTGTTAAATAATTTCCGGTAAAACAACGCTTCCAGTTTACAGGGCAGTCGTGTTTCCTTCACTACTTCACTGAACGGGCAGTTGCACTCTTTTATAGTGATGGTTCCGTCCTTCGTATCCGATTCATATTCCGGCATAAAGCCTTCCTCTTCAAGAAATCCCATCAACTTATGTAAGCTGGATTCCAAGTCATCTTCATCGGCTTCACTCATGCGGTTTCTTGCCTTATTTAACCGCTCATCCCAGAACACTTCAAAAAATTGTTCAATCGTCTGCACATTTCCCTGCTCTTTTAGAAACTTTAAAAGTTCGCGAATCAATTCAGATTCGGAGGAAGGAAACAACCGGTTGCCTTTTGGTGTGATCTGGTACTGCAGGCTGGGCCGGCCGGGGCCCGAACGAATGTATTTACGGCGGATATATCCATCTCTTTCCAATTGCAGAAGATGCTCCCTGAGTGTGGTTTTAGCCAGGTCGGTATGTGTGACGGCCTCATCCATCGAAAGTGTACCTTTTTTCTTAATCAGGTCGAGAAGGTCTTTTTTGGATCCGGTATAGATCATATTAGATGGGTTTAGAGACTATTTGGAATGAAGCTGCCCTTTAATCAGTGGGAAGAGTTTCTCTTGCTCGATGGAGAAATAATTTTTCAGCTGAGCGGATAAGTCCGCCAGGTTTTCGTTCATTATTCTCAATGTTGAGCACGCCCCGGCGGGATGTCTGAAGCCATCACTGTACTTTTCGATTTTATTCATCTCCTTCAGGATTTTCGGATGGTCACTTTCCAGTATCTCAAGCGACCGGATTAAATCCTTTACTTTACCATACAGAATCGATTCCCGCCTGTCGTTCAGTTCTATTGCCAGCGGGTAGAGAGTTCCCTTTTCAAGAAAAAAGTAGCGCTTCAGCTGTTCATTTAGTTTATAAAAATGCCACTCAATATCTTTGAGCCAGGTGTATTGATTGCCGTGTACAAGCTGTACCCTGGGCAGATCATTCTCAATATCGCTTAACAGTTCCGGTATACAGGGTTGTATGGATTTTGACAGCCAACTGCACCAGTGAGATAGATCCTCTTTAAAATCCGGATTCTCGGGGACACTCTTGATGCACTCCGGTTTCGCGTGATTTTTTTTGATCCATCTCAAAAGCTCTTCTTCATTCCACTGGCGTTGTTGGCAGACTGATCGCAATGTTTGGTCGCGGTGCTGCTCCGGTTTCATACCAATAGAGTTCAGCAGTTTCGCTGCGTTCCGGTAAGATGAAATAATCTGGTTGATCGTAGCTTCTGGCGTCAGCTTGTTCAGTGTTTTTCCGGTGATCATTTTGTAGGTGGTTTGTTTAAGTCACTGTGATTAAACTAACGATCTCAGGGCTTTAAAACAATTAAAAAGGTAAAAACCGTTTTTAATGTTGTAATTGAATATGGAGTCGTTTACCTTTCAATTATATTTAGAATTTTGAATCGAAAAGCACATCATGGCATACGTGGTAACCGAACCCTGTATTAAATGCAAGTACACAAACTGTGCGGCCGTTTGCCCGGTGGATGCATTCCGGGAGGGACCGAATTTCCTGACCATCGATCCGCTTGAATGTATCGATTGCGATGCATGTGTGAGCGAATGCCCGGTGGAAGCGATCTATCCCGATGATGAGGTACCGGAGAAGTGGGTGGACTACATTGATTTGAACGAAAAGCTCGCCGAAGAGTGGCAGGATCACATTATCAACGAAACTAAAGATCCGCCCCCAGAGGCAGATGACTGGGCAGGAGTTGATGAGAAAAGAGAACACCTGGCTGAAAAATGGGAGTGAAACAGCCTGATTCCCAACCTGACAGCACCCACTGGATCTGTCAGGTCCTGGTGTTGTGCCGAACTGAATAGCGAATACCGAACACTGAATGTCGAATGATGAAGGAGTAATGGAATATCGAATAATGAACCGCCGAACACTGAATGTCGAATGGATGACACTGTTCGACATTCAGCGTTTGATATTCAATATTCGATATTCAAAACCCGAACATTTTTTGCATTGATTGATCTCGATCCGGACATTGATCCAGAAAGATTTCGGGACTGTCAGATCCCTAATTCCAAAATCAACGAGTCACCCCTATATGCGGAGCGTTTTTTCGACGTAGAGAGGGGCTGGGGGTGAGTCCGAAACACCGGCGCTTACAGGACCCACCGGATCTGTCAGGTCCTGGTGTTGTGCCGAACTGAATAGCGAATACCGAACACTGAATGTCGAATGATGAAGGAGTAATGGAATATCGAATAATGAACCGCCGAATAAAGAATGTCGAATGGATGACACTGTTCGACATTCAGCGTTTGATATTCAATATTCGATATTCAAAACCCGAACATTTTTTGCATTGATTGATCTCGATCCGGACATTGATCCAGAAAGATTTCGGGACTGTCAGATCCCCAATTCCAAAATCAACGAGTCACCCCTATATGCGGAGCGTTTTTTCGACGTAGAGAGGGGCTGGGGGTGAGTCCGAAACACCGGCGCTTACAGCACCCACTGGATCTGTCAGGTCCTGGTGTTGTGCCGAACTGAATAGCGAATACCGAACACTGAATGTCGAATGGATGACACTGTTCGACATTCAGCGTTTGATATTCAATATTCGATATTCAAAACCCGAACATTTTTTGCATTGATTGATCTCGATCCGGACATTGATCCAGAAAGATTTCGGGACTGTCAGATCCCCGATTCCAAAATCAACGAGTCACCCCTATATGCGGAGCGTTTTTTCGACGTAGAGAGGGGCTGGGGGTGAGTCCGAAACACCGGCGCTTACAGGACCTGCGGACACTCAGGTCTGACTTATAAATATAATTCACTAAGCAAAAAATGAACAGAGGAACAGACATCCGCCGGGCCGTTGTGCAGAAACTTCAGAATGTGATTGACCCCGAGCTTGGCGTGAACATTGTGGACCTCGGACTGCTGTATCAAATTCTTGTGGAGGATGATGCGGTCCGGGTTGAGTTCACCACCACAACTCCCGGCTGTCCGATGCGCCGCTACCTTCAGCAGCAGGTTGAAAAGGCGATTGCCGATCTGGATGATATTCATAAATCTGAGGTAGAGATGGTGATGAAGCCAGACTGGAACGTGGAAATGATCAAAGAGGGAGTTGAATTTTTCTCCGTACCTCCTCCACCCCGAAGCTGATGCCGACATGAACAAAACAGACCTACTGAACACTCTTTTCGGACTTTTACTGTTCTGTGCCGCACAGGGTCTTTTGCTCGGATTATACACCGGTCTGATTCGCCTGGGCATGTCCTCACCACAGGCGTTCAACCTTGGCCCTTTAACCCATGGGCCGCTTATGATAAACGGATTTCTCGCTACACTGATAGCGCTTGAACGCGGTGCCGCCCTTGAGAAAATGTGGACATACATAGCGCCTTTTTCATTCGCCGTTTCCACACTTTTACTGATGTTCGGGGCTGCACAATCCGGCGGCTATTTCTTACTGCTTGGCTCGGTGACACTTGTTGGAATTATGATATATCTCTGCGTCATTCAATCCGTTAGTCACCACTACATTATGGCCGGTGGTGCGATTTCCCTGCTGATAGGAAACCTGTTTTTTATCGTGGACTCGCCCATCTTTATGCTGATCGGATGGTGGATCGCCTTTCCGCTGCTCACTATTTTTGGAGAGCGGCTGGAATTGAACCGGATCATGCGTCCACCAAAAAAAGCCGTTCAAATCTTTACAGTTTTGATTACCCTTTGGCTGTTGAGTCTTGCCGGAATTCATTTCAGTCGAAACCCGTCCTGGATGTTTGGGTCGATTATACTGATCGCGCTGGCCGCATGGTTGATTCGCTATGATGTAGCCCGTAGAACCATAAAATCCGTACAGTGGACGCGCTATAGCGCCTGGAGTCTGCTATTGGGTTATGGGTGGATTATTGTTGGAGGCATTCTCGGCCTGATCTATGGATTACCGACTGCCGGCCTACTTTATGATGCCGTTCTCCACATCTTTTTTGTAGGATTTGTATTCAGTATGATTTTTGCACATGCATCCGTGATCATCCCTTCACTCACGGGCAGGATCGTCCCTTATAGCAATTATTTTTACCTGCCGCTCATTTTGTTGCACGGTTTTCTGGCTGTTCGCATAGTGGGAGATCTTCTGAATATGCACATGATTCGTCTAATTGGAAGCTATGGTAACGTGGTCGCAATCCTGCTTTTTCTCGGCGGGATCGGAACACAACTCATTCGATCAAAAAATGGAGACTAATATGAAAGATATTCGTAACGATGACGACATTCGCCTGCTCGTGGAAACCTTTTACGGGCGCGTTCAGGACAATGAACGACTTAACCATATTTTCAGCGATGTAGCCGGGGTAGACTGGGATCACCACCTGCCAAAAATGGTAGATTTTTGGTCAAATCTGATATTTCAAACCGGCCGTTATAAGGGGAGGCCATTCCGGCAGCATATGCCACTTCCTCTTGAGGAGGAGGATTTCTATCTTTGGTACGGACTCTTTGAAAAGACGGTGGATAAGTTGTTTGCCGGAAGCCGGGCAGATTACGCAAAAGAGATGGCATCCAAAATTGCAGCATCCTTTTCTATAAGAATGAAGATGGAAGGTAAATTTGAACCTAAACCGGAGTAGATATGAAATACAAAATCCATACAATTACGATACTTACGTTCTTTCTGATAGTGGTTTTCGGGCTCGCTTTCAATCATTTTACGGACGAAAATAATGCTCCTTCAACAGTAGAATCCGTAGAAACCGACTCCCCTGAACTGCACACGATCATGCGTCTGTTGCTGTCCGATATGGACAGAATTAACGAGGGAATCTATACCATGAACTTCAGCCTGATTGAAAATGGGGCTGCCGGAATTAACGATCATCCTCCGATGGCAGAGAAAAGTCTTACGATGGTTAAAGAAACATTGGGGGAGAGGATGGATGTTTTTGGATCGTTCGATCACACCGTTCATTCGCGTGCCGATTCCCTGCGTAAGGCGGCCGCTCAACGTAATATGGATCGTGTGCTCGACAACTATCGCATTATTCAGCAGGGATGTGTAAGCTGTCATACAGCGTTCCAGGAAGAAATTCGCTACGAGCGCCTGCAACGCGAATTTCAGAACAGAGAGTAACATGGACGATTCCTCAGATGAGCTTGATGCTGAACAGCTACTTGCCGAACGAGTTCGCAACGCCTGCATAGAAGCGGCACGGGAGGGGTTCATGGACGCCTCAATGAGTGGCCTCTGTACCGAGGGGGCGATGGAAGCGGCCATCAGCGCTATTCAGAAACTGGATATTGAAAAGATTGTTGAACAACGTCACCAAAAATGAAACAACCCATTGTAGGATTTCATAAAGATGATGAGGGCGACTGGGTGGCTGACCTCAAATGTGGCCATACTCAGCATGTGCGTCACAAGCCGCCCTGGCAGCTCAGGCCGTGGGTGGTTACCAAGGAGGGGCGAAAATCAAAACTTGGTTCATTACTAAATTGCAAAGTGTGTGATCGGTAAAAATCAAAAAAAGCTGAATCAGAGAATCAATATAAACAATGAACAGGAATGTGTAATCTGCCATTATTTATTTCAGAATGAGATAAGTCGGGTCACGCTGAAGGCATTGCACACGGTTTTTTTAATAGAATACCACCGGATTCTGGAAGTCGGAAATGATGTTTACCGGTACAAGGAAATGATTCTACATTTTGCACTATGATTTTCAATGAAACAGATCATGAACTTTACAGCAATAGAGTGGAAGGAGACCTGCAATTACTTTTTTAGTCCAAAACTATTTATAATGCCGGTAATTGGTTGCCCGTCAATAAATATTTAAACCGAAAATCAATGCTTAATATAGTATTCTGGTATTCCAGCCCAATCTTTCTTTGCCTGATTATCGGTTACGCGGCTTCTCACTCTTATCAAGAATCAGACGTTTTAGGCATCTTCGAAAATACCCTGGATGTAGGAGATGTTAAACATGAGGGAAGAGTCTCCTACAATTCCAGTACCGGTGAATATACATTAGCCGGATCCGGAGAAAATATGTGGTCCGACAATAATCAGTTCAGGTATCTGTGGGCACCGGTCCAGGGAGATTTCATTCTACGGGCTGAGCTCGAGTTTATTGGTGAAGGTGCCGATCCTCATCGGAAAATCGGCTGGACGGTTCGGAATACACTCAGCCCGGGTTCTGTTATGGTGAATGCCGCCATACACGGCGATGGCCTGACCTCCCTTCAATACCGGAAAAGTAAAGATGCTGAAAACCTGGAGAACGTTTCCCCAGACAGCCTGCCAGCGGTTGATGGGAGCGATAACCCGAAACAAGTCACGACGTCTGGTGTCGGGGCGTCCTATCTGCATGGAATCTCACCCGATAATCAGATCGTGATCTTTACCGGCAACAGGAACGGTAAGTATGATATTTTTGCGGCCGATGTGAACACTATGGAGGAGACTCAACTGACCGACACTCCTGATCTTGATGATGGCTCGGAATATTCACCGGACGGTAAATATATTTACTTCAATTCAAACCGGACCGGTACCATGCAGATCTGGAGGATGAATGCGGATGGAAGCAATCAAACTCAACTCACGTTTGATGAAAATTTCAATGAATGGTTTCCTCATATATCACCCGATGGCAAAAAGATGGGTTATATGAGCTACGGAACCGATGTTGAGTCGGCTGATCATCCCTTCTACAAAAATGTAACTCTAAGGATGATGCCTCTGGAGGACGGCGAACCCGAAGTTATCGTCTATCTCTATGGAGGGCAAGGGACCATCAACGTACCAAGCTGGTCACCAGACAGTAAAAAATGGCATTTGTTAGCAATACGGGAAGGTACTATTAGTGTTCTGTCAATGATAAAGTGGCGGTGCCTACAGATTAGGGACTTCACCGTATGAATTCGCTTCATCCGTTGAATGATATCAGTAGTTAGACCAGACAGTCCCGAGCAGTCAGGATGCCCATGAACGTTGATACAGCGAACCTGTTTTCCTGCATTCATATTTTTTATATCCAGCCTCCGTTTTTCCTGGTACTGAACCCGTACATCATGGGGCTGCAGTCCCTTTTCCACATCAGAATCGGAGATCAAGTCCACAGACCGAAGCCATTCAAGAACCCGCCTGCGGTCCTCTCGATTTTTGTAATCAAACCAGCGCTGCTCCAGTCTGTTTTCGTACATCATATTTTTGAATCTTGAAAATGCCCCCTCCTTTGGATGGCATTCAGCATGTAGTTTCGCATGCCTTGAGGCTTATCTCAACTTCCGCAAAAGTTTAAAAATCGGCCTCAATTGACCTTAACCGATGATCAGTAGATGCTACAAGCTAAGTATCCTTCATTGTTGGACGTATGAAGCACTAAAGATTGATGATTGAGTAAAGACAGCCCTGCCCCTAGGGATCCCTGGGAAAATTGCGTCAGCATCACCATAGGGCATCGCCATATGGTAGAAGAGCCAATACTTACGTGAGTCCTGAAAGGGCGCAAGCCTCACAAGGACGATTAGCAGGCTGTCGCCCCTTCAGGGCTTGCATGATAGAGCGCCGGTACCTGCTCACAGGGCGATGGCCCTGTGTTGGTGATTTAGCCCACGTTGGGCTACCTTTAACTGATATCAGATAAGTCATGCTGAAGAGTCAATGTCGCTATACCTTGTCAGTGAAAAGCTTATCTTCGTAGCAACTACTTCTCTATTTTGCGGAAGTTGAGTTATCATCCAAAAGTTCAAGAATAAAAGTTTCCATCAGGCGCCACTCTTCATCGGATGACCACGAGGAATCGGGATAAACCGTTTATCCTCCGGATCTTTTTCAATCTCCTGCATTAATTCCATTATATATTCATCATCGGGATCATCGCAGAGGCTCGAAATGAAGGTGGCGTTTTCCTCTTGCAGATCAAGGTACCATTCCACCTCGAAAATGTTATCCGCCATCCCAAACTCTATGCTATCAAGAAGTTCCAGTGTGATGGCCAGCGGCTTGAATTGATTTATACTTGTCATATGAGAATCCCTGTATATTTGATTTTCAGTTTTCCGGGAGATTACCCCCAAATCTTTCCATGATCTGTTCAGTAAGTTCGGACGCGGTTTCATAATCGATACCGGCCTGTTCCGCCATCATTTTAATATCGGGTTTTTTGTTGCTGTTGATTGTTTCCATCAGCAGGCTAAGAAAATGATTGACCTCTTCCAGATCGTCATCATCAGATTCATCTTCCGGTTCAAAAAAAGAATCGAACGGATTTAATTCAATCTCTTTTCGAAGAATGTCCGATGCCGTTGAAATCATCCCTGGTGTGGCAGCCTCGTGAGGCTCGGGCGGCAAATCGTACCCGCTCTGGTTAAGGGCCTCTTTCAAATGATCAAAACCGGCACGGGTAAACGCTGTCAAATAAAGAATAGATTCTTTCTCGTGATAATAGGCTGTGGCGTAGTGCGGGAAAGTGCTCCATTCAGGTAGCTGAAACCGGTATAACCCATTGGTATATTCAGCCAGGAACCGGTCATTGAGAGGACCTGCATCAAATTCGTCATCAAAGTATTCTGCATGCTGATGCTGAATAGCATATTCTTTATGGATTATATGCGGAATCTGGCTTCCCGACCATAACATAGTATATGGAAGTGGTTGTTTCTGAATGTGATTGGCAACTTTGTGATCGGTTTCGAGGCCGGCATCTAACTGCCTGGCAAAAAAGGCTATTTCCTCACGGCCAAATGACTTGAAATGCATGATCGGGCCATAGCTTTGCATGCACTCACCGCTCAGCCCCATCAGAAAAAACCAAGTTTTTATATTCGGTTCACTAAACCGGATTTGGGTCATACCCCTGGAGTACATCAAATAGTTTTCCCCGGTAAACAGGTCCCGCATCCTGTACATATCCGGATAGGGTTTGTCCAAAAGTGCAGCGAACGAAAAGGTCCAGGGATGTTCGGCCTGTCTGCGTAGGTATTCAAGTTCATCCTGGCTTCTGAGCTTTACCCCACTATGATTCAGATAGGCAGAAATAGGTCCTCCGGCTTTAAAGATATCGTAGGCAATCATCTGGCTTTTCAGCAAAGCATCCCAATTTTCGGGCATCTTCCTGATCACGTGCCGGTAGCGTTTTAAACGATTGTCCACTTGCTTGTCCAGTCGCCCCCTGGATGCCCCATACTTGATTATAAAATCATCTACAACATTTTTGCTAATAGCCCGGTCGCGTTCAGCATATTTTTTGATTGACTGAAAATCATTCATACGTTGAATTTAGATTTGATACAATTTGATGTGTAATTACTCAAATTTAAATAAGAGTTACTATTATGACGTACTGAATATTACCTAACTATATTATGAAGTATTAGTATCAATTTCCCGGTTTGAATAATCTCCCTTCGTGATACATTCCAGGGTTGCGAATTCTTTGAGGAATTCATAAAATGTCGATTCATATGAATGAACCACAACTTCCACTATTCGACTGGGTAACAACGGTGATGTCCGAGGGATATCGCAAGCTGGCCGCTTTTCAGTTTGATGAAGCTGAGGAGTATTTCAGAGACGTACATCAGGCAGATCAGGGAGGTGAAGAGGAAGTTGACAAAGCCCTTAGTGCCAGTTCGTTTTGGCGCAGCTTGGTGGAACAGAACAGGGAGAACCCGGATACCTTTTCCGCTGACAAAATATATGAGGAACTCCGCCGGTATGAGTTTGGAAACATGCCGGGACTGCTTCAACTGAAAAAAGCCCTGCTCGAATATATTGCGGATTGTTTGATATCAGACGATCGCTTTTATATCCATATCGACGGGCGGGACAGCGAAACGGTTACTGATCTGCTAATGGAGCTCCGTCAGTATAAAAAAGCGGAAAAACTGATCCTGCACAGGATTGAACATCATCCCGACGACGTACAAATTCGATATTCTCTTGCACAAATCCAGTGGCTAAGCAAGCAACAAGGGGAGGCCAGAAAGAACTATGCGCGGGCCCTTTTGCATGATCCCTGCCAAGTACCCTTTCACAGGATTTTATACCAACAGCTCAACAACCTTATCGAAGGCGTCGGTACCGAAATGGCTCCGGCTTATGGATGGGTGCGCGGCGTGTTGCCACTGGTTTTGAGTCGGCAAGAGGTAACCTATTGCAGCGGTACACACCGCAGGGCTGTGGACTGCTACCGGCTGCTATATCAGGCGGATAAAGCATTAAAAAAGAATGATTTAGATTCTTGTGTTGAGCACAGGAAAAATTTGAAAGCCGAAGCTCCGGAATTGTATGATGAGTATTTTTCACTCTTGACGAAGCGGCATAAGTGAGGGTGCCTGCCGCTACCAGTGACAGAACTGGCTTAGGGAAAAATATCGCATATCGTATATCGAAAATCTCATCAATCGAATATCCGTAACGAACCATCTGGTGGATTGATTTTCGATTGATAAGACGTAGCGATTTCCGATTTCCGATCTGAGGATGAGATAATATTTCAACCGGTGACAAATTCAACTTTCTGTCACCCTTTAAATAGTGTTGCCCAGCTTTTTGGGGCAAAATTAGTGGCTTAAGATGACCGCAGAAAGAAAATGTATTAGTCCAGAATAGAACATCAAATAAGAATCCTACTCCTGCGGGTTAATCATAAAATTGAACCCTGTTGGAACCAGAAAATTTTAATATCGCTAAATATTGATTTATGAAGACTTCAGACACTGAAAAAAAGCTTGAATTCCTGGACAAACTGCTGGAAAAGAACCCCAACCTACAACAACAGTTTGTGGAGTACATGCAGGATACCGAAAATCTCTCAGACGATGATCCATCAGAGAATATAGTACAAATGGCCCGGGAGCTGGCAAAAGAGCTGGAGGCACTTGACCTGGACAACCCGGACTGGGGAATTACACACCCCGGCATAGTGGCTATATTGAAGAGTGGGAAGCGTACATGCACATGGCCGAAGATAGGGTAAGGGACGTACTTGAGAATCACGAAACGGACTTGGATGTCGACTTCTCCAAAGGTAAAACTGATCTGGCCCTGTTGGGCTTTGTGGCCGGGTATGACGCCTGCCTGAAAGCCGAATTGCTGGATGAGTACGACAGCTTGGGAGATGCGGTTTTCTTTCTTAAAGAAGAGATGAGTGACATGCAAAAAAGGATCATTCAAAAACTGCACTCTGTAGTTTTTCCCAACCGGCAGGTGTATGATTTTTTGGAGGTTTTTTTCAATCATTTTAAAAACCATCATCATACTGATGAAGAATATCTCCGGTTTTTTGAACCCTTGCTGCTTGCATTATCCACAGAGAAGGAGCTGGCTGAACACACGATCCGCCTGTTGGAAGAGAAGAAGATCCCCCGCCACTATATACCGCGTGTGGCAACGGAACTATACAAGGTTACGGAAAATAGAGAGAAATGGATGGAGGAAGCAGAACATCTGTTTGAAGAGGATGTAGAGGTGGCCCGGGATTTGCTAACGGAGTACAGCCAAACCAACTATTCCGATTTCATCCGGACAGCGAAAAAACTGTGGCAGGCCGACCGGTTTAAAAAAGAATTGGTCTCTTTTATATTAGAACACATTGACCAGAAACAGTCCCCGGAGTTCTATAAGGACGTATTGCTTTGGCTCACATCCACCAACAAAAGCGTCTCAAATTATAAACTCTTACGTAATGTGCTAACCAGGGATGAGAAAGAGGAATTTATCCAGGCCCATAAGGGAAACCTTGTATTTTTCACCAGGATGCTTGAGCAGGAGCAGCGCTATGAGGAAATTTTGCAATTCATCAAAAAAAACCTGGATTCGTGGCACTTCAATAAGATGTTGACGTCGATCATTAAACCTTATCCGGAAGAAAGCTTTAAAATCCTGGAGCAGAAAATTTTGCCAACGCTTGAAACTGAACGTGGAAGAGGCGTCTATAAAATAATTGTGGAATGGCTGCAGCTTGCCAGGCAAATCAAGGGGATGGAAGCTCGTACCAATCAATTGATTCAACGCCTTTACAACTGGAAACCGGCACTGCCCGCATTGAAGGACGAACTGCGTCAGGCCGGAATAAGATAATTTTTTACCTGTAAGGAATTTGTGTTTCTGGGATCATACTCAAAAAATTCATCCCTCCAGGAGGGGTTCGCAAAGTGATGGGGCAAACTCTCTGGATAGGTTGAGTCAATAATTAAAATTGAGAGCCAATCAGTACAATAAATGATCAATCACATTAACAATATATAGCCATAAAATCATACATCAGCCATCTTTTGTCCGATATACGAGAAGCCCACAGAGCAGATTCACCAAAAGGAAAATCTGAATCCGAATCGTTGGAGGATCATTTCAGAGATGTAGACCGATGGATTTCCGGTGATGCCGAACATACTTTGGACTATTATTGCGGCCTGGAGGCGTTGGTAAACTGATCGGAGACAAACGTGTACTGAGGCCATCCAAGAAGATTTCCGTACCCAAATGAAACACCGGTTTTAACATTTAGAGGAGGCACAAATTCTACGTTGTTTCCTTCAACACCGGGTAATTCAGAATCTATATAATTCGATTATGTAATCGCTGTATTTGCAAAAATATCAGTCTTGCGTTAGGTGTTTTTTCCCAAGTAGTGAGAGTAAGTTGAGCTCCGCAATACTTTCCAGTCCATAAATAAAAGCCCATGCAATATTCCCTCTAAACCGAACTACCCTGCTGGTTTCTACAGTTTCACCACTTGCATCTACCCTGGAGTCGGCTCGCAAAACTTCACCAAGGCGGTCATCATACATCAGACTAAACACATTTACATCGTAGGAAAAGATATCCCCGTATTGACCTCTTACTCCATTCTCGGCAGAGAAACCACTCTCGTCGGTAATGTCCGGGTCAACCTGAAAGGTGTGATTCACAATGCGTATGTCGTTGAATGTTACGGACCGGTAATTCTGAGAGAAATTGCCGTACAACTCAAGATCGGGCTTTGCGTAATAACTTACGCCTGTATACAAATAAAATTACGATCAAGGCTTCGGTGAGTCCGCCGGGCTGCTGAGCGAGATAGTAGAGGTAGGTAAAGTCTGCCGAAACTGTGGTTTTGTCGTTATAACATGAATTATATGGCTACTGGTATAAGTAAATTTTGCAAAAGAGAGATGATACCAGATCAATATAAAAGAGTGGCGGAGTGCTTCTATTGCATAGGGTGTGTTTGAAAAAGCCTTGCGAAAATTCGTGAATCAAAATGTCTATTTGGGATTTATCATCACCATGCTGACCAGATAGTCGGGGATAAATGCTTCCCTATCGGCGATGAAGTGTGAGAAGGCCTCTTCGTCCATATCGAAAATAACCTGAAGAACAGGCCGTCCCAAAAATGGAAAAACCAACATGGCCATAATATTAACAAAGATCTGTTCCGGCGGCAAATTAACGGTATTACCTTTTTCCCTCTCTTCTTTTATTTGATCTAAAAACGGCTGAACCCGTTTCCCGATCTCCTTAGCGATAAACTTTTTCAGACGACTCGGATTTTTATTCATTTCGTGAATAACAAAGAGCGGAATGTCGGGATTGGCCTTAATGAGTTCAAAATACTTCGCAGAAAACTTTCGAAGCTTTATATCCAGCGGCATCTCTTCATTGAGCAGCGAAGCCACCTGAGGCATTAGTTTAATGATGGAGAGCTCGTACACTTTCTCGAAAAGCTTCTCTTTAGAGCGATAGTAGTAGTGCAGCATCGATTTGTTGATTTCTGCTTTATCAGCTATTTCCTGCATCCTTGCGCCTTCAAGTCCCTTGCTTTGAAAGACATCTATTGCGGCTTCAAAAATTTTGTGTTCTGTGGATGATGGTTCCGTTTCTTTACTCATGATGCGTGTGATTACGATTTTTCCTTAGATCAACAAAATAGGAAAGATAAGAACAAAAGTTAACTATATAGTTGATCTATTTAGTCTACGAGCGATCTTGAGTATCGAAATTTTGAATTAAATATGTAGCCTATAATATTGTTAATAAAAGGTTTGTAATGTAATCAGCAGGCTGGATATAACAAATAATTCAGATTAACCATATGGTTGAACCGTATGATATATCTCCGTAAACTATGAGTGAACAATAAACAGAATTATTGACATGAATAAAGCCTTTAAAAGTGCAATGGTGTTTGTACTAATATTGATGATAGCTTCCTGCGGCGGGGAATCAGCGGAAAAACCTGCAGAACAGATAAGAGAAACTGCTGCTGAAGAAATCGATTCTCAGCAAATTAACTTTTTTACTGTAGAAACCGAATCTGTTGCAGATCGGGTATCTCTAAGCGGACGCATTCGGGCGGATAACCGTGTTGAGCTTTTCCCGGAGGTTCAGGGTAAGGTGTTGGAGAGAAACAAGCCGTTTCGGGAAGGAATTTCCTATCAAAAAGGAGAGATTTTAGTTCAGCTTGACGACAGTGAGGCCAGGCTGCAGATTCAATCATCGAGAAGTAAATTTAAAACCCTTGTATCTGCACTAATGGCCGATATCAAGCTGGACCATCCGGAAACGTTACCGAGGTATGAAGTGTGGCACCATACACTGAGTGCTGATAAGCGTGTTTCCCCAATTCCCGATTTTGGAGAAAATGTACGCCGTTTTCTGGAGTCTAAAGGAGTGTATGAGCTCTATTACAGCATCAAAAGTGCAGAGGAGCGATTAGATAGATTCACGATTCGGGCGCCTTTTTCGGGAGTTTTGTCGGCGGCTAAGACTGAACCGGGCCAGGTGGTTGGGCCGCAATTTCATCTTGGTACGCTTGTAGATCCGTCACTGTTTATTCTGAATGCTTCTATTGATCCTGACGATGAAGAATGGATTCTGCCCGGCCAGTCGCTGGAGGTGATAAGCCAGGATCAGAACAAAGCCTACTCTGCTGCAGTCACGAGAGTAAATCCGTCTGTGGATCCAGCCTCGCAGCAGGTATTCGTGTATCTCAATGTTTTGGGTGAAGATTTGCGGGAGGGAATGTATCTGGAAGGCGAGATCGAATCAGACAGTAAAAGAGAACTGGCAAGAATTCCAAAATCCGCCTTGTTGAGAACTGGCAGCGTGCTTGCTAAAAGAGAAGGCAGCCTGGCAGAAATACCTGTTGAAATTATAGATCTGGAGCGAAGCTATCTTTGGGTTTATGGGTTGCAAAACGGAGACGAGATTGTAGAAGATGTCTCTGAACCCGTTGGCGGACGAATCATCAATTAGGATTATCTATGAAGAGATTAATAAACTTTTTTGTCCGCTACCCCGTCATGGTGACTCTCGGGCTGATGATTATTGTTCTGATGGGCATCCTCAGCTTCAGTCAGACGCGCTACACGCTGAATCCGCCCGAAGGCCCGACTGAAATTTATGTGAATATCACCTACCGGGGAGCTTCACCGCTTGAAATTGAAGAGCGTGCGATCTCCAGAATTGAGGAGAATCTGAACGGTATAAACGGCATGGACAGGCACACCTCTACAGCCCGGGAAAACAGCGGACGCATAACCGTGGAGATTTTTGAATGGGCCGACATTGATAAGGTATTGGTTGATGTGGAGAACGCGGTAAATAGAGTAACTGATTTTCCCGCAGAGATGGATCGGCCGATTGTGTTTAAACAGGAGATGCTCAATCCCACCATATCGCTCGCGCTGACCGGCAACATATCGCTTCAGCAAAAAAGAGATTATGCCGACCAAATCAGGGACGAATTTCTTGTTGAAAAGGGGATATCAAACGTGTTTTTACATGGATTTCCCCCTGAGGAAATTACTATTGAGCTAAATGACGAGCAGATGGAGCGGTTCGGTATATTTCCCCAGGAAGTGGCGGAAGCGGTAAAGAAAAACAACATTGACGTGACAGGAGGCGAGCTAAAACTGGTGGATGCCAACTGGCAAATACGGACTGAAAATAAAGAGAGAACGGCGCTGGAAATATCACAAATTCCGGTACGGTCGGGACTTAACGGACAACGTGTATTGCTAAAGGATATAGCGTCCATTAAAGATCAGTTCGACGACCAACCCATTGAGCGCTATCTTAATGGGGATGAATCGGTAGTGATACAGGTGGTAACGACCAACGATGAGAACCTTGTGGCTATTGCTGAAGAGGTGAAAGAATATGCCGGACATTTTAATACGCTGCACAGCGGCGTTGAGCTTACTGTCGTCGAAGATTTTTCGGAGTTTGTGTATGAACGGGTCAATTCACTGAGGAGCAATGCCATTTTCGGCTTGATCCTGGTGCTGCTCATTCTCACTCTCTTTCTCGATAAGCGGATAGCAATGTGGGTTTCGCTTACGATACCGCTGGCCATTCTGGGTACGTTTGCCACTACACTCCTGGGGTATGATTTCACGATCAACCCGGTATCGATATTTGGCATTATCCTGGTTTTGGGAATGCTGGTGGATACCGGTGTGGTGGTCGCGGAAAATATTTACCGGCGCTATAACGAATTTGGCGAATCACCCGTGGAGTCCGCGCGAAATGGAGCTGCAGAGGTAGCTTCGCCTATGATCATCTCTCTGCTGACAACCGCTACTGCTTTTAGCCTCTTCTTTTTCCTCCCGGGAAAGCCCGGCGCCTTTTTTACGGAAGTATCGTTTGTGGTGGTGAGTGCACTGCTGGCTGCACTCATTGTTACGTTCCTGTTTTTGCCTCAAAAGCTCACCGTATCAAAAGTACTGTCCGATCAGAATAAACAAACACGTTTTGAAAAAGCCATGGCCAGCGGGCTTACAAATTTCAGAGACCGGTATTTTATTCCTTTTACCGATTACGTGTCTCACAGATGGCGATGGCTCAATGTTGCTGCCTTTATCCTTTTTCTGATGGGGTCTGTTTTGCTGATACGAACCGGAGTTGTGCCGGTCACCTTTTTCCCCTATCTGGATGATGATGTACAGCTGGTGCGAATAGAGATGGAACCGGGAGTGCCTGTAGATACCACCCGGGCTAAGCTGATAAAAATTGAAGAAGCGGTTTATCATGTTGGGGATCGGCTGACTGCAGAAAGGGCAGATAACGAAAAGGTGATACGGAATGTGGAGAGAATTCTGGGACCTGAAAGCCATCAGGGAGAACTTCGAATAGTAATGATGGGAGGCGAAGAGAGGGGAATTCCGGCATATGAAATTAACAATATGTTCAGAGAAGAAGTGGGTGACGTTCCCGGAACAAACTATATCCGGTTTATTTCTGCACTGGCGGAGCACCGTTTTGGCGGGCTACCTGTGGATATATCGGTATCAGGAAAAAAAATGGACGAGATTCAGAAAGCTGCTGAAAAACTTAAGATGGCACTGAGCAAACGGGACGATTTAGTAGATGTAGCCGATACCGATCAGCGCGGTAACCCCGAGCTGCATATTGAGCTGACAAATGCGGGCGAACAGCTTGGGCTTTCGCTTCAGGATATTATGATGCAGGTTCGAACGGCATTTTTTGGAATGGAGGTACAGACGCTTCAGAGAAATGGTGATGATGTTCGGGTGTGGCTAAGATTTCCAGAGGAAAACCGGGAGAGTTATCGGGACCTTTTAGACGTAAAAATAAGAACGTCAAAGGGTGTGTATCCTCTGTCGCAAGTGGCACATATATTTCCTACGGAAGCGTCGCTCAATATTAACCACATTAACGGCCGGAGAACGATTCGGGTAGATGCCGACCTGGCCGACCCGTCACTTTCAGCCCCGGGCATCCTGGGGGATATCAATGAGAATACCTTGTCTGACCTGAAACAGAAATTTCCGGGTGTTCAGTTTGTGCTTGAGGGGCAAAATCGGGAGTCGGCGAAGGTGACCGAAGCGATGCAGTCTGTGGCGCCCATTATCTTACTCATTATCCTGGCACTGATTGTAATCAACTTCCAGTCGTTCAGCCAAACGGTGCTGGTGTTGCTTTCTCTGCCGTTTGCTTTTACGGGCGTGGTCATTGGCCACTGGGTGCACGGTGCAACCATGAACATTTTTTCCCTAATCGGGATGATCGCCCTCATCGGTATTTTAATCAACAACCTGCTGGTGCTCATCACGGCATTTAATGACAATCTGAAAGCCGGAATGAATTTTGAAGAGGCATTGAAGGATGCTGTACGGTCCCGATTCAGGCCCATTTTACTTACAACACTGAGTACCGTGGCGGGGCTCGTGCCGATGATATTTGTTGGCGGGCTCGCTTCAGCGTTCCTGAAACCACCGGCTATTTCCATCGCCTATGGACTTACGTTCGGGCTGTTGATATCCCTGACGCTGGCACCCGCGTTTCTGGTGATATTCAATAACGGCAAATTTAAATTTCTGGAGCTTATGGGTAAAAAACCGGATACACAGGAAAGCATTGAACCCGCAGTAATTCTTCACGAACATCATAAAAAGAGTGCACTATGAGATTGGTAATTTTGTCTTTAATAATGGCGTTTTCGTTAGGCAGTGTCTCTGCGCAGGAGCAACTTTCACTTGATGAGGCAATCAGGGCGGCGCTTGTTCATAACCATAGCGTACTGGTAAGCAATATTGACGCAGAGATTGCAGAAAACAGCGTTTCGCGCGGAAATGCCGGGCAGTTGCCAAATTTAGCGATAAAAGGAGGGCTGAGTGCATCCTACAGTGATCTTGATATAACACCGGGATCGTTCTTTCAGAATCTGCTCGATCCCCAGAACAGCGGTCAGCAGGCAGACCGCCCGTCTATTTCGTATGATGGTGTTACGACCACACAGTTTAGTTCTCAAATTGTATCACAAATGGTGATTTACGATGGAATGAAAGGACGCATGCGATACAAAATGCTGGAAACGGGTAGCGATTTGACCGATCTGCAATATCGATCAGAATTAGAAAACACCATTTTAAATGTGACAAACAAATTTATACAGGTGGCTTCTTTGCAGAGAAGTATTGAAGTAAAAGAAGTATCGCTTGAGCAAAGTAACGACCGCTACCGCACGATTGAAACAAGACGGGAGTATGGCCAGGTGAATGAACAGCAGCTGCTGCAGGCCCTGGCTGATTTAAAAAGCGACAGTACGGCTTTCAGGAATCTGAAGCTTCAGTACGATAATGCGTATCGTAATCTGCATACCGACATAGGATGGGATCGACGCGAAATGGATCCTGTGGCTGATGAATTTACAGCAGCTGACATGCCGGTTTACGAGGATTTCTTGTCTTTGATGATGGAGAACAATTCCGTGCTGAATATAAGGGAAAAAAGGCTGGAGCAGGCCGAGCTGGATGAGCGGATGCAAACAGCCGGATTTCTGCCCTCATTAACCGCATCAGCGGGATACGGTTACAGCTACATGAACGCAACTGATGGACAGTTTGAAACGCAGGAGCAACTTGGTTTTAGCGGTGGTCTATCGCTGAAGATTCCGATTTTCAGCGGTGGCCGGAATCGTATCCAGTCACAAAATGCAAAAGACAGGATACGACAGGAGGAGCTGCGCAGGGAGGAGTCAGCGATACAGCTTCAAACCCGGTTCGAAAACAGCTGGCGACAGTACCTGCACCTTCAGGATCAGCTTGTAACGGAAAGATCAAACTTGTCTGTGTATGAACGAAATTATGAACGAGCGAAGGTAACATTTGACCGTGGAGAAATTACCGGTGTGGAATTACGGGCGGCTCAGATTTCACTGGAAAATGCGCGTCTCAGAGTTTCTGAAACCGGCTTTCAGCTAAAGAATACCGAGACGTTGCTGCTCTATCTGAGTGGAATTTTAATAGCGGATTATCCATATTGAAGGTTAGTAAGGACGAAGATTTTAAATCATAACACAAATCAAAAAAAACAGAAGAATGAGTGAATTAAATAAAATTGGACTCGACAGCGTAAGGACTAAGAAACTGGCTGAAAAGCTGAATGTTTTACTGGCTAATTACTCCGTGTTTTATCAGAATACAAGAGGTTACCACTGGAATATAAAAGGAGACACATTTTTTGAACTCCACGTAAAATTCGAAGAGCTTTATAACGATTTTGTTATAAAAATTGATGAGGTGGCTGAGCGAATCTTAACGCTGGGATACACTCCCGAGCATCAATATTCAGAGTATGTGAAAGTTTCAGAAATTACTGAAAGCCCTAAAGTAAGCGACGGGAAAAAAGCGGTAGATAATATACTGTACTCATTTAAGGTAACATTGAAGCTTCAGCGAGAGATTCTCGATCTTTCGGGTGAAGCGGATGATGAGGGTACCAACGCATTAATGAGCGATTATATCAGCGAGCAGGAAAAACTCGTCTGGATGTATTC
>Ga0307966_1000689_pt1 | contig 27630 bp, 26 predicted proteins | sample OrgLakmetagen646_FD_203141 | JGI IMG/M metagenome (GOLD analysis project Ga0307966, IMG submission 203141) | Saline water microbial communities from Organic Lake, Antarctica - #646 | ecosystem: Environmental > Aquatic > Non-marine Saline and Alkaline > Saline | place: Antarctica: Organic Lake... | reverse complement strand
TGCTGATCGGCGCGGGATCGGTCGTCCGGTTTGTCGCCTCGCCCGTCTCGTCTCCGGCCGAGGCGTCGGTCGCGGGCATGGCCGTCACGTTGCGCGGCGCGGTGATCTGATGCCGCTCTTGTTCACCGCCCTGTTCCTGTCCGGCGACGAGATCGACGTGAACGTCCAACAGTTCCCCGGAGCCTGGATCGACGCCAATGACGCAGGCTCCCTGGCGCACTGGCGGGGGCAGCCGTCTGGCAACATCACCGATGGCGATCCTGTCGGGATGGCCGAAAACCAAAGGGAGACCCTGGAATGACCATTCTTGCGGCAACGAGCGAGTTCGACGGCTTCACCGAGCTGCCGGCGCTGTCGGCACTCATCAGATACACCGACCTCACGGAAAGCGGCCCCAATTCGCGCGTGGGCAACGCGGTTCTCTACCCGGCGATCGCGCGCCTCGGCTTCACGCCGACGAACGGCGTCTGGCTGCACGCGCGCGTTCTGTCGCGGGCCAGCAGCAGCGCGCATGACGGACCGTCCTGGATCCTCGGGCTCGAGGACGGCGACGGCAACGTGATCTGCGGTCTCTGGAATCCGACTGCCGGATCGCAGGCCGACGAGACGTTGTGGTTTCGCACCCATGCCGGTGTCGAGGAAGCTTTCCCGGTCTTCGGCGCGGCCAGCATCGACATGTATGTGAAGATCGGTGATCCGGACGGTGTGTTTCTGGCCTATATCGACGGCATCCTGCAATTCGTGCACGAGGGCGCGCTCAAGCCGGGGACCTCGGAGGTCGTGGCGTCGGTGCGCGTTGAGGGCTGTTCGGACCGGAGCAACGACTTCTACAATGTGCCATGGGCCGAGCTGATCGTCGCGGATGGTCCGACGCTCGGATTCAGGCTGCACACCCTGCCTCTGGTCTCCGACGGCTCGCCCGCAGCGTTCGCGGGGTCGGTCACCAGCATCTCGGGCACCGCGTTTGCGGATGTCGCGGATGCCATGGTCGCGAGCACAGTCGGTCAGACGCATCTGTTCAATCTCGCCGATACACCCGCGTTGCCCGCCGACACCGCCATCTTCGGGGTGTCGTTTGTCGCGGCCGCGTTCAAGAGCGGGGCCTCTCCGGTTCAGCGTTTCGACGGCCGGGCCGGTGCGGATCTCCTGGGAGCCCCTGTCGATATCGGTGACGCGCTCGGCGCTGTCCGGTTTTTCTGGGACGTGAACCCGGCGACCGGGGTCGCCTGGACGGCGTCGGAAATCGACGCGACGCAGTTCGGGCTCGAGGCGCTCGCGTGACCGACGATGCCCGGATCCGGAAATCCACCGCGTTCGTGGTGGCGGGTCTGGACACCGAAGGCAGATCCGCCGTTCGAAAAGCCACGGCCCATGTGGTTGAGGGGCTGTCAACGGAAGGCAAAACCGCCATTCGCCAGTCCGCGGCGTTCGTGGTCGCAGGTCTGGCAACAGCCACGACCTCCGCCATCCGGAAGGCGTCGGGCCATGCACTTGTTCGGGATATCTCGGACCTCTCGGGCGACATGTTCGGCTTCAGAGATCGGCCTGTCTACCGCGCCGGCACGGTCATGCCTTTTCTGGACTTCGGGGGCGGGGCGGGGTTCAGCGTCAACATTCCGCGGGCACAGGCCGGGACCTGGACGCTGATGATCTACCGGCCGGACGATACGTTCACCGAGAACGTGATCGCGCTCTCGGCCGGGACCAATGCGCTCGGTCTGTCGAGCAACGCCAATCAGGTGATGCTGTTTCCCGGTGCGCTGGACAGCGCGACGCGCGACCACATCCACGCAGTGGCGCGCAACCGCGCCGGGATGTGAACAACGCCGCGGCCTTGATGCGCGTTTGTCGCTCCTCGTAGCCCCCACGCCCATCCACCACCACGCCAGCCATCAGGGAGGCGGGATGCCCGACCGCGACAGCTTTTCCGATCAGATCATCCAGGCGCTGCGCGATCACGGGTTGGCCGCGGCCATCGGCGTGTGGTTCACCTTTGTCGCTGGGCTGGCCGCAGCCGTGACGCGCAAGGCGTTTACCAACGAGGCGCTGCTGCACAAGCTCGAGCAGGAACTCGAGGCCGAGCGCCTGCGCATCGAGAAGCGTCGCGACGAGGACCGCCGCATCGATCACGACCGCCTAGAACGGATTGAGCGCGACATCCACGACATGCGCAACCTGATGTTCGCCGCCTTCCAGCGCAAGAACGGCGACTGACAGCCGGTGACTGTTCCCAGCTGACAGCGCACGCCCTGCACACCGGAGCGCAACGCACCGCTGGCAAACTGCCAAACCCGCAATCGAGACACCCCGCACTGCCGCCCCTCCGGACGGCGGGCGCGCGCCCTCATGCCCTCAAACCCCAAGGAGACCCCCTCATGGCCGACCCCATCCGCAGCTTCCGTCATTTCCGTGATGTGCCCGATACACTATGGCGCTGGAAGAACTTCAGCCCCGCCGAGATCGCATGCCGCGGTACCGGCCAGCTGAAGCTGCACCCCGAAGCGCTCGACAGCCTGCAGGCGCTGCGCGAGCGCTTGGGCAAGCCGCTGATCGTGCGCTCCGCTTACCGCTCGCCCGAGCACAACCGGGCTGTCGGCGGGGCAAGGGCATCAAAGCACATGGACGGGACCGCCTTCGATATCGCGATGGCGAACCACGACCCGGCTGCCTTCGAGGCAGCGGCACGCGCGGTCGGGTTCCGCGGCTTCGGCTATTACCCCCGCTCGGGCTTCATGCATGTCGATCTGGGGCCCGCGCGCTCCTGGGGCGATCCGTTCCCGGCACGCGCGACACCGTTTGCCGCAGAGACCCCGCCCGCACGCGAGGTGTTGGCGCAAAGCCGGACGCTGAAGGGCACCGGCGCGGCGGGCGCGGCCACCGTGGGCGCCGCCGGGGTCGAGGTAGCGCAGGAGTTTCTGGCCGAGGCGCAGGGCGCCGTCCTGCCGTTGGTGCCATACTTGGACACGCTCCGCTGGGTCTTCATCGCGCTGGCGCTCGGTGGGATTGCCGTGGCGGTATGGGCGCGCGTGGATGACTGGCGCAAGAGGCGGCGCTGATGTGGGGTACTCTGCTGGCCGGGATCCTCGCCCGGCCATGGGCGCGGCAGGTGGCAGGTTTTGCCCTCGCCGGACTCACCATCACCCTCTTTCTTCTCAACCTCCGCCGCTCGGGCGAGCGCGCAGGCCGCGCCGCGGAACGGCTGGAAAATCTGGAGCGCGCCGATGCCATTCACCGCCGGATGCTGGACGCGGCCGCAAACCGCCCTCGCGATCGCGATGCTCTTGTTGAGCGCCTGCGCAGGGGTGGGTTCTGACGTCGCGCCCGATGTCTGTCCGCCGGTGGTGGCGTACAGCGAAGCGGAACAGGCACGCGTGGCAGACGAAGTGGCGGCGCTGCCTGAGGGCGCGGTGATCTTGGACTGGCTGGCGGATTATGCGGTGCTGCGCGACCAGGCTCGGGCCTGCACAGTTCGATGAAGTGGAACCCCCGTTCGGAATTGTGGTGCGGGCGCCCGGTTGCGGCTATTGTCGGGCGATGAACAGGGACGACGAAAAGCGCATCGCGGCGAATCTGGCCAGGATCATGGCCATGCTCTGCGTGCGCAACACGCATCTCGAGACCATCCATGCCGGCATGTCTCCGATTACAAGAACCGGCGATTATTCGGACGTGTTTGTTGTGGATGCAGATGGCCGGCGTATTCCCTGGACGGACGTGTCGCATATCGACCAGGATGAAATGCGCGACCTGATGCGCGAAATCGTCAACCGCCTGTACACATTCCATCTCTGCGCTGACGATCCCAAGCTTCAGGCACAGATCGAACGCTGGATGGGCGTCGCAGGCAAGTGGGACGAGCCAGAAATCGATCAACGGATGATCAGTCGCGGCGCTGAATAACGCTGCAATGCATCGACCGCGACCGCTGTGGTTTCGCCACCGAAGGCGCGGGCCTGTCATCACCCGCGGCAAACCCACTGATATTCAACTGGACTATGCGCGCCCATCGCGCCTGTTGTCGTCCTGACCGACGCAAGGAACGCCCGCCATGAAACCCAAGCACCCAGACATCACCGTCGAACTCGCTGGCCATGACGGCAATGCCTTTTCCGTTCTCGGTCGCTGCCGCAAGGCGGCGCAGGAGGTCGGCCTGCCTGAGGATGAGATCGCCGCTTTCCTGGCAGAGGCCGTGGCGGTCGACTACGATCACCTGCTGCAAACCACCATGCGCTGGTTCGATGTTCGCTGAGGAAGTACTTGCGCACGGTCCTTTGGCGCGCCTAGATCCGGGTTTCAATATCGGTCACGCGCTTACCCCGAGCCTTTCGGCCACGTCCTCGAATTCCGGATCCGCTGCATAGATGCCCTCGAACTGGCGACGGGCGCGGGCGCGCTGGCCGGTCTCGTGATAGAGCACCGCGCGGTCATAGCGGATCTGGTGCAGCAATGCCTCGGACCGGTCCTTGCGGCGGCGGTTGGCCAGCGTGAACACATCGATGGCCGCATTTGGAAGACCAAGCGCGCCCAGCGCCTTGCCGCGGTAGAGCAGGATCGCCGTGTCGAGTGGGGTTTCGTTTTCTACATGCACCGTGGTGCGCACCACTTGGTCCATCAGCGCCCGGTCGTCGGGCGTGTCAAGCGCGAGCTCGGCGAAGGACAGCAGAACCACGGGGTCTGTCGCGTCGATCTCCATCAGCCGCTCTATATGCGCGAGCGCATCGCTAAGGTAGCCCTCAAGCTGCGCGATCTCGACCAGCGCCAGCCGCGTGCCACGCTCGCGCGGGAAGACATGCGCAAAGATATCCTCGGTGATCGGAAGGCTGGCCTGCGCGGCGATCTCGTATTTTTCAAACAGCACGCCCAGATCGTCGAGGCGGTCCAGCGTATGGCGGAAATGGGCCTTGGCGCGATCAAACTCCTCGCGGCGCAGGCGGATCATCCCGGCCATCCAGGCGGCATCGGGCAGATCGCCAGCCTCTTCCAGTGCGGCCAGCGCGGCCTCCTGATCACCGTCATTGAGCGCGCGGATGCCATCAATGAAGCGCCGTTCCTCCGCCGGTGTCATCAGCCGCTGAAAGAAGCCAAGGGTCAGCTTGTCGCGTTGCGGTACCGTCGTTGCAGGTGCCGCCCCACCCCGACCGGCCCGCTTGCTGTCATGGACGGTGTAGAACAGGCCCGTGCCCGTCAGCCCCGCCGTCGCCCGGTTGCCGCGCGGGCTGATCGTGTATTTCGCGCCGCGCGGGCCAAGCGAAAGGGAGGCAGTCGATTTCGACAGGTTCAGCGTGACCCCGGGGGCCAGACGAATGCGGCGCCAGAAACGGAAACTCATGCATCTCTTCTACTTGCACGGTCAAATGGGACCAAAGGTGCTGGAAATGATTGTGCAGATCCGCGGTTCTCAGGCATTTCCAAGTCAACGCAGAAGATCTTCGAGAAATTCTGAAACGGGCGTCACACCGGACATCCACAGATGATCCCGCGCGCGCGAGGCCGCAACATAGAGGAGGTGACGTTCGGTATTCATGATCTCGTCAAGCTGTGCCTCGTCATTCGCGGTCAGCAATCTGTTTTCCAGTGGCACGATGTCCTGATCCAGTGCGATCACCGCAACCGCGCGGTACTCTGCGCCCTTGGCATCGTGCATCGGCATGACTTTGACAGTTAGCTCAGACGCGATCTCTCCGGCCATAGCCTCGGTTCGCACAAGGACCATGATGTCATCAGTCTGGACCCCTTGCTCGGACAGATGATCAAGCCACAGGCGCAGCGCGTTCAGTTCCCTGGTCCGGGTGTCGAATGCTTGGGTCACGGGCGCCGCGCCTTCGAAGATCGAGGTGACGCCCAGGCGGTTTTCTTCGGTGCCGTCCGGTTCGACCAGCGTTTCCGGCAACAACTCGTCGCTGCATCGTCGGATTTCATGCGACGTGCGATAATTGATCTTCAGGCTGCGGGAGCGCCCCCTGATCTCGACCCCGGTCGCCGCCCATGGAAACGGCGCGCGAAAGATGCGCTGACCGATATCACCGGCGAAGAACAACCCGTTTTCCCGTTGACCGAGGGCGCTGCCGAGCAATCGCAACTCGGGCACCGAGATGTCCTGCGCCTCGTCGATCACGGCATGTGTAAACGGAAAGGCTCCATTGTTGCCAAGATCGTGCGCCAGCTGCGTCTCGGTCGTCTTGCCCCGACGGCTCAGATCGTCGCGCAAGGCGTCGAAGACCTCCCAGGCGGCCTCGCGCCGCGCGGCGGGCATCCTGACCTTGCGGCCCAATCGAGGCAGGCTCAGATAGGTTTCCCGGTCGCGAACGTCCCACGCATCCACTACGAGGTGCCATTCATCATGGAGAAAGTCGACGGTGAAAGGCAGCGCGCGCGTAGCAATCTCCGCGCTCAGAAAGGCGCGTATCTCATCCTCGTTCGCAAGATCGCATGCCCCGAAGCGCGCCTCATGCAGCGTCCGGATCAAGTGGCTGAGCGCGGCGACCTCGATGCGGCGGCACACATCTTCGCTGGCCAGCAGGGGGAGTTTTCGTGCCAGCCCCTCGGCCAGCCTTTCGTTGAACGTGGTCAGCAACACACGCGCATCCGGATCCTTTGCGAGCCGCACGGCACGGTGCAGGGCGACGACCGTCTTGCCGGTACCGGCCGAGCCAATCACGCGGGCGGGGCCGTTGAAATCGCGATCCACGAATTCACGCTGCACGGGATGCAGATAAACGGCCCAGCGTTCCCATGGCGCGTCCAACGCGGCGCGCAATTCCTCGACATTCTCCATCACGCGGAAGCGGCGGCCGGCATCGGGATGGGCGAATGGGTCCGTGCCCTCGACGGCTTTGGTCGGGTGCGGGCGATTGCCCGTCGCGGCCTGCACCAGCGCCTCGCCCGCCTCGGCGGGAAGATGCGAGGCGATGTCGAGCACGGTGTCGTCGGTCGCGTCACGCACCACGTCCAGCCAGTCCTCGGGAACACCCCAGGATAGCAGCACCTCCTCGGGTTCATCCCCGAACAGGCGCGGCAGGCGCACGGCCTCTTCGACGTATCGCTGGATCACCACCTCTTCGACCGTCTCGCGGATTTCCACGATCTGCGCGGCACCGGTGCGGGGATGGGTGTCGATGCGCCGGGTCTCGGCCCAGCGATAGGCGTCGTCATGATGGCCAACCCACGCCAGCAGCGTATCGCCGCTTCGCTTGTGGAGCACCAACCGGATGTCGGAATTTACCCGCGCGGTCCAGAACCCTTTGTCTCGGGCGCGGTCGACGCGGTGCATCGACAGACCGGGATTGTCCGGCGTCATCTGCAGATCAAAGGCCGTGGTCTTGACCGCTTTTTGCTCCTGCGCGGTGAGCCGGGCGAGGCTGTCGGAGAAGCTGTCGGCGATCCGGAAGGTCATTTCTCGACTACGTAACGCGCCAAACTCATCCCCTTGCGAACCTCGGTCTGGTAGCTCTTGGGCAAGCCTGCCGTGATGACGACCTCACCGATGGGCATTCCGCCCAGTTCCTCTGCGTAGCGAATGCCAAACAAATGGATCGACACGGCTTTTCCTGTGCTCGCGTCGTCGTACATCGCTTTCAATCGCCTTGCTGCTTCATCAATGGTCATGTCAAACCCCCATAACCTTCATCACTTCATCCCCCAGATGGTTGATCACCTTTACCGCGATGCGGCCGGAGGCCGGGCGGGCGAAGGGGCGGGAAACGGTGCGTTTCAGGCTGTCCCACGCCTCCTGATCGATCTCGCCCTTCAGCGTCGTCTTGAGCTGCTTGTAAGGTACCTCCGCGCCGGGGAAATAGGCATGGCGGACGAAGAACGACTCCTCGTTGTAATCGGTGTCGATGAACCAGCAGGCGATGTCGTCGGGCTCTGACGCCTCGACGGTGCCGGTGGCGGGCTTGAAGATGTCCACGCCGCGCAGCTCCACGCGGTACTGGCCGTCCTCTTCGCGCAGCTCGATATCGGGCTCGCCAAAGACCACGAACAGGTTGCCGCCCCCGGCTTTCAGGTCATCGGCCATGTGCAGGTCGGGGTTCATCCGCGCCTGAAGGATCGGCACGCGGCCCAGCTTTCGGAACTCTGCCGTGTGGGCGTCGAAATTGAAGGCGCAGGCGATGACGATGTCGAAACCCGCGTCGGCAGCCTCGCGCGCCGCAGCCACGAGGTCGGCGCGTTGCACGGTGCCGTATTCGGGGCCGATGAAGATGCCGGCGCGGCGCTCCACCTCGCCCTCCATGTAGCGGCCCTCGGCGCTGATCCATTCGCCGGGCCATGGTGTCAGCGCGGTAAAGGCGATTGCATCCGCGCGCCCCGATTGCTGCACGCCGGCCTTTTCGAGGTTCTCCAGCATTGCCTCGCGATAATTATCGGCCTCCTGCGCGCCGCGGTCGCGCGCGCCACGGGCCGCGTCATGCTCGTCGATGATCTCACCATATTCGTTGACCGCCTGCGTGCGGTGGGGCGAGAGGGATTCGACGGTGAACGGCCCGGCGACGCGGATGCGCTTCTTGTCCTCATAGGGCTTGTCATAGAGGTATTCGTGATCGGCCTTGGCGGCGATGGAGTCGTCGATTTCCTTTTGTCGATTGATGCGGGCGGTCCAGAACGCGTTCAGCGCCGCCTTGGCCGCCTCGGGCCAATCCTCAGGCGCGTCGCGGGGGATTTCCCATTCCATGAAGCCGTTCGCGGGGGCGGCCTCGCCTGAGGGCAGTGTGACCTCGCCCGATGTGGTGAAGTCGATTTCGGCCCCTTTGCGCCCGCCGGTCTGCACCTCGAACGGCGTCGGATGGCCGGCAAGGGTGGTGTTGAGGCTCTCGCGCGCCGCTTGGACAGCCGGCTGCATCGCCTCCCAGATCGTGTCGATCTCGGTGTTGTTGGCGATGGATTTCAGCGTGATGTGGGGCACGCGGGCATAGACGAAGCCGTGGCGGATGTCGTCATAGGTGGCGTGGGTGGCGGGGCTGCTGCGCGTCACCTCGGCCTCTTTCTTTTGCCCCTCCTCAGAATCCTTGAGGAGATACCACGGGTATTTCGCGCCCATGATGCGGGCGCGAGCCAGCGCGAGGGCCACACGCGAGGTATCGATGGTGATCCAGCGGCGGCCCCATTGTTCGGCCACGTAAGCCGTGGTGCCCGAGCCGCAGGTCGGATCGAGCACCAGATCGCCGGGATCGGTGGTCATGAGGAGGCATCGTTCGATAACCTTTGTAGAAGTTTCTACCACATATCGCTTATCGGATGCGAAACCGGCCACAACCGTGTCTGTCCAGCTATTTGTGTGGGCGAAGACTCCGAAGTCATCGATAAATCTAGCGTAGTAGAGCTTCGTTCCGGTTGTTACTATACGGTTTGCTTTAAGAAGGCGGCCGGTGCCAATCTCGCCCGTTTTCCAGTAGCCTTTGCCAGGACGAGCATACATGCCCGCGTAAGGGATCGGGAAATCCCCCGGCGGCTTCGGGCTAGTTAGATTGTCGACGCGATAAATCTTAAGGGACCTGTCTATTTCTTGGGGGCGTTGCTTTTCAGCACGCGTCATCGAACGTCGTGTGCCGTCAGGTTCTTGGATTCGAGTATAAGCGGAAGCGCCGTCACCACCGACTGACTTTACGATATACGGTTGACGGTATTTTAGGTTTGATTTGCTCTTAGCAGACCAAAGTATGTAATCGGAAACCCCAGCAAGATATTCAGCTGTTTGTCCGCTTGTTTTAGAGAACGAAATCTGGCTAACAAAATTCTCTTCCCCGAACACCTCATCCATAAGCGCGCGTACGCGGTGAACGTTCTCATCCCCAATCTGGATGAAGCAGGAGCCGGACTCGGTCAGCAGGTCCCGCGCCACCACCAACCGGTCGCGCAGATATTGCAGGTAGGTATGGATGCCATCGCGCCAGGTGTCGCGAAACGCCTTCACCTGTTCGGGCTCTCGCGTCAGATGCGCCAGCTTGCCATCCGTTACATCACGGGACTTGGTGGACCACTGGAAGTTGGAGTTGAACTTGATCCCGTAAGGCGGGTCGATATAGATCGCCTGCACTTGGCCTTTCAGCCCCTCGCGCTCGGCAAGGCTCGCCATCACCTGCAACCCGTCGCCCAGGATCATCCGGTTCGACCAGCGGGTGGAATGGCGGTAGAACTCCACCTCGGCCTCGGTCGAGTCATCGGTCAGCCCGAAATGATCGAAGAGATCCGCGCCCGACCCCTCGCCATTGCGCTGGCCGCCCTTGCGCAGATCCTCGATGATCGCCTTGGGATGCACCTGCTCCTGCAGGTAGATGGGGGGCGCGTCGGCGCTGACATGGGTCGCATCCATATCCTTGCCCCGCCAGATCAGCTGCGGATCAAGATCCGGATTGCGCCGCGCATAGGCCGCCCGGATCGGCGCGGCATCGGCGGGGTCCATCATCGGGGCAAGTTCCGGCGTGGGAATGTTCACGCGGTCGTCGCCGTGCGTGATCGGCTCGATCCGGGTTTTCTTGGGGTCGGTCATGTCATGCTCGCTTTCAGCACAGGCGCCAATGCGCTGCGGTAGCTTTCGATCTGTTCGTTCATCCAGTCCATGATCGGCGTCCAGTCCGCCGCATCATGGCCCTGAGGCAGACGTTTGGCGAGGAAGTGCTTGCCCCGCCCGGACGGGCCCAAGCGAACATCAAGCTGCGCCTCCAGCCGGTCCTGTTCCATGGTCAGAAGTTTAGTGACAGGGTCGGCCGGTTCCCCCCAACCGCTGCGCAGATAGATTCCGCTTTCGTTTCGCCCGATCCAGACCGCAAGGTCGATCTGCGGGGCGTCATGCAATTCAATGTAGTTGCTGGGATACCGCCAGACGCGCAACCCGGCCTCTGCCAGCGTTGGATGTCGGTCCGTGAAATCCTGCCAGAACTTTTCCTTGATATCGTAATAGGCTGCGCCGTCGCCTGTGGCCTTCTGCTTGATCTCCCGCTCCCAATCGTTGGGCTTCTCGACTACCTCGAAGATCGGCGCGAAGGGGCTGTCGCCGATGCGCACGACGCGGGCCTTGATCGCAAAGAAGGAAAACCCGTCAGCCGTATGCTCATTGAGCCAGCGAATGGCCGACAGGTGCGGTTCGCGAAAACTTGGCGCGATCCAGATGACCGTCTGCGCCTCGAGCCCGGCGACATAGGTCATGATCTGGCCGAGATGGGTGTGATCCGTCGTCTCCAACTGGTTCTCGATCAGGACTATGCTGTCATCCATCGGGTTGCGGGCGAGGATGTCGGCGCTGAACGTCTCGACGGCGACCTCTGTGCCGGTGAGTTCCAGCGGCACGCCGATGACCTCGGACAGGTGGTCGATGTTGTGCGCGAGCCACGGGGTGAACTCATGTGCTTCATGCTTCCACGCCTCTCGCAGGGGCAAATCGACAAGGCGGTCAAATCGGATGTCGGTCATGCCGGCTCTCCTTCCAGCATCGCGGTTATCGCCGCGTCGAGTTCCGGGCCGAAATCATGCACGGAGCGCAGTTCGGCAAAGCCCCAGTGGCCGTAGCTGCCCAGCCGGTTGATCGCCGGTATCCATTTGCCCCGCATCGTGTCAGCCTTGAGCATGGCATCGTGGCCACGATAGCCCTTGACCTCGACCACCAGTGTCGTCGGCTCGGGCGTATCCAGCCGGATCAGGAAATCGGGCCGGTAACTGTGCGGCTCGCCCTCCATCAGGTAGGGGATTTCCAGCCCGAGATTGTGGTTCTTGGCATAGGACAGCGTGCGCGGGTGATCTTCGATCCGGGCTGCGAGCTTGTCCTCCCAGTCGCTGTCGGTGATGATCCAGTTGAGGTGCGATTTGTCGGCGCGCGGGTGGTAGCGCGTGGATTTCGAGGTGTTGAAATTGACGCCAAGGGTCGATCCGGTGGGGTTGTAGGGATCCAGCACGGCGCGCAGGATCCTCTCTCCGCCGGGCTTGTCGATCAGCGCCCCGAAGATGATGTCGCAGACCTCGTCAGCCAGTTCGCGGTACAGGAGCTGCGCGGGTACGGTGTCGCCGCGGCACTCCAGATGCCCCTCGTTCAGCCACTGGTTCACGATGCGCTTGGCCGCCGGGAAAAGGTGCATGCGGGGTGCCTCGTTGGCATCGCGCAGTTTCTCGAAGACCATGTGCTTGGCGATATGCGTGGCGATTGTCGAGTTGCGCTGCGCCCTCAGGTAATCGAGGGTCAGCTTTTCCGCCTCGCCGACGATCCCCTGCATGGTTACAACGGTGGCCGAGACCTTTTCGGGGGTCAGCACATAAGGTTCCAGTCCCGAGAAATCGGCATCCAGCCGGTCGGGCAGCAGATCGGCGGTGTAGCCCTGGACGCGGGGAAAGGTGATTTCCAGGTGGTCGCGTTCGGGGCTGACGGCGCGGACATTGACCACATCGCGCGGTGGCTGTGGCGGGGCGACGCGGGGACCGTCCGAGAAATTGAGCCCGTCTATGCCGAGGATGTCGGCGTATTCGGTGCGAAACAGCCCCTCCTCGTCAGTGTCGTAGGACAGCCGGCGCAGGGCGCGACCGATGACCTGCTCGCAGATCAGCTTGGTCCCGAATGCGCGCAGGCCAAGAATGTGGGTGACGTTGTTGGCGTCCCAGCCCTCGGTCAGCATCGAGACCGAGACGACGCAACGCACCTGTTCGCCGAGGCGGTCCTTCTTGCCCACGGTGTTCATCACCTCGCGCAGGATATCGGCGTCGGTCAGATCGCTGGACATTTTGCGTTCGGCCTGTTCGCGGCGGAACGCCTCGATCTCGTCGGCATTGGCGTCGCGAAATGACTTGTCGATATCGCCGCCCGCTTCGAGCGTGGCGCTGTCGATGAGAACGGTGCGCGGTCGCGGGAGCCGTTCGAGATCGGTCGAGAAGTTGGCAAAGAGCGGGCATTTGCCCGGCACGGTCTCGAGGTTGCCCTCGGCATCCACGCGCTCATATCCCGCCATGTAATCGCGCAGGATCTGGGAATTTGCGGTGTTGTTGCACACAACGATGAAGACTGGCGGAATGCCCACCTGCGCGTCTTGCCAGAGATTGAAGGTCTTCTCGTAATGGCCGTAGAGCGCGTCGATCGCGGATTTCAACTCGATGGGCAGTTTTTGCGGGTCCGGCGGCGTTCCCCTGGCCTTTTTGGGCATCTTTTTCCCGATGGCCTTCCAGAGATTGCGATAGAGCGGCTCAGGTTGGCCGGGCACGTTGTCCGCCACAGGCACGCGCGGCAGCTTCACGATACCGCATTCGATGGCGTCCATCAGCGAGAAGTCGGAAACCACCCAGGGAAAGAGTACGCCCTCGGGCCAGCCCGAGCCCGACAGGAAGAACGGGGTGGCCGAGAGATCATAGACGGCCTGCAGCCCGAGTTTGCGCTTGGCCGCCTCGATCCCGGAAATCCAGAGCCGGGCAGCCTCGCGGTTTTCCTCGGCTTCCTTGCGGTCGTCACCGGTGAGCGTTTCGGCCTCGGCGTTCGGTTTTTCGCGATAACAGTGATGGGCTTCGTCGTTGATGACCATGATCCGGCCCAGCCCCATGAGGCTCGGCATGACCCGCTGAATCATCTGGCCTTCGGTCTCGAGCGTAGCCAGATCTTCGCCATGGCCTTCAAGCGCCGCGCGCGTGCCCTTGCTGAGCTGGAGCTTCTCACGCAATTTGAATGCGTGATAATTGGTCAGAACGATTCCCGCGCGCTGCATGTCCTGCATCAGATCGCCGGGGACGAGATTGATCCGCCGGTAGTAATTGTCCGCGTCATTGGGCAGAAGCACGCGCAGGCGGTCGCGGATCGTGATGCCGGGCGTGACGATCAGAAAGCCGCGAGTGAAGGTCTTGGAATTCGGGCTGCGCACGGCGTTCAGGGTCTGCCAGGCGATCAGCATGGCCATCACCGTGGTCTTGCCCGCGCCGGTGGCGAGTTTCAGCGCGATACGGAACAAGTCCGGGTTGGCGGCATCATTCGCCGCATCAATGCGCGTTTTGAACCTCTTGCCCCGCGCGCCCAGCTTCGGAGCGACCTCGGCCAACCAGATCGCGACCTCGACGGCCTCAAGCTGGCAGAAAAAGGGACGGATTGTCTGGCTCTCATCCGTTTGCAGCTCGCGCCAATGCTGCAAGAGCCTCTGGGTCGTTGGTGATACCTGCCATTGTGTCGGATTGGGCAGCATACGCCAGACATCCACCTCGCGCCGGATCTCGTTGACGAACTCGGTCACGTTGAAATCGATGCCAAGCCCGCCAAGCCCCTCGGCGCTCAGATCCAGCTCATCCTGCTGGCCACCCTTGCGGCTCTTCGATTGCGGCATGGCCGAGATGAGATCGGACCGGCGGCGTGTCTCTACGACCCGATCTGTCGGCCTCCCGTCGCCATCCAGCTCCCAATGACGATCCGGCATGGCATAAGGCGTGTTGAGAATGGGTTTTTCAAAAAAGGACATATGGCTAATCCAGACTGGCTTTAATCGACCGCGGAAGGGCTAGGCATGCATTCACCGGCATGGAGGCTGAGATCACTTCTGTCAGATAGGTCACTGTTGAGAAGTACGATCTGCTGATCCTGCGGTCGCCGCGCTGGGGGGTTGGCGTCGAGTCCGAGACGCTTGAGGGTATAGAACAGCAGCGCGCGGCGCACCGGGATGTGCATCTTTCCCTCCACCATGCCGTAATCCATCTCGATGGCACGGCGCTGCGTGGGCGAAAGCTCCGGGTGTGGCCCGATCTCCAGCGTGATCTCGTCGTGCCAGTCAGTATCGCCGCCTGGATCAGCGGTGATCGGCCCCTGCTTGCCGATCTTGACCATCCGCGAGAGAAGGAAATCCTTGAACACCTGATCGTTCTGGCAAAATGCGCGCGCATGCCAGCGAAAGCCGTCGAAGGCCAGCGCATGTGGCTCGATCCAGAGCGCGCCGGGTTCAGGGCGGGACATCGATTGATAGGTGACGTGAAGAGCCGCGGGTTTGTGGATTGCAGCAAGGACATCGCGCAGTGTCTCGGGAGCCACGCCGCGCACCGGTGTTGGTGTCGCCGCATAGCCCGGAAACATGCTGATCCAGCTCTGCTCCCGTGCGACCAGGCCCTGATCGACGGCGCGCAGCTGAGCAAGATAATCCTCTGCGCTGGGCGTGATGAAACGCGGTTTGAACGCCCGGCCCCGGACATAGGCGCGCCGGCTCTTGTCATAGACAAGGTTGCGCTTCCACTGAGCCGCGTAGCGGCTGAGGTCGATCGAGGCCTGCTGCAGCGAGATGCCGAATGTGTCCATCAGGTCAGCGCGGTTGATCCGACCATGCCAGAAAACCCGGAATTCGATGAACGCACTGCGCTGCTCCGCGCTCCAGTTCAGCTGCTTGATCTTCTTGCGCGGCACGCGATTCCTTTATTGTCCTTTCGCCGACTATAGAACCAATAAATAGTCCCTCGCAATAAAATGAGTCCGACAGGGCAACACGCGACAGAGTTTAGCCTGCCGGCACATCGAACCCCTGCAGGTAGATTTCGATCTCGTTGATCAATTCGGGATCGAACGCCTCACCCGCTCGTATTTCATCGAGGGCGCGGCGGGCGCTCGCCAGCCCCGTCCATTCGGTTTCGGGCACATCTGCCGCAGACCAGCGCATGTGCCGCCACGCTTCGTATTGCGCGCGCTCGTCAGGCGAGGGCAGCTGCGGCGCATGAAACGCTACAAGGCGGCGGCCGAGCTGGCGCAGGCGGGCATCGCCGAGCGCCGAGACGATCTCTTGCCGCCGCGGCCAGTCCGCGCGCTGGAACTCCGCAAGCAGGGCCTTGTCGGCATGGTTGTAGAACCCGCCGAAGATCTGTTTCTCGACCGGGGGCAGAGGAGCGCCCGCGTCCTCGGGGAAGCGCGCCGCCAGAGCCTGTCCGACACGCGCCCGAAACTCGGGCGCATTGGCGATCACCTCGGAACGACGCAACTGTTCGGCGCTGGGCACGGGCTCTGAGAATAGCGCCGGCGATTTGTTGACCGCCACGGTCAGGATGGTCTTCGGCGTGGCGTCAACAGCGGTGAAGAGGGCCGCATCATCACCCGCGATCAGATCAGCGGGATCGGCCGCTTCCAGATCGAAGAATGCGGCCTGATTGGGATTGCTGGCCGAGGTGCCGCAAAAGCAGCCGATCGTTGCGCGCGGTGGGCCGCCGCTGAAGCGCTCGACCAGCGCCATCGGCTGAAAGCTCTCGAGCCGTGCCTGCACATGAGCCTTCTCACGATTGCCCAGCAGCTCTGCCCAGAGTGCCGGGGCGCGCTGGGCGATCCGGCGCGCAATGTGGATGGTCGCCTCAACATCCCCGAGCGCGTCATGTGCATCATGCCCGGCAAAGCCGTTCAGCGGCGCGATGCGATCAAGCTTGAAGCGCACGCGCCCGGTTTCGTCGACGGGCCAGTCGAACAGGTCGGGCTGGCGGTGCCAGACAGCATAAAGAGCCGTCAGAATGTCAAACCGCGTATTGCCGCCCAATTGCGTCGCGAAGATGTCGGGCTGAAGGTTCTGGTAAAACGCCTGGCGCAGCATCTCCTCGTCGAAGCGGATGCTGTTGAACCCGGTCCAGATCGCGGGCGACCAGCGCTCGATGAGGGCCCCGATCTCCTGCGAGAACTCGAACGGGGTCGGCAGCGCCGGATCCATCAATTGCGCTGGGCGCAGCCCCGTGACTGCCAGCGCCCAGGGCGACGGGATGATGTGCGGTGCGACCCGGCAGCGCAGATTGACCCGCTCGATCTCCCTGAATTCACCATCCGTCAGAATGGCCGCGAATTGCAGCGGCTGGTCAAAAGCGGGCGAGATGCCGGTTGTCTCGAGATCGTAAAACGCGAAGTTCATCTGGTAAGCTTACCTTTCATGCGCACATGCGTCATCCGCCAAAGAGCGCTGACACACGCTGTCGGACCCGCCAGCACTCTCTTCCTCAGCAACACCTACCCGTTGCCCTTTTCGATTTCCTCGATGCTGGACTTTAGACGCGCCAACATCTGGGGGTCGGCAGGCACATTGGCCGCCAACCTCTCCAGTTCCCGCAGGGCCTGGTCTTCTTGCCCGATCTGCGCGCTGGCAGCCATGACATGCGCAATAGCCTCGTCAATGTCGAACGGGCTGGGCTCGTAGCCCCGCCCTGCCAGCAGATGCGCGATGGCATGAAGGCCGACCTGCGCCGCAAAGTCAGGCTCCTTGATCGCAAAATCCCGCGCCGCGCGGATCAGCGTCGCGGGCGCCGCGTCGGGTTGCGCGGCACAGTCCAGCGCGATGTCGAGGTATTTGGCGGTCTTGGCGGCGGCAAACCACTTGCCCTTCGCGCCGCGGCTTTCGATCAGGTCTTCGAGGATCCGGCGCGCGTCAAGGCCCGGGTATCGTTTCACCAGATCACGCCACATCGCGAGATAGGTGTTGCCAGACGCCGAGGGCAGGCCAAAGCGGCCATAGGCGGCGTCCTCGCGACCCTGTTGGATCAGGATGCGCTCACAGAACCTGGCGATGTCATGGTATCCCCATTGGTGCCTATCTTCTCTCAGCAGCGACTCGGCGAAGGCCAGCGCCTCGTCTTCCCGCCCTTGGCGCAAAAGCGCCTCGGCCCCGAATTTCTCATGGAACCACATGCGCGTCCTTTTCAGCGCAAGAAGCTGCAGCAGCTCATCATGGCGCCCGGCCTCGAGCAGGCAGGAAAGCGTCAGGGTGGCCGTCGTGACATGGGAGAACCGTTTGTGATCCGACCAGGCTGCAGGGATCAGATCGAGATCGCGGTCGGCATGGTCGTTCATCAGCGCGGGGAAGGCTGCGATTTCGCCGAAACGATCCGCGATCGGCGCGAGATAGTCGACGCCATCATCGAGGATCGCCTCGCGCAGTTGCTCAAGCCATTTGGCGCGGGTCCTCTCATCGGCCAGGGCCTCGATCAGGATCGGCAGCAGATCCTCGAGCGTGCGGTTGACGGCGCCGCCGAGCGCGCCCGACGAGGTGTCGATATGCTCAAAGGCCGGCCAGATGCGCTGGGCCAGCGCGATTACTCCCTCTGCCGCCGTCACAGGATCCTTGCGCGCGACCGATCGGATCTCCGACTTTGCCGATTTCAGCCGCTCGATGGCCTTGGCCGAAGAACGCCAGCTATAAGCGCCCGCGCGCATGCCGGGCTTGAAGGCCCATTTATGGGATGACTTTCTGGCCACGTCCCTCGCGTCTCCAAGCCTCGTCTCTTCAGCCCATCGAAGCGGTCCCACCAGTCCGTTGGCTTATCATGGCCCCTCTTGATTTGGGGACCTATATACTTAACTAGCCACTTTACTCTTGCGAACAATGGCTAGTTAGGTTACAAGGGTGTCATAAGGAGCGACACCCATGTGCAAAGATAAGCCTGAAACCCTGTCCACGTTCGAGTTTTTCGCCAAGTTCCCCAATGAGGAAGCGGCGCGCAAGTTCTTTGAAGGCAAGCGTTGGGGTGGTGATCCCGTCTGCGGTCACTGCGGCTCTGTCAGCGTCACAGAGTGCAAAGACCATAAGCCGATGGCCTATCGCTGCAAAGACTGCCGCAAGCATTTCAGCGTCCGCACTGGAACGGTGCTGGCCGAAAGCCGTCTGCCTCTGCAAAAGTGGCTTCTGGCAATGTTCATGCTCACCAGCGCCCGCAAGGGTATTCCCAGCACTCAGATGGCCCGCGAACTTGGCGTCACGCAAAAAACTGCATGGTTTCTCGCGCAGCGTATCCGCGAAACGTGGCTCACGGATCGCGACGATCACATGGACGGTCAGATGCAGGTCGATGAAACCTACATTGGCGGTAAGGAAAAGAACAAACATGCCAGCAAAAAGCTACACGCTGGCCGCGGCGCAGTTGGTAAGACCGCCGTTGTAGGTGTTCGCGATGAGCATGTCGAAGTCCGGGCTGAGATTGTTGAAAACACGAAGGCCCCAACGCTCGAAAAGTTCGTCAAGAAACACTGCCAGTCAGGCGCAACTATCGTGACTGACACCCATGGGGGCTATATCAGCCTTCACGGCGCAGGCTACGGCCATATTCGTATCAACCATTCGGCTGGCGAATACGTCCGTGACATGGCCCACACCAACGGTATCGAAAGCTTCTGGTCGCTTCTCAAGCGCGGATACATCGGCATTTACCACTACATGAGCGCCAAGCACCTGCACCGCTACGTAAAAGAGTTCTCCTTCCGCCACAACACGGCGCGACTCGGCACCATGAATTTCATCGAAATGACAATCGACCGCATGGCCGACAAGCGGCTGACATACAAAGGGCTGATCAATGGCTGAGGACAAAAAAGACCGAATTGAACCAATCAACGCAAGTCTTGATGATGTTGCGGAGAAGTTGATGGGTGTTGATCCGAAGGACACACCGGAAATCCCAAAAGCGCGTTACGGTGGAATTCTTGCAATAAGCGATGTGCAGATACCTTGCTACGTTCTTGATGACGGAACGCGAGTTATTCACCAGCGTGGTATGGTCAAATCCTTGGGGATGGCACGCGGCGGAAGCTCACGTGGGGGCGGTGACCGCTTAGCTTACTTTGTCGCCCAAAAAACACTTTCTCCATTTGTTTCCAAGGAGTTAATTGGGGTGACCAAAGGCCCCCTTGTTTTTCGCACAGACAAGAGTTCTACCGCGTACGGATATCAGGCTACGGTACTGGCCGACATTTGTGACGCTATTCTGGCGGCTAGGGCACAGGGTGCTCTGAGCAAACAACAACAACACATAGCAGATAAGGCAGAAATTCTTGTTCGCGCATTCGCACGTGTTGGAATTGTTGCACTGGTAGATGAGGCGACAGGATTCCAAACAGATAGAGGGCATGACGCCCTACGCCTCCTGCTTGAGCGGTACATTGCAGACGGGTTGCAGAAATGGATACACACGTTCCCAGACTCATTTTTTGCGGAATTAGATCGGCTTTACGACAATGCGCCAACGAGCGCACGCTCTAGGCCACAATATTATGGCAAGTTTATCAACAAGTACGTCTACGATCCAATAGAGCACGGCTACGTGAAGGCCCAACTCAATAAGATGAATATTACTGATGAGGGTAAGCGGCGAGCCCGTTTCCACCAGTGGCTAACCACGGAAGGCAGAACGATTCTTACACGCCAAATTGGTAAAGTAGAAGGCATGATGGAAATGTGCAATGACATTGACCAGTTCAAAGAGATGGTGAAACGCAGGAAGGCGGTGACTGTTGCCCCTTATCTCTTTGACGAAATGAACCGAATAATCGACTGAGAACGCAAATAGAACATTTCGGACTCGACTCGACACTTAACGATTCTTTATACTCTACCAGACGGCTACCGTCACACTCCTAGCACCTAAGCGTCCTTGAAGCGGCGCGAGGGCGCAGGGTGCGCCTTCGGAGCGTCGGGCTGCTTCCCGACAATCCACATAGGAGGTGCCTTGATGGCAGCTTGCAAATGGCCGAAGCCGGTGAGTGTATGCTCATACATCCGGTTTCGGTTTGGAAAATGGGAACGTGTAGTGGATCACTGCCGTTCGTATCCGTCTCGTTAACGGGTTGCAGCCCTAGAGACTTGTAAGAAGGCGGTAGCCGTCACCCTCTCCTGATTAGTAGCACTAGCTGGATTCCAGTGTCCAGAATATCCTGTTAGCCAAAAATTCAACGCACTTCATGGCTAGTTAAGTATATAGACCCCTTGATTTGCAGGACCCTCGTCGCGCAGTGTTGCCACATGTGTGGGCGCATGTCACATGCCGGGATCACCTGGGCCGTACTGACGGGCTGGATGGACGGCCTGCGCCCGGCAGCGGCGGACCCGGATCTGCGCTACAATGTCCCGCCCACCGCTATGATCCCTATCATCCGGCGCGACGGCGATGCGCTGGACGGTGATTTCGCGCGCTGGGGCCTGATCCCGCATTGGCACCGCAAGCCGCTCGCGGACTGGAAGGCCAACACCATCAACGCGCGTGTCGAGAGTGTCGCGACCGCGGCCAGCTACCGTGACGCCTACCAGCGCGCGCGCTGCGTTGTGCCGGCCAGCGGGTATTTCGAGTGGCAGACGACCGATGGCTCGCAACAGCCCTTCTACGTCCACCCCTCGGGCAACGCGCCGGCGCTGCTGTTTGCCGGGCTGTGGTCAGCCGTCACGCTGCCGGACTATGAGGGGCTGACCTGCACCGTCCTGACCGAACCGGCGCGTACCGCGCTCGTCGCGATCCATGACCGCATGCCGGTCATCATCGATCCCGACGGCGCGCGGACCTGGCTGGACGGCTGCGAGATAGGCGCCGTGCCCCGCCTGCCGGTGGCAGGCCTGACATGGCACGCGGTACCGCGCGCCGTCGGCGATGTGCGCAACGAGGGGCCAGAATTGATAGAGCCTATCGAATGATCGGGGAAAAGAACAAGGAAATATGGCAGTCTGACCGGGAACCGGGATTCGCGGCGTCGGATTCGACCGACAGCAATGCGCAGAGAACTGCCGGTGCAAAGTTGCGAACCGTGGCCGTCGTTTTCGACGTGAACGGCCCTTTGCCGACATCCATTTCAATGAGCACTTCTGCAGCGCGGCTTCCCTAAGTTGCCTTTCATGGGCCGTCCAGCGTCGCCTAGCCGGCCGAGTTTCGCAAAGCGGACTACAATGGATCTCCTCGGCTTCGAAAGCGATCTTCAGTTACAAGAGCATTTCTGCGCTCACAGCGGACAACCTGGTCCATGGTCTCGCTCTACAGTAACTGGATCGTAGAAGCGTCATCGGTCCGACACTATGGGTCTCACACAGTGTGTAAAGGTCGAAATTTTATATATCGCCAAAAGAGCATGCGTTCTATTTCCAGACATCTTGAGCGCCTGCCTTCCAACTGTGTTTGCCAACCCAAGCTAATGGGTAATCCGAAGAAACAAAGGATTCCACTTTTTATCGCTCCGCGACTTTGAATTTGAGTGCAGAATTGGAAGAGAGTTGTTTGGAACTGTCGTCGGAAACACGATCAGCAAGCCCAAATTATCGTATCCTAAAGGGCTGTTAGGATAGACATATGCTCCAAGTTCCTCACAAAGCGCCTTCGCTCGATACCAGTCATCTTCGGTGCCCCATCCGCCCTTGTTCTCGGGAAACGCGCGGTGCTCATCTCCAACCACTTCGCAGGACCTAAAATCCGCATCGATCTCAAATTCTTGAAACGCCTCGGTCAGTCGATCGTAGGCGGTTCGAGTTGCAACCAATGAAATCACTCTAAGAATAGCATTCTCAAAGAATTCGGCGTGGTCACTAATGAAGCTTCTTACATTCCCCTCCAGGGAGTTCCCGGTCGCTGCGATGTCGTCGATAACAACGATCGCTTTGGGAGGTCCGTTTGCCTCGATGTGGGGCGCTATGTTTTTCGAGAACGAGGTGGAGCTAAATACCGCTTTCGCTGAGATTCTGTTTTGCTCGGCATACATTGCCGCGTAAGTTGAGCCGCTCTTTCCCTCGCCATCAACGTAGACGACGGCAATATCATTTCGCCTTTGGTTTTTGGTCTTTTGAATCTCTGGAGGGATTGACCTCCTCACAAAGGTATGCGCATCCTCCAGTCTCTCCCTAATTTGGTTTTCGCTGAATATTTTCACTTTCTTTAGTAGTTCGAATAGAATTCTCTGCGATTTGATTTCTTTAACTTGCTGGTACCAAGCGCGGATGTCATCAACACCAATCGCTTTCCCTCGGTAGGTCGGCCATGATCTTGCAAGATTGACAACTTCGTCCGACCGAACCATCGCAGCGTTCTCTTCAGCGAGGGTGGATTGAGCCAATTCTTCGCTCAAGGTGTCCGAAACAAGTTCGCTCGCACCCACATCGGCCAACCAGCCGCTAAATATTGGCAACGTGAAAGAATACTCGTCAGATTTTTCAGAAATTATCTGACGCATGTGTAGGTCGTTAAGTACACTTTGAACTTCTACAGAAGTGAGATCTGGCGACACCTTTCGGGCAACCAGGTTTTCCAAGGTGAGATAGGCACGATCCCGCAGGCACCTGGCAGCTGCGACGAGCACTCTGCTGCGCCTAAGAATGTCAGGTTCGCGATCCTCAGGAGCTTTCGGAATTCCGTCTTGCCACAGATGCGCGAAAGAGTTCGACCCCAAAGATGATAGCTGTTCCTGCGATGCCATTGACACTTCGCAACGCGTGATATCCGCATCCCTATCTGAAATTGCTCTTCTCGCTACACCAGCACAAACAAGCTTAGCGTAATAGGGGTTCCCATTGGAAATGTTAAAAACCTCTGATATTGCGTCTTCATGCCAGCTCAATTTCCCCGCAGACGGTCTTCTTACCATCTCTTGAAAATCCAACCACTCTTCATCTCGCGAAAAGTAGCTCAAACTGACTCGTGTGAAGTTATTGAGCTTTTGTCCTTGCCGCGACATCACGTAGGACATATTTTCGCCACCGACGAGAACCAAGCAGACATTGTCTCGACGTGAAATTGAACGCAAATTAGCGAAGAACGTTTCAGCAAGGTTCCCATGCAGATATAAATCCTGGTGAATCTCGTCGAATTCGTCAATGGTTATGACAAACTTTATCGTCGGATCAATTCTTTGCGCCGCATCGAAAACCTTAAGTAGTGGCGAAAGTGACCCTGAATAATTTAGTTTCGGGTTCGCAAATTCGCCGTTCATCTGATCCGTTACGAACTCCTCAATGGTTTCGCCAAGTTGCTGCATTGCAGTACTTGAATCTGCATGAGCGACATCGCCCCAAAGTATGAAATGGTTCTTTATTTCCTGGTTTGGCGCATTTTCCTCTGCAAAGGTGGTAGCGGCTCGGACCAGAGAGGTTTTTCCAACTCTTTTTTGCCCAGTGATGTAAAATGGCTCCATCGGGGTTCGAAGCAATTTGCTTGCCAGATGTTGGACCTGCTCAACTCGCCCTATGAAATTTTGGCCCTTTGCCACTTCCGTACTGTATGGCGTCCAATACGTAAGCTTGTTCCAGTCTATGTCGCTGGCTTGAGCCGATACTGAAAAGTCAAAGGTCTTCTTCTTTGTAGCTGGGTCTCCGACCTCTACCCATTCAACCGTTACAATTCCACTGAAAGACTTGGTCGGAGTAACTACCATTGAGTTCACCACCAAGGAGAAGTCACCTGGCGTTAAGTTTCCTAGGGAAATTGATGGTGTTTCAAGAAATATGCAATCGGACTCCAAAATAATTTCCGCGCGAACCTCCATTGCCATCCCTGGGCCATCGTTCCTCAAGGGGAATGCTAAAGTGAACTCACGTTCAGCTTCGTGCAGGGGATGGCGCTTTTGGAGGCCGGACGATGGCCAGTTGGATTTTATCTCAACCTGAAATTTTGACCTCATGACCGAGGTGTAGTTTTCAAGTAGCCGGTCAACCGTATCAACAAAGGGGATTATAAAGTCGTGGGACAGAAAAGAGCCAATCTCACTTGCATCCACCCTGCACTGCTCGATTGCCTTTTTGCATTCATCGAAATCCTCCAAAAAGGAAGCGGTTGGGTTTGTAACCTTCTTCAGCTTTGAGAAGACTTCCTCTAATCCGACCTTGATCTCGTTGAAGCCAAATGGGGTGCAGTATGCTCGAATTTGGCCATGCTTAAATGGCGCCAGCACAGCCTCACGTGAATCCTGCAATGCGTCGAGGTCCCCATACGTCGATCTTATTGGGTCCAAGAGGTTACAAAAAGTTGAGTGAGCGCCTTCAAGCGTGGAGAACTTCTCAAAAGTTTGCTTCTTTCCGTCCACTTTTAGGAACTTGCAAAGTTCTGGAGTCGCGCCTTCGCAAATTTGTACAATGGATCGCTGTACGTCGTTTTTCCAGCCGTCCACCTGAATTACATCGTTTTCAGCGAGGTACCTTAGCAGAACTGGCGGTATCCTCTTGTCCCTCATCGCGCCCTTGCCAAGCTCGCTAATCATCTCTGAGAGAGAGCCAGATAAATCAACAGATTCAGCAACTTCTCTTAACCAGCCTCGCAGTTGGGTCCTTGCCTCCGCAGGCTCTCTTTTTCGGACTTCTTTCTCGGCTTGTGCGAGGAGACGCTTTGCTTCCGACTGTGTACCTGCCAATTTTCGCGCACTTTCCAGTATTTTGCGACAGCTGCACTGATCCCGAGCTATCGTTACTGACGCATCGTGAAGGCGCAGCCTTGAGTCTTCAAGCGGATATGTCCCTTCAATATTGTGGAGCCGGCTGGTTCCGATGGCTTTATCGCCGGCCTGATCGGTTGCCACACTTTTCGCAGAGCGTTCGCCCTGCGGTCGTTCGGGAACGTTTGTATTATTCAATGACGGACCTCTGCTTGCCGCCCTCAGTCTCGATCGTCCCAGCACAGGCCTTGAAAGCCTGGCTGAATGTCCGCTTCGACTTTGGGTTCATGGTGCGTTCGCGTCCGCTACGAACGGCCGCTCTCCGCCCGGTGTGTCCGATGTGACGCCCGCGCGGGGGCATCGACACGACCGTCAAGAAAGGGCTGAGACCGGTCATGTGCCTTCGCCCGCCTTTCAGGCTTTGAGGCGCCGCGAGCTTCGGTTTCCGCGCCCTTTTGCGTAATCACCCCATGACAAGATCTAGGCGGGCATGGGCGGCTTCAGCGGCAGCCAGCGCGCCTTCGAGGAAGCCGCCATCCTCGGACATGGCCTCGCTGCCGGCGAAGATCAGCCGCTCGGTCGGTGGTAGCGCGCGATAGGCAGGGTGCCCTGCGGGCGGGTTTTGGTCGGCGGGGGTGGCCGTGGCCGAGTCCGTTCTCCAGTCCTTGACGATCACCTCGTCGGGTGTCGCCGCCCCCGGGCCGAAGAGCCGTCCCAGCTGGGCCAGCGCCGCGTCTCGAAAACCCGGCTGACGCGCCGCACCGGGATGGGCAAAGCCGAAGAGCGCCCCCGTGCCCACGTCGGGGGGCGACGCGTCGTGAATCTCGGCCAATGGGCCGCGGTGCGAGATTGCGTCGCCGTTCAGACCCTCAGCCCGCCAGAAGGGCGCAGGATAGGTCGCCACCAGCTTGGCCTGCCCGGCCATCCATGTTGGCACATCGGGGACTTCGATGCCCAGCCCCGCCGCCAGCCGGGGCGGTAGGGCAAGAACGACCCGGGCGGCACGTATCGTGTCATGCGTTGTCGAGACGGCCACGCTGCTGGCGTCAACTGTCACCTTGTGCACGGGGCACCCGAGGCGCAGATTGTCACCCACCTCCGCTGCGAGGGCATCGGTGACCCGAGCCAGCCCACCTTCGACGCGCAACGCGCCGCCCATGGTGGCGAAATCGAGGTCACGGCGGATCACACCAGCGGCGTCCTCGAACACCAGCCGCCCGGTCGCGTGTTGCGGAAAATGGCGCAGGCCCAGCCGATCCAGTAGCGCCAGCATCCGGCGGTTCTGCGGCCAAATCCAGGACGGCCCGAGGTCATGGCCCGCTTGCGACAGCACCCGCCCACCCGGCCGGTCCCGCGCCTCAAGCACCGTCACGTCGCGCCCCTCGGCGCGCAGCGCGCTGGCCAGCGCGAGGCCCGACAGCCCAGCGCCAATGATGCAAATTTCGGTGTCGTGGGTCACGCAGGTACCTCGGGGACATGGCGCAGATGCCCGGTCTTGATCCAGACCCGAACGCCCTCGGGGCCCGCCGTGGCATTGAGCTCTGACCCCACCGGCAGGCGCAGCCAGTCCCACGGGCCGAGACTGTCGATACCATCGGACACCGCCCCGTCGATCACGAAAAGCTCCAGCCCGCCCGAGGCATCCAGGGCGCGCCCCGTGCCGGGCGCCCAGTGTTCCATCACCACCCGCTCGCGCGCGTCCTCATGCAGCAAGAGCGTCTCGACCCCCGGGGCCGTTTGGGACCACGCGGCTACGCCACTGTCGATCTGGACCTGTCTGCGATCGTCGGGGTCGAACTGGTGCAGCTTGACCAGGATCGTCGCGCCGTCGCGCGCCGCCGGGATGTGCGAGGATGTCGGCGGGTTGCGCACATAGGAGCCAGTCGGGAAATCGCCATCCTCGTCTTGGAATGTGCCGTCAAGCACGAGATATTCCTCACCCCCGTCGTGGGTGTGCGGGGAAAAGGCACTGCCGGGGTCAAATCGCACGATGCTGGTGGCGCGGGCGACCTCATCGCCGATCCGGTCCAGCATCCGGCGCTGGACACCGGGCATGGGCGAGGCGACCCACTCGCTCTCGTCAAAGCGCACCACCGCGCGCTGGCTGAAATCCGCATTCAGATGCATGTCGGATCTGCTCCTCGCATGGTTTCTGATCATGATGTCGAATAAGTTGGGCGGGAAATGACACCCTTCAACCTTATGCACGCAAGACACCACGTCCATCCTGGATAACCGTCTCCAAAATCTCCTACAAGGAGCGCGCGACGCCCAGAACATGAAGTTTCGATTGAGCCGATGCTGCGCGGTGCCGCTGTTTGCCTGCGCACGCACGCGAATGATCGCGAATGCCATTTTTCTGGTGCTGTGTTGATGTGGCGTTGATGTTAAACGCAAAAACGCCTGTGGTATCAAATTACCGTCAGGTAAGCATTTGTTTTATTGTAGGAATTTGGTTGCGGGAGTTGGATTTGAACCAACGACCTTCAGGTTATGAGCCTGACGAGCTACCGGACTGCTCCATCCCGCGTTGTAGGAGCGCTGTTACTCTTGTCACATAAAACGTACAAGGGGAG
>Ga0307966_1000686_pt1 | contig 27713 bp, 45 predicted proteins | sample OrgLakmetagen646_FD_203141 | JGI IMG/M metagenome (GOLD analysis project Ga0307966, IMG submission 203141) | Saline water microbial communities from Organic Lake, Antarctica - #646 | ecosystem: Environmental > Aquatic > Non-marine Saline and Alkaline > Saline | place: Antarctica: Organic Lake... | reverse complement strand
ATTTTCTAAATAATTATAATGGAAATATTATAACATATTCTGATAAGCGCTATTTTAATGGTAATGTGTATGAAAGTAATGGGTTTGAGTATTTAAAAACTAGTAAACCAAATTATTTTTATTTCAAGAAAAATAATCTTAATTTGGAAAGTAGAAATAAATATCAAAAACATAAGCTTAAAAATATTTTTGAAAATTATGATGATAACTTGACAGAATATGAAAACATGTTATATAATAACTATAATAGAATATGGGATTGTGGGAATAAAGTCTATATTTTAAATAGATAAATAAGGAGAAAAAATGTTTGCTCAACTTCATTTACATAGTCATTTAGGTTCAAGGTTAGATGCAATAGGCTCATCTAAACAATATGCGGAGAAAGCATATAAATTAGGGCATAAAGCACTTGCTATTACCGATCATGGAAAGCTTACGGGTATATATCATCATCAAGAAGCTTGTAAAGAATATGGCATAAAACCTATTCTTGGTGTAGAGGCTTATATCAATGATGAGCTTGTAGAATATAATGAGAAAAAGAAGAGAGTGAGAGGTAAAAACTCTCATCTTATTTTACTTGCTAAAAATGAGATAGGCTATAAGAATATCTTAAAGTTAAACTATCTTTCAATGAAAGATGAAGAACATTTTTATTATACTAATAGAATAACTGAAGAAGAATTATTTGAAAATTCTGAAGGTATAATTGTTGGTAGTGGGTGCATGCAAAGCAAATGGGGAAGATTTATAAGAGCAGGAGAGATAGATAAGGCATACGAATTATTCCAAAAATATGTAAAGCATTTTGGTGAGAACTTTTATACTGAAGTTCAGTTTAATGAAATTAATTATGAAATGGATGAGGCTCCAGAGGGACAAAAAACTATTAATGATTATATGATTAAATGGGCAAAAGAGTTTAATATTCCTATAGTAGTAACAGGCGATGTTCATTATTTAGAGCCTGGACAAGACAATCTTCAAACTCTTTCAATAGCTATTAGAGATAAAGCTACTATTGATAATTTAAATTTTGAAATTGAAAGTAAGAATCTTTATTATCATGACGAAGAGGATTATTTAAAGTTTAATAAAGATTTTGGATATAACTATAATCCTAATGATGTTATTGAATGGGCTAATAATAGTATAAAAATAGCTGATATGTGTAATTATGAAATACCAGAGAGAAGAAAAATATATCTTCCTTCTGTTACAGAAAATGATGATGAGGCTTTAATAAAAAAAGCCAAGAGAGGTTTAGAAGAAAAGTTTGGTGGTAATCCTACAGAAGAATATAAAAAAAGATTAAATCATGAATTAGAGGTTTTAATAAGAAAAGGGTTTTCTTCATATATACTTATTCTTGAGGATATGCTTGAATTTGTAACAGATTCAGGTTATACAGTTGGTGTAGGAAGGGGTTCAGGTGCTGGTTCATTAGTTCTTTATTCTCTTAATATTACTCGTCTTGATCCTATTGAGTTTGGGTTGTTATTTGAAAGATTTTTATCAGATCAAAGAAGCCCTGATATGATACCAGATTATTTTGGTGATGAAGTTCACACAAAAGAGATGGAAACAAAAATGACTGATTTGAAGAAAATGTGTGAAGATAAACTAGAAGAGTATCCAGAGTATAAAAGAGATTTTAAATGGGAATATTTATTTGCTAAGAATTTTTATAAGAACGGAATTGATCTATATAAAGCTTTTCAAGAGAATGAGGTAAAGGGTAATTTTCTTATTCCATTCTTACTAGGTTTTACAAATACTTATGAACAAAAACTTACTAAGGCACAAGTGAGAAATGGAGCTAGTGGGGGTATTGATGTTGACTCAGACCTCTCTCCTTCCGCTCGTGATCACTTAATAGAACACCTAAAAGAAAAGTATGGAGAAGACAGAGTTTTTCAGGTAGGAACTTATTCTAAGATGGGTCTTAAATCAGCATTGAAAGATTTACTTAGAATATATAAAATTGATTATAAAGCATCAAATGAGTTTTCAAAGATCTTTGATTTTCAACTTTCTTTGGATGAGAATATAGAAATGATTAAAGCAACTCATACAAAGCAATACAAATTTTATGAACAGAATAAAAAAATAATTGATTTAGTTAGACATTTTGATGGTAAAGTAAGACAGTTATCAAAACATGCTGGTGGTATTATTATCTTAGATCGTCCTGTTAATGAGTTAATGCCAATAGAGAAAGTAAGCGGTGAGATTGTAAGTGCTTTTCCTGAAAGTAATCAAGATTCTGTTTTAGATGAATTGGGAATAATAAAATTTGATGTATTAGGCTTAACCACCCTTGATGTCATTAACAATACTTTAGATAAGATTGATGAGAAGATATATCTTATTGAAGATGATGATGGATTAAAGAAAATAGTTCCACAATCCTATATTGATGATATTTTAGAGGCAGTTTAACACTTGACAAAAAGATACAAAAACTTTACTATGTATAAAACTAACGGAGGAAAAAATGATTAAATTTGAATTTGATACAAGCGATTTGCCAGAAAGGGATAGACAATATTATCATGATACTATGATTAGCTTTCAGCAAGGACATAATTATGATATTGAAGAGGTGCTTAATGCTTTTAAAATATTTTTATCTGCTATGACTTTTTCAGAAACTCTTATAGATGAGATAATATTTAGCAGAGGTGAAGATGTCACTAACAATACTTTAGATAAGAATGATAAAGTTGGGGCTCCTACAGAAGATAGACCTGATATTGAAGAGATTAAAAAAGTCTTAGAAGAATGTAAGTCCTCTAAAGACAAAAAAGATCTTCCTTATCTTCAAGCATTATTTAATAAAAAAATTTATAAAGATTATATGGAGAGTAAAATTCATGCCGATGTCTAAAAATGAGCTAAAAAAAGAATCAAGAAAGCTAATGAGTGAAATAGAAGTAACTATAAACTCTATGGAAGAAGAGTTTCAAAAAGAAGAGGATGAGTTTAGAAAAGATTTAGCTGCCTTTCATTTCGGCAGATTACAACAACAACTTGTAAATCTTTCTGAGGCTATGGGAGAGATGAATGGAAATAAATAAGGAAGAACTAAAAACTAAGTATAAAGAAGGAGATTTAAATTATGTGTTTAAACAAGCACAAACAATTTCCGAATTTTTACTTATTCAAAAGTTTAAGATTTATGATGAGCATTATAGACAAGATATGACTCAAGAATGTCTTGAGAATTTATATAAAAAAGTATTAAGAAATAAAATAAATCCTAATGATAATATCTTTTCATTTATATGGACAAATTCCAATTTTCGTATATTAGAGATCTTAAGAAAAGAAAGGAATAGAAAAAGAATAGCTACTTTCTCTTCTTATGATGACTTAGATAATAATAACTTAAGTTCATGTATTGATTTTGACACAAATGTAGGAAATAGATATGCTGAAGTGGGAGCGTAATGTTTGGTTTTAACAGAAAGGGTGGAATTCCCCAATCCTCTATAAGTGGTGATAGTTCACGAAAAAAACAAAGAGAATCTTGACTAAAATATTAAAAAGTGATATAATAAAAAAATATGAAAATAATAAAAGAAATAAGCAAAGATAAAGCACGAGAGTTTTTATATCACATTGACCTAAAAGATGAAAATATTTATAATGAGGTTAATGACTCTAATACGATTGGTATATTTCAATTAAACGGTGGAACGGCGGCTCCAATGGTAAAACAAATAAAACCCCGTTCCTTTGATGATATAAATGCTATTAATGCCTTAGCTCGTCCTGGCACATCCTCATTTGTTGAGGATTATATTAGAGGTAGGGATGAAGGGATAAGAAAATATCCAGAACCTATTTCCGAACTACTTGAGATAAGTAACTCAGTCGTTTTATATCAAGAGCAAGTAATGTCTATCTTTAATAAGATAGGTGGATTATCTCTTGAGGAAACTGATAATGTAAGAAAACTTATGAAACGTCTCAGTAAGACAGAAAGAGATTCAGAGGATATAAAAAAGTGGGATAAAATTGTAAAGAAGTTTTCTAAAGGTGCCATTGAAACTGGGTTAAGTGAAATAGAAGCAAAGAATATAGCTGATGATCTTTTAAAAATGAGTTCATACAGTTTTAATTTATGTTTCTCTGGTAAGTCTAAAATAACTAGGGATAATACTAATAAGTGGTCTCCTACTATAGAAGAAATGTATAAGACAAAAAATGATATTAAGTGGGCAAAAGATAATAATCATTCTCATACACATGAAAAATATAAATATAAAGGTTTTGGAAAAGCGTTCTCATTAAATGAGGAAGAAAAGTTAATTATAAATGATATAATAAATATAACTTATGCTGGATTTAGGAAAACATATAAAATAGTATTAGAAAATGGATCTAGTTTAGATGTAACCTCCAACCACAACTTTCCTGTTAAAATAGAGGGTAATATTATCTATAAAAATATAGATAATGACCTAAAAGAAGGTGATAGTTTATTTTATAATGAAGGGTATGAAAAAACTATAAAGAATCAAAAAGGTAAGAAAACTTCTTTACAGAAAATAGTATCAATAGAAGAAAATGAAGCGGAGAATGTTTATAACGTAGAGATGGCAACACCTTATCATACATTAGCTGTTAATAACATAGTTGCTAAAAACTCTCATGCATCAGCTTATAGTTATATTGCTGTAATGACTTTATATCTTTCATACTATTTCAAAAAATATTTTTTAGCAGCAGAGCTTGAGTATGAGATAAATAAAGGAAGTAATTTAGCAGATATTTTTTCTTCCGTGAGGGGGCAAAAATTTGAAATATTACCTCCTGATGTTAATAAGTCTTTAATAGATGTTACTCCATTAAACGAAGATAAACTTATATTAGGTTTATCAAATATAAAACAAGTAAGTAAAAGAGCGGCTGAGCATATAATTGACATTAGGCCTGTTGATAGTTTATTTGATTTAATAACTAAAGTTGATGGAAGACTTTTAAAGATTGGTGGCATTAAAGCCTTAGTTTCTGTAGGTGCTTTTGATTTTGAGAATCCTAATAGAAAATTAATGCTTCAAATTCTTACTATGTTTTGGGAAAAGAAAAAGTCTATTAAAGTAGTAGAAAAGCTTAAAATAAAATGGCAAGAAGCTGAGGGTGCTGTAAAGCAACTTCCAGGTATTGAAACAAGTTTAGTTGATCTTAGGAATTATGAAAAAGAATATTTTGGTGGAAATTTCTTTGCTTCTGTATTTGATGATAAGATGAAAGATGCTTTTATAGAAATGAGAAACAAAAGTTTAATAAACTTTAGCTTTGATGAGGTAACTAGAATATCAAGAAAAGTTCCAGTAGTAATAAATAATATAAGAAAAATAATTGACAGAAATGGTAATGAAATGGCATTTCTTAATATTGAAGATGTTCAAGGAAAAGCAAAATCTATTCCAGTATTTGCTTCTTATTGGAAGATCATTGGAAATCTTTTAGAAGAAGATGAAATGTATTTAATGAATATGTATCAAGACAACAAAGGAGGTATCCTTTTTGGACAAAATGGTTGGGTTGACAACCCAAACAAAATGAGAAGGATGATAAAACAACTTTGAATTACATAGGAAGAAAAGCAAAACTATTTGATGAAATAAAAAGTGTAGTATTAGAACAATCATTAGAGTTTGGAAGTTTTTGTGATTTATTTGCTGGGACAGGATATGTTGGAGCAAACATGAAACCTTATTTTAATAAAGTAATATCAAATGATTTTGAGTATTATGCTTATATATTAAATAAACATTATGTAGAGAATAATATTACTCAATTTGATGATGCTTTTCCACAAATAAATTCTTTAGAACCAATAAAAGGATTAATATATAATAACTATTGCTCTCCAGCAAATAGACTATATTTTTCTGATCATAATGGTCAAAAAATAGATGCAATAAGACAGTATATAGAAAAGTTTAAAGATGATAGTGACTATTATTTTTTTCTATTAACATCTTTATTAGAAGCAGTTGATAGGATTCAAAACACAGCGGGTATATATGCAGCTTTTTTTAAATCTTTAAAAGATAGTGCTAAAAAAGAAATAGAATTAAAGCCTGAATATATGGAAGTGGTTCCTGGACAAGAAAATGATATTTATAACGAAGATGCTCAAAACTTAATAAAAGAAATAAGTGGTGATGTATTATATTTAGACCCACCATATAATAGAAGACAATATGGCTCTAATTATCATTTACTTAATACTATAGCAAAATATAGCTTAGAAGGTTCAAAGCTTACTGAGGTAACAGGTTTGCCTAAAGATTATAAAAAATCCAAAATGTGTTATAAAGATAGTGCTTATGAAATGTTAATAGATATCTTAGAACACGCTAATTTTAAGGATATATTTATATCATATAATAATGAAGGACTTTTGGCCAAAGAGGTATTAAGCTTAAAAGATATTAGAGATATTTATTATTTTGATTATAAAAGATATAAAGCAGATAATAATAGAAGTAATAAGGACGGAGGAACTATAGAATATCTTATACACATAAGAAAGCAGTAAAGTTAATATAAAAGATTTTGGAGATATAAATGAAACTTAGAAGTGTATTAAATGAAAAGACTAAAGAAAAAGTGTTAGTTTATGATGAAAATAACTTTGAAGAAGAGTTAAGAAGTAATTTAGAAACTTTTACTAAAGAATTTAATGAAATAATAAATAGTTATTTTAGTCAAAAAAGACCAAATCAAAGATTGGTAATGTCAACTATAGAAGACAAGTCTAATACTTTAGAAGAAGCAAGAACTTCTATGAGGTTATCTATTCTTAATAAAGCTTGGAGAGGAGTTGTTAAGTTCAAAAGACCATCAGTAAGAGAAATAAAAAAAGAAGAAAAAAATAATATTATAGATTTCTTAGTAAGCAATAAGAGTAAAGTAAAATTTTCTTCTTTGAAGAATGATAAATTTGAAACTAAAGAAATAATAAATAACGCAGTAGATAAAGTTTTTAATAAGTTTGTTTTAAATAGGATCTTTGAAACAAGTGACAAGGCTCTATTCTATGCTATTACAGATGAATTGAAAAAACATTTAAGTGAAGATATTTTAAAAACAAAAAGTTGGAAATTAAACACTGAAAAAAAAATAAGTGGGATGGATATAACTTTTATTAAAGGTTTGAAAAGAGGTAATTTAATTCTTGAACCTCATGGGCCTGGTACGTTTCCTGATTATGAATATACTTTTTCTAAAAAAGGTGAGTATGATGGGGAGAAGGACATAAAGAAAGTTTTAGATGAAGTAGGAGTAAGGGGAAGTTTTAATAAAGTATTTATTGAAATGAAAGGAGATAAAAGTTCTAGAGTAGTAGCATCTCAAACTACCCCAAAAAAATTCTTTAATATATTAGGAGAGTCTTTAACAGAAAAAATTATAAACCTAAAAATAGGTGGAGATTCTCTTAAAATAAATAGAGAGGATTTTAAAAACTTAACAAGAGCTGCTAATATAGAATATGCATTCACGGTTCCTGTCATCTATGTTAAATCAGCCACTAATAAACTCTTAGTGTTTTATTTAGAAGACAAAAACTTTAAAAGTTTCTCTCTAAAAAGAGCTAAAAAATCTATTGGTGTTATGGTAAATGCTGAAGGCGAAAACACTAAAGAACAAAAAATGTTTTCTATAGAATTTACAGGAAAAGCGTATGAAGAAATTTTTAATAAGAATAAAGAATAAGAGAGTTTGAAAAATGCTTAAATTAAATGAATATCAATATACAAAGAAAGGTCATTATGTCTTTCCCTTTTCAGTTCATGGTGATGTAGTTCAATGTTTTAACCTTAAGGGTGAAACTAAATATTATAATATGAATGATTTTAGTGAAAAGCCAAATGTGACAGAAGAACAAAATGAAAAAAAAGTAATACAGGTACAAGTATCACCTATAGAAAGCAAAAATACTGATCAATTGTATAATGAAGATGAACAATTAGATGATGGGTTTGTTAAGGAAGACGATACCACTACTGAAGATGATATCTCTGCTGATACTACTACTGAAGATGATACCTCTGCTGATACTACTACTACTGAAGATGATACCTCAGGGTATGTAGATGATGATAGCTATATTTGACAAAAAGATATAACAATTAAAAACTCGGAGGAATTTATTGAACTATTTTTGTGAAACATGTGCGTATAAAAATATCCCCTGGTTCATGAAGGAAAAATTTAATAAAGTGGTAAAACCTACTTTTTTAGAATGTCCTTTAAATGATGAAAAAGTAATAGGTTGCTTAATAAAAAATATAAATATTGATTGGAAAAAGTTTGTTCAATACTTGTTAGAGCACCAAGCAATAACACAAGAAGAAATAAACAAACTACTTAATTTAGGATGGGATTTAAGAGATGGAGGATAAAGTTTTTTCTTTAGCTGATGCTTTTAGTAGAGAATATAGAAGGACAGCTCTATACCCTTTATTTAAACTCTCAAATGTGAGAAACACTAAATGGTGGAAAATATTTCAAGGAATTATTGGTAAGTTTGGTGATGATGAGGATTGGGATGCATATAAATATGTAAAGTTTTGCTTTAATGAATTAGATGGTAAAATAATGCCATTCCATCTTTCATCTAAGAAGCTATATGAAGACTATAAAGGAGCTATTCATACAAGAGAGAAGAATGAAGCCTCTATAGCATTATCAATAAAAGCTACCCTACAAGAGATCCAGAAGTGGTCTATAAAGAATAAATACGAAAGCCTCAATGTTGAGGCTTTTTTTAATGACAAGAAAAATAAGATGTTCTTGTTTAGAGGTAAGTATTCTAAATATTTTTTAGCAATAATAAAAACATTTCAAGACTTGACAAAAGAAGAAAAAGAAAATATAATGAATAATCAAGAACTCATAGCTAAAAGAAGAGCTGTTCTTGATAATAAAAAATTGAAAGACAAAATGAAAAAAATATTAGGAGACGAGTTAGTAGAGTCAACTAACCCACTACCCTAAAGGGTAGTTCTTGAATAGAATTTGAGAGTATGTATTGTGAACTACTACTTATATTAAAAAATTAAAGGAGGTAAACAGGAAATTAGAGTGCGTAAGCATTCTTTCACGACACCTTTAGGCATAGTGGTTTCCTGTCACAAATTTATGAGATTATTAAACGATGGATTTATTGAGTTAGTAGATTATTTAGGAAATGATTATTCCATTCTTAGAGCAGCTAGAACTTCTACTGGAAATGAAGCTGTAAAAGGAGATAAGAAAGATAGAGAACTCATACGTTATCTATATCGTAATGAACATATGAGTCCTTTTGAGTTTGTCACTTTCCATTTTCATGTAAAAATGCCTATTTTTGTTGGTAGACAATTTTTTCGTCATAGAGCATTTAGCTTTAATGAAATATCAGCAAGATATAAAGATTTTAAATTTGAATGTTTTTATCCAGAGGTTTGGAGAGAACAGTCTTCAAAAAATAAACAATCTTCAGACGGAGTTGTAGAGAGTCAGCAATATTTTAATGACTATATTAATAGTATTTATGAAAAAAGTAATACAATGTATCGTTCTCTTATAGGTAAAAATGTTGCAAGAGAACAAGCAAGAACTGTGATGCCTGTTGGTCAATATACAGAATTCTTTTTTAGAGCAGATTTAAGAAATCTTTTACATTTTCTTGAATTAAGATTAGACACTCATGCTCAATATGAGATAAGAGTATACGCTGAAGCAATATTAGAGACTTTAGAGCATTTAGAATCTCTTAAGTGGTCTGTTGAAGTATTCAAAGATGTTTATAAATTAAAACAAGCATTTAAGGAATCAATGGATACAGCATTTAAAGAAAATACAATTGAAGATTTAGAAGATTATATGAGGAGTTATTGATGAATTTAGTAGATATGATGAATATTATTTTTGTAGAGTTCCACGTCACTCGTAAAAAATTACATGATAGTGGAGAAGTTTTAACAGATGATAACTTCTCTTTCTTCTTACACAACTTTTTTAATAAGTTGAACTATATGATTTCAAATTCTGGGAAGCTTATTATTTGTTGGGAAGGTAAAAAATCTCTTAATTGGAGAAGAGGTATCTTTCCAGATTATAAGAGAAATCGTGATGGTAAAAAAGATGAAGAAGAATTTAAAGTTCTTTTTAATAATCTTTATAAAGTAAAAGAAGGTCTTGAGTTTTATCCTGTAAAACAAATCTCTCATGAAATGGCTGAAGCAGATGATGTGATTTATGCTCTTGCTGCAGCAAATACTAATGATAATATCCTTATTATATCCTCTGATAAAGACCTTACTCAAATACTTAACTATCAAGATAATGTAACAGTTTATGACCCTATACGAAGAAGAATACAAAAACAGAATGAAAACATTCTTATGGAAAAAGCTATTATCGGTGACGCAAGTGATGGAATAGGTGGTCTTTATAGAGTTGGACCAAAAACACTTGAGAAGATGATTGATGATTCAAACAAGTGGAATGAGATAATGACTAAGTCTAATAATAAAGAAGTCTATAAAAGACTATTGAAAATTATTGATTTAAGGCAATTTCCAAATGATATTCATAAAGAGATTGTTGACAAAGAAAAAGAATTAGAATATAATGAATTTAATCCCGATCAAGTAGAATTATATTATTGGGATAATAAACTGCCTGATCTTATTAGTAGATGGCAAGACTTAAAAGAAGACATAAGGAGAATGTTATGAAAATAACTGTTGGTGGAAGTATGTCAATGACTCTTATGAATGAGCCGTATTCGCCCATTAAATGTGAGAGTGTATTACATATAGAAAGAGAGGTTTCAGATGAAACACCCCAAGATCAACTTGAAGAAAAATATCAAAATAAAATAAACTCTCTTCTTGAAAAAGATTTGGACAAGAAAGTAAGAGCTGCTTCAGCAAAACAAAAAGAACTAAAAGCAAGACTTAAATCTTAAAAGTAAGATGTTGCGATTATCTTACGTAAAAACTACCCATTATTTAGTTTTATAATGGTATTCATTCACTCCTCTAAAGAGAAGTGGTTTTTTACGAGTTTTTGCAAAAAGAAAGCCCATATGCTTTTATTGAATACGGGGACTATGTAATTAGAGTCCCAGAAATTTGGATTAAGGAGAATATATGATAGTTATTGGAAGTGGAAACACAGGAGGTAAACTTGCCTCTAAGCTTGATAGTAGGGCACTTATCTTTTCTACCGCTCATGAAGATACAAATAACTTCCCACATTCCAATGTAGTAGTGATATCTAACGAAGGTGCTTCAAAGCGTTTTCATAAGGGAGCTAAAATTTGGAAAGAAAACTTTGAAACCGTAAGAGCTAGCTTGGAGAATGTTAAAAATGACAAGGTAGTTATTTTCTCAAGTTTAGGAGGCGGTTCTGGAAGTAGTTCATTAGTTCCATTATCAAAAGTATTACTTGAGAATAATAATAAAGTATTAATAGTAGGAATTATTCCTTATTCAAAAGAGAATAATCCACCTCTTGCAAATGCAGTTAACTGCATTAACTCTATTATGCCTTTAATCTCAAAAATATCTGTTTTATTGTTTGATAATCAAAAACTTATAAAAAAGTTCAGTAATGATTGGTCTCAGATAAATCATTATATTGTAAAGAGGTTAGATTATATTCTTAATATATTAAGAAAATATAACACAGACAATTACTCCCCAATGACTCTTGACCAATCAGAGCTTGATAGTGTAGTGTTTGGCGGAGGATTTGTAGATTTATCAGATTCATTTTTAGAAGAAAAGCTTCCTAAGTTTGAATATGGAAAGCTTGATAAGGATACTAAGAATTGTCTTGTTGCCATGTTTATTGATAATAAGATTCAAGAGCATGAAAAACTTGATGAATATCAAGGAACACTCACACAAGTAGTCTCAAAACTTTCTGGAAGAGCTAAAAATGCCCGTATGATTCCTGGTATCTTAAGAGCATCTTTAAACTTTACTAATGCTGAAGAAGTAGAAGCAGAAGATAGAGTATATATTACTATTGCCTCTGGTCTTAGTATTGATAGGTATATGAAAAAAATTCAAAAACTAAGAGATAGTGCTATTGAGAAAGCAACTCATTTTTCTGAAAAGATTGAGGGGAGTAAAATACTTGATAGTAAAGAAAGTAAGATGTTAGATATATAACCTACCACGGGACTTGTCTCGTGGTTCTTTTAAAAAAGAGGTCGATTCGATCTTGATAGCTTGGGTAAACTTGCTACAGAGTAGTATTGACCAAGAAGTCATCTACCTCTATAGGTGGTGGTAGTTCACAGCCATGTATGTGTATATAATAACTACAACTCTAGTAGAAAGTAGAAAGGAGAAAGGTGCCTAGAAAATTATGATTGATTTAAAAGAAGAATTAAGATTTCTTAAAGAAATAGATGAAAAAATAATAACCCTCTCAGCTAATGTTGGTTTAGATGTTGAGGGTAAACTTTCTAAAATTCTTATTGATTTATTTAATAAGAATGTTGAGTTATTAAAACTTATTTTAAATAAATATGCAGAAGATATTGATTGGTTTATTTATGAATGTGAATTTGGAGATAAGCCTAAAATAGTAGAGGTAAATTCTATAGAATATTATATAGATAGTATTTCTGAGTTTATTCTTTACATTAAGGCAACTATATGAGGATTATAGAAAAAACATGGAGATTTATTCTCAGCAGACTTTAGTCAATATACTCCAGCTCACTGCATATCCTCAGAGTTGACAAAACAATATAATATTGATAAAATAGTAATACCAAAGATTGAAAATGGGTTAGACCGTTTGAATTGGGGAGAGGTTAAAAAAAATAAAAGGAGTAGAGTATGGATCTAATAGAGTATGTTAGAGACGAAGAAGGAATTCCTTTTGGTTGTGTAGTAGCAATTGATAAGGATAGGATTGGATGGAGTATTTGTCATACTAAGGATAAGTTTGATAAAACAAGAGGAAAAGAAATTGCATTTGAGAGAGCACGTAAAAATGTTCTTGTAGAAAGACTCAATATAAAGATAACCTATGATGAATATATTGATTATATTATTGAAAAAACTAGAAGACCGGAAAAATATAAAGGCCATCTTGTTTTTAAAGTAATCAAGAAAATGAGAGATAGAGCTATAAAATATTACAAGGAGTAAATATGGGTAAAAGAAAGATAAGCTGGAAGAAAAAATATCCAGATAGACACAAACTTATTCTTCGTAAAAGAGAAGGCGGAGGAACGAAAGCTTTCCAAAACAGAAATGGAAGTGTCACTATTTTAAATCATTTAAAGCATATGCTTTTTCAAGAACCTTATAAAAAGAATGAGTATAATAAAGATTTAATTAGATTTAGCAATCAAGTTTTTTCAGAAACACAAGCAGCAAAGGAGCAGTAGTATATGGTATTAGATGAAGAGAAAAAAAGCCAATTAAAAGGAATTTTTTCAAGCTTTCTTGATTTAGAGGATCAAAAGAAGGAGCTTGCTCAGCAACAGAAAGACTTAAAGAATGAGGCAGCAGCAATTCTTGAAGTTAAGAAAGGGATTATCGCCAAGATTTTTTCATATATGAAAAAGAAGTATGAAAAAGGTGAAGATGAGCTTGAACAAATTTATGAGTTGATGGAGCTTATTGAGAACTAATACTCTTCTCTTCTGTAAAGTTAATCAGAAGAGAGGAAAAATATGAAAAATGATGAAAATAATAAAGAACTTCTTGAGTGGTATTATGGCAATCAAGGTAATGGACTAGATGTCGTAGTATCAAACCTTACTAGAAGAGGTGGGTTAGGAGCAGGTGATGGAAGTGGGCCTGGAAAAGGCCCATGTGGAGCAGAGATAAGAAGAAGTGAAATAGATGAACCTTCTACTACAGATATGTCCTCTGTCCCACCTGAAAGCCCTCAGAGTGATATACAGGCAGAAATAAGGAAGAGACAGGAAAGAGAGAAAGAGCAGCCTACTACTGACGAGGTTGCTTATGAAGATAAGAGAAAGATGTATAGGGCATTTGGTATGATGGATGTGCTTCAAGGTAAAATGAAAGAACTTTATTCAATGACTAATGCTTATCAGAATAAACCTCAAAGAAGAGAGCAGCTATATCAAGATGTAAAGCAAATAACAAGAGAACTATCAGATTCACTAAGCGAGTTATGAGTTGTTAGAGGAGATTTATGGAAGACGAAAGAATACTAACAGAGACAATAAAAATAAACAAACTTCTTGAGAAACAAATAGACTTATTAGAAAAGTTAGTAACTTTATTTGAAAAATACGATGATGAATACTTACAAGAAGTAGAGAAAGATGGCATTATAAGGCAGGAGTGAATTCCTGCTTTTTTTAGCATTAAAGGAGATTAGAGTTAAAATTGATGAAAGAAAAAAGGAATTGAAATTATCAGCAGAAGATCATTTTGAAAATATTATTAATGATGTATCTGAGATTGATGGTTTCCTGCTAAGCGTTTATGAAGAGATTGAATATGTGTTATCTTTTTCGTATATAGCTAAGTCAAAAGATTGACAAAAAATAATATATTTGTCATAATAATATTATGACAGAAATATTAATATCAGAGAGATTTTATAAAAGAAGTAATAAAATTTTTCAGCATTTTATATACGATAAAAAAATGTCTAAGTGTCTTTTGGATGAAAGGTATAAAATACATGAAATCTTTGAAGCAAAAATTAAAGAAAAAGCATTAAGTTTATATTTTATTCAAAGAAGAGAAGAAAAAGATAGAATCATTTTAGAGTATGAGATTACGGAAGAATTTGAAAAACCAAGTAACTCATACTTTGTAGTTGCTTATGAAATTCCAAAGTATCCAGGTTGTGATTTTTGTAAGTTTAGGCAGCAATGCAAAGAATGTTCAAAAAACTCACCTTTTATTTATTGTGAATATAAGCAGAAAACTTTATCTCATAAATTAAAGACTTGTAAATTTTTTAGGCAGGGTTAATATAGGGTTAATATGAAAAAAGTATCAGAGTCTTTAGTTAAAAATGTATTAGAACATGCTGGATTAGAACCTGAAGATAAAGGAGCATATTTTAGATTTAATTGTCCATCTTGTGGTCATAGGGAAGCTTTCAATTATAAAACTAGTCCTTTACTTGTTTGTTCACGAAGAGATAAATGTGGCTACTCAGAAAATATATTTAATTTTATAAAACAAGAAGGTTTATATAAGAAAGATATAGTAAAAGAAATAGGGAAAAGTGATTTTAGGAAGGAGGTAGTAGAAACCAGTGAGGAGATTGAACTTCCAGAAGGTTTGACTTTCTTTCAAGAAAAAAATTCCGGACTTATAGCAGGTAAAGCTTTTAAATATTTGAAAGAAGAAAGGGCTTTGTCGGAGGATGCTATTTATCAATTAGGCTATGTTTATAATCCTAAAGGCAGATATGGTTTTTCAATATTTATTCCTTTTTATGAAGATGATAAAATAGTATATTTTATAACACGATCTTTGGAGAAAACATCTTTAAGATACAATAACCCAAAGGGTATAGATGGAAATAATTTTGTATTTAATTATGATAATATACCCTATAAGGGAAATATATTTATTTTTGAAGGTGTATTTGATGCTATGTCTTTGAGAAGTCAAGTTGGAACAGCAATGTTAACAAATAGTTTGAGTATTACTCAAGCATCTAAAATCTTAGAACGTGCTCCTAAGAATATAATATTTGTTCCTGATAATGATGAGGCTGGAGTTAGAAGTGTTTATAAGAATATAAATACTTTAATGTTTTATCGTCCACCTTCTTTAGATATAAATATTTACATTTATAATATTCCATCAAAAAAAGACTTTAATGATTATTCTAAGGATAGTGGAAAATTTAATATTTCTTTAGATGAATGTGAATTGTATGATGGGAGAATAAAGACTTTTTTTCTTCCAAGAAGAAGTCCTATATAAAAAATAGCCCCTCAAAAGAGGAGCTTATTTAGTTAGTGTTTAACTTAACCGAAAAGAGTAACAACATTAAATTGAATGCCATTATCAGTAGCAATAGCACCAGTACTATCAGCAGTAGCTACGATACGGAAATAGTCTCCTAGACCATCTGTTTCTTCTACTTCAGTGAATGTTGAACCAGAACCATTGACAATATTAGTTTCAGCAACTGAAGATACATCCCACCAGTCATTACCATCAAATGAGCTTTGAAGAACCCAAGTAATATCATCAGTAACAGTAGAAGCATCACCTACATAAGATATAACAATAACTTTGTGAATAGGTTCAGCAATTGAATTGTCTACCTGAACAACATCACTAGTAACTGAATCGCTACTAGCAAGTGTATCAATAGTAAGAACATCAGCATCAACTTCATGGCGATATAATTCAGAACCTTCAAGAAGATTAGCATGAACGGCGATACCGTGCCCATCATCAAGAACACCTGTTTCATCAAATACTCCATCAAGTCTTACACGAGGAGCATAAGCAAGAGCACCATTTTTAAAAGCAGAAATTGGATCACCATTTCCATGTTCTAGGTCTGAATAAGTCACAGCAGATAGCCAGGATGTTCCTGCATCATAACTTACTTTTAGATCTACTGATAGAGTATCAGTAATTTTACTATCATCATCAGCAGTAAGTTGAAGATCAATTTCTCCAGGCGCGCTTCCTTCAAAGGGATAAAGCTCATCACTAGAGATAGTAGTAGCACCAGCTGTTTTCGCAGCTGGAAACGGAATTACATCCGTATAAAGTTTTCTTCTAATCATTTTAAAAAAACCTCCTATTGTTTTTCTATTATTATCTATACTAGATAGGATTCAACGCTCTATAGAATAATATAGTCCTATTGACAAAAAGTATAACTTCATATATAATAATATAGAAATCATAAGAAGGTGAAAATTTATGACTGATGAAAAGAGTGTTCTCATAGATAGAGAAGTTCATAAGGTGTTAAAAGAAGCATCTAAAGATACGGGTATTACAATGAAGAACATAGTAGAAAAAGGCGTAGAGCTATATTTAAAAAAGATTAAAAGACGATTGGAGGAAGACAACTAGTGGAACTTATCAGTTCAAATGATATTGAATATATTACAACAGAAGAAGTATTAGAAGATGAGATTAATTGGGTTATAGAAAAAAGTGAAGAAATGATTAAGCACTGTGTTGATAACGGTGGGGCTGGTCTTGCTGCGCCACAAGTAGGTATATTTAAATCATTTTTCATATTTTCTCCTAAACCTGAAGTATTTCAAATAGTAATAAACCCTAAGTGGTTTCCTGATGGTAAAAAAATTAATACTGTAGAAGGTTGTTTATCTTATCCTGGAAAGACTTATTATATGAGTAGATATAAATATATCAGTACTACCTTCTATGGAAGAAATAAGAAAACTGGTAAGATGGAAAGGATAAGTAAAAAATATAGTGGTGATGCTGCTATAATTTTTCAACATGAAGCAGATCACTTAATAGGGAAGACTATTAATACTGAAGGAAGATTATTAGATGGATAAACAGATAGAGCTTAAGTTTGAAAAAACTTTTGTTGAAAAACTTGACGAGGCTGCGCTGTTTCATCTACTTCAAATAATGTTACTATGAGATATATTAATGGAATGCCTATATTTTCAACTGGATATACATTAACAACAGGAGTATGGAATTAATGGCGAAAATAGCATCTAAGAAAAAAGGAAACAGAGTAGAACTTGAGTTTGCTAAAATATTCACAAAAAGATTTAGCAGAACCTTTAAAAGAGTTCCTCAATCAGGAGCTTTTTCTACTATAAATAAAGACGAAGGTTTGGATAAAAGTGTTTTAGATACTTTATCTGGAGACCTTATACCACCAAATGGGTTTAAGTTCTCTATTGAGATAAAAAGTAGATTGGATTTTAATTTTTGGGATTTGCTTGCCGATGAAACAGAGAATGAAATTGACAGTTGGATAGAACAAGCAGAAGGTGAAGCTAGAATAACAAATAAAGAACCTCTTATCATTGTGAAAGTTAATAGAAGAAAACCTTTTGCTATCTTCCCTGAAAAGTTAAAGAAAGGAAGGTTATCTTATAAAGGTTATACTATTCTTAGAATAGATTATTTTTTAGACCTTCCAGATAAATTTTTTTTGAAGGAAGAAAAATGAGACTAAACGATTTTTTGATTGAGGCAAAAACTGAAGAGGGAGAAGAATTAGAAAAAGCTTTTGGACAAGCATTGCTTAAAGTTTTTAATCCAGCTTACCTACCTAAAATAAAGAAAAATATTAGTAAGGATATAAAAATAAAGAAAAAAGATTTTAAAAACCCTAATGCTGTAGCTTATACGAAGGGAAGAACTATTTATGTAAATGAGCCTATATTTGAAAAGCTTGATATGAAGGATAAAGTAAAATATCTTTTACATGAGTTTATTCATATAATGCAAAACACTTCTAACTTTGTAGTAATAAGGGCTTTTAAAGAAATATTTGACTTAGCTGATAAACTATATCCAATAGTAAAAAAGAATATAACTAAACCGTTATCATTTTTTCTCACTGGTAAAAACCAAAGTCTTGGAACAAATCCAAAATATATAAAATATGAAATAATAAGTTATTTGATGAATGGAGATATCAGGTGGGATGCTATAAGTAAGAAGGGTTATTTAGAGTTTATGGATGTTCTTAGAAAGAGTAGAGTATTTAATCTTAATAGTGATTTTTGGGTAAAGAGAATAAAGAAGAAATGATCTTAATAGTTTTAAACAGGACTTGACAAAAATAATATAAAAAAGTAAAATATAACAAAACGCAAACGGGAGGAAGCGCATTTGGAAGAAAACTTAAAGTTGCCATCAAAAGTGCTAGAACCAATGATACTTAATTATTGTAGGCAGAACTCTTCCTTTTTTATGAAGGTAAAATCATATCTTCAAACGGATGGAAAGAAGACTTACTTCTCTGATGGTAAATATCAAGAAGTTTTTAATATATATTCAAAATTTTTTGAAAAATATGAAAAGCCTCCTAAAAAGGGAAGTATCCTATCTCTTATTGATAGAAAGTATCAAGGAGATAAAGAAGCAAAAGCTTACATGGAAATCATCGTTGAGAATATGTATAAAAAAGACGATGGGTATAATGAAGAATATATAGAAGAAGAAATAAAAAACTTTGTTCAAGAAAATCGTTTATACGAAGCTTGGCTTCATGGGCAACAAGATATTGAAGAAGGTGCTTATGGTTCTTTACTTCATAGGTTTGAAGATGCTGTTAGAATAAACTTTGATAAAGATCTTGGAACCTCCATTAAAGACATTGATACTATCTATGACGATATTACTAAGTTAATGGATGAGGATGTAGTAGATACAGGCTATAGTAATCTAAACTCTATATTAGATGGAGGATGGCATAATCGTGAGCTTTATATAGTTGGTGCTATACCTGGAGGATTTAAGTGCTCAAAATCTGATGTAAGAGTAAAAGTTAAGTATCAAATTAATGAAGAAACTGGAGAAATCTTATAATGCCAATAAGTTTAAAAAAACTAGCAATGTAATAAAAGATATATTGTTAGAGAGGTCGGTTTGACCTTGATACCTTGATAGCTTGGATAAACTTGCTACAGTAGTAGTATTAACCAAAAAGTTGATAAAAGAAAAATATAATGATATATTAAGCATAATACATAATCCGCATTAGGAGTAGAGATGGAAGCTAAGATAATTGAAGAGGAGATAACAATAGGTGAGTTATTTAATAAGCTTAATGTTGATAGGCAAGGAAAATACAAAGCACCTTCTTCATTAGAGGTATATACTGAAAATGGATATAAAAAAGTAGAAGGCTTAATAAAGACTCAGCCTAATGAGGAATGGGAGCTTGAAACAGAAAAAGGCTTTAATGGTGTATTTGCTGATTTTCATAAAATTGAATCAAAGGGTGGGTTTAAAGATGCTGGAAAAGAGTGGAAAACAGTAAATTCATTAAAGGTAGGAGATGAAATAAAGGTAGAGTCTGGTTTTGATAAAATAAAAAATATTTATTTTAATGGAAAAAAGAGTGAAATGTATGATCTTCAGGTAGAAGGAAAACATTTCTATACGAATGGGATAGTTTCACATAACACTGGTTTTCTTGGTAACTTTGCTGTAAACAGTTTTCTTGAAGGAAAGAAAGTTTTAGTCTATACTTTTGAAACTTCTAAAGAAAGATTAGCAATGAGATATTATGCTAATCTTGTTAATATGGATAAAAAAGAAATCCTTATGAATGAAGAAGGATTTAAGGAAAAAGGTAAACAAAAACTAAATGATTTAGAAGGTGACTTAATAATAAAAGAATATAATACAAATAGTGTATGCTCTAATGATTTAATGGCTCATGTTCAAGACCTTAAAAGATATTGGGGTTGGGAGCCTGATGTTATAGTCATTGATTATATTCTTATTATGCTTACAAATGATAAGAAATTATCGGCAGAGAATTCTTATAAGTATTATAAAACAGCAACAGAAGAAGTTCGTAATATTGGTAAATCTCTTAATATTCCTATTTTAAGTGCTACACAGATTAACAGAGAAGGTATGAGTGATAGGGGTGGTAGTAAAGCATTTATTACTGCTAAAGATATATCAGAGAGTAGAGGTATTTTTGACACTTGTGATTGGTTAGCTATTATTACGCAAACTGCAAAAGAGAAGGAAAAGAATAAATATCATTTGTATATTGACAAATCTAGAAATGATAGAACAGGAATGAAGATAGAATTTAATGTAAACTATGGCTATATGAGATTAGAAGAAGGAGCAATATTTTGATGAGTTGGAATATGAGAAATGTATAATAGGTGTCAACTAACCAACTACCCTAAAGGGTACGGGTTTTACGCCCATCTTATAAAAGGCATCCTAGTAAATTCTGATTTATTATTAAGTGGAAGTTTGAGAAAAGCAGAACATATCTTAGAGAAAAATAGGAGATTAAAAAGTGATAATACTTGTAACAGGTCTTAAGGGAAGTGGGAAGGATACATTGGCGGATCGTTTGGTAAATAGTAATCTTAAAGGAAATCACTACTTCGTTAGGCATTCTTTTGCAGATCCAATAAGAGAGGTATGTAAAGTAGTATTTGATTGGGTTGATGAAGATTTCACCGACACAATTAAAAAAGAAACAGTTGACCCTTACTTTGGCATAAGTCCAAGGCAGGCAATGCAATGGATAGGAACAGAGGCTTTTCAATATTTAATTGGTAATGAGTTCCCATTATTTAAAGAAACTGTTGGGCGAACAGTATGGGTAAAAAAGTTTCTAAAGTGGCGGGAAAAACATTCTTATATTAAAAATGTAGTTATACCAGATTGGAGATTTCCTCATGAGCAAATGGAAATAATAGAAAACTCTAGTGAAAAGATTAAATTCGTAAGAGTTGAAAATAGAAGAATAAAACCAGATGATGTTCATGAAAGTGAGAGACATATTCCTAACTTATCTGTAGATGTTGAAATAAGAAATGATTATTCTTTAGAAGATTTTTATGAAAACATTGACAAACTTTTTTAAAAGTTTTATAATAAAGAAAAACGATTGGAGAAAAAATGCTCTGGATATTTTTAGCAATTGAGAATGTAGTTTTAATATTATTGATTTATTTTCTCACAAAGACTTTTGGGTTTAGCAAGAAGGAGAGAAATAAAATGTATGTTTGTAATGAGTTAAAGAAAATGGATCATATTCTAAAAGACATAACAGTTATAATGGATGATAAAAATGCCTAAAAAGAAAAAAGAGGATATTAATTCAATACAACCAAAAATCAGTGATTTCTTAGAAAAAAAGTTAGTAGATGCTAGTAGAGAAAATGGGAAAACAACACTTCATTTTTCTAATGGGTATAAATTAAAGTTATCTGGAAATATTTCTTTTGGAGTAGAATAAGAATACTATAGTAACAGCTTGTGGTATTCATTTTTCACAATATATCATAAGCGTTTGGCACTTTTGTTTTATCATTACTTATATATTTTGGTATTAACAAATTAAATAAGGAAACATATGTATAATTTTTATTGCTTTCAATGTGATGTTGTTACAGAATATACAAAAGAAGAAGTTGAATATAATAGGAAAATTTTGAAAGATGGTGGTGGGGTTTGGTGGAAGTGTCCAAACTGTGGTATTAAGATTTATTTTGAAGAAGTTTATTTAAGAGCAAAAAGAGGAGTATTGTTTTGAAATATGCTTTATGGTTAGTATTTTATTGGTTAGTATTTCCTTATTATAATTATTAAAGAAATTAGAGAACTTAAAGAAAGGTTGGACAATAGTAACCTACCACGGGCCAAGTCCCGTGGCTTTGAAAAGAGCCACAAGGTTACCAGCGGACTAATAGGAGATTAAAAATGTTTGTAAACGATATTCAGAAAACTAGGAACGTTTGGGTGCCGCTTCAGCCTGAACCTCTTCGGATTCAGATTAAAAGTTCTATGATGGTAGGAACGGTGTCTGTATCGTCAAACTCTGAAATATCCCCGCGAGAAGAAGACGGATTTATTGGTAACTCCAATACCAGTGATACGCATAACTCCAATACACAGGAGGGCTTAAAGCCATGTATGTGTATGTAATAAATAAAAATGGGAATCCCTTGATGCCTTGCTCACCTGCTAAAGCTAAACATTTATTAAAGGCGGGTAAGGCAAAGTGTGTTAAAAGAACACCATTCACAATCAAACTTTTGTGGGATTGCGAGGAAAATTTACAAGCAATAGTTGCAGGAATGGACACAGGGAGTAAAACAGTTGGCTGTGCTGCAATTACCAATGGACAAGTCGTATATCAGTCTGATGTACAGATAAGGCAGAACGTTTCTAAAAAAATGGAACAAAGAAAAATGTACAGAAGAAACAGACGAGGTAGGAAAACAAGATATCGACCGCCAAGGTGGCAAAATCGTGCTTCTATGAGAGAAAACGGCAGATTAGCTCCAAGTATCAGGTCAAAAATTGATTCTCATTTAAGAGAGAAAAAGTTTGTTGGGTCTGTCTTGCCTGTCAGTAAATGGAAAGTTGAGACTGCAAGTTTTGACATTCACAAGATTAGCAATTCCAATGTTAAAGATTATCAAAAAGGGGATAAGAAGGGTTTTTACAACGTTAGGGCTTACATCTTACATCGTGATGGATATCAGTGTCAGAAGTGTAAAGCTAAAAATACTGAACTTCATGTGCACCATATTGTATTTCGGAGTAATGGTGGGACAGACACCTCAAGTAATCTGATTACATTGTGTGGGCCATGCCACGACAAACTACACGGGGGCGAGTTTGAAATTAAAGGTACAAGAAGTAAAACCAAACATGCTACTGAAATAGGGATAGTTAAATCTCAATTGAAAAAAGAGTTTGGTGATTTTGAAGAAAGCTTCGGATACGATACAAAATTTAAGCGGGAGCAGATTTTGCAGTTGCCAAAAACACATTACTACGATGCCGTCGCTATCTGTTGTACAGAAGGTGAAATTGTTAATCTATTATCCTCAGTCTGCTTTAAAAAGCACGTTTCTAAGGGCGATTATCAACAAACTAAAGGCAGTAGAAGTGAAAAAAGGATACCAACAGGGAAGCTGTTTGGTTTGAGAAAATTTGACCATATTAAAACACCGAAAGGAACTGGCTTTATCAAAGGAAAACGTAGTACGGGATTTTTTGCTATATCAGGCTTGGATGGCAAAGTGATTAGTTCGTCTGTCAATGTAAAGAAGGATTGTGTAAGATTGAAAGCAAGAACTACAACATTAACAGAAAGGAGGGTGGCACATTCCTCCACGGGGCAAGCCCACGTGGTTTCCTGTGCCTAGAAATTTATGACAAGAATTGCAATATTAGGAAGTAGAAATTTTTATAATTTTAAGTATTTAAAATATATACAAGGAGTAGAAATGGAAACAACCGCAACAAAAGAAGTTGATGAAGAGAAAGATACACCATTAGAAAAAATTAATAATTGGACATGGAATCATCTCCCTCATTGGCTATGTCGAATTCCTAGACACATAAGGGATTTTGGTTATGAAATCAAATATTTGTTTCAAAAGGTTCTCAGGAAGCATCATAGTTCTGATAAAGAATTGTGGAACCTTTATGACTATCTAATTAAATTTATTTATCCAAAACTTAAAGCTTTTAAGAAAATGAAAAGAACAGGATATCCTTCTATGTTCTGTGACTATGAAGATGATATGGTATTTGAAAGTAAAGAACAATATGAAGATTATGTTAAAAACAGTGATATGATTGGTGGTGGGCCAGAGGCTTGGGAAAAAGTTTTAGATGAGATGATCTTTGCCTGTGAATACATCCTTCATAAAGAATATGAAAAGAAGTATAAAAACTTCTACAAGAATTGGGGCTTGGAAGATCCTTATGCAGAAATAGAAGAAAACAAATGTGACTCCTTTATTGTAGGAGAAGTGTTTTATTTTAATGTTAAACTTGAAATGGAATATGAAGCAAGAGCACAAAAAGGAATTGAGCTTATGGGTAAATATCTTTTTTCTCTTTGGGATTAAATATATAACTAAAGAGTAACCGTCAATAACCCCACCTAAACCTATCGGCTTTGAGGAAGGGGACTTCTTGCCAGAAAATATGTCACATAAGGGATAGGAAAAGGTCGCGGGAAAAAGTCAATAACCCACTACCCTAAAGGGATAGTGGTTTTACGCACAATTTATAAAGGAGATAGAAGATGAAGAGAAAGAAATTTAATTACACAAAAAAGAATGGTTACAATAATAATTATGATATAATGGTTATTAATGAAAGTTCTGAACATATAGCTGGGATCGATTTTAGCAAGCTTTCAGAAGAGGAGGCTAATATCGTAGAATCAATTCAAAACGAATATGAAGGAAAATTAAAACCTTATATGAAAGCATATCGTAATTTTATTAAAGAAAATATACAGGAGTAATCATTGAGTGAATTTTATATATGGTATATAATAGTAATTGTTATAGTATATTTTTCATATTTAAATAATAAATTAAAATGGCTTATTGATATAAGAAAGTTTATTTACTATCAATGTGATAGTTATGTTGAAAAAGTAACTAAGGAAAGTTTAGGAGAAGCAAAAAAAACATTTTCAGAAAGAACAAAAAGGGAAGTTCGTAATACAACCTTAGAAGAAACAATAAGCCTTTTAAGGATAAAAAGTTTTCACTTTGTTCTTTTAAATCCTTTTAATAATAATATTTATGGTAATGTAAAAAATAAAAAGGGATTGTTTGTAATTTTAAAAAGCAATGGTTTTTATTGACAGAAAAAAGTAAAAAAGTTATAATATTATTATTAAGTTTAAAGAAGGGCAAACAGTAAAAGTAAAATCTTATAGTCAAATAATAGATGGTTATATATTTAGATTTATATTTAGATTTAGTGATTGTAATTTTATAGTGGGTGAAGAAAAGAATTGTGTGAATAGTTTTTGTGGTAAAAAGCTTACTATAGTAAAAGCGCAAAAAACTTATATACAAAAAGTAATTGCAATTGAAGAATCTCTAAAACAATTTTTGGTTGATTGTGGTTTTAAAATATGATATATTCAAAACAAGAAAGGTTTGTGAGGTCACAAATGAGTATTACTGAACTGACAAAACAAGTTAAAGAACAAGCTGGAACCAGAACACACAATAAAAATATTGAGCTTCTTAAACGGGCAAATATTGTAGATGATAAAGGTTATTATTCGGAACAATATTTTTCAAAAGAAACGGTAGATAAAGACAGAAAGGCTGGTAAGGCTGCTATTTCTTAATGTATTCCCATAAAACTTCATTTGTCTATGGATTTCATGGTATAGATAAGGGAACTGCCTTCAAGATACTAAATCAGGATATAGATTTTAAATTAAGTAAAAATGATTATGATTGGCTGGGTAAAGGTATCTATTTTTGGGAAAACAACTATGAAAGGGCTATTCAATTACGGATTATCTTTATGGTATAGAGCTTGAAAAAAAATGGAAATTACTTATTAGGATTTTAATATGAGTTACGTACAATTATCTTTATTTCAAGAAGAAATGAAAGTAGGTGGGGATGATTTTCTATTAAGAATTATAGATAAAAAATATGATATGAAAAATATAGATAAATTTTCTATTATATTAAATGAGAAGTTATATAGTTTTATCAAAATAGACCATATCATTAAAAACACAGGACTTATAAGACGAGGGGATATTTTTGATTATATAGAAAAGAATTTTAAATTAGATTTTGATATTCAAGCTTCTCATTACCACAATGATTTATTTAATAGGTGGTTTCTTGTGCATGATAAAAAATTACTTAATACTAGAAATCCTTATTTCAATTTTATCTTAGACCCAAAGTTGGAATATTGGTTTGAATCTTTAAAATACAAAATATTTTTTATCGGGAGTTAATAATTATGTATATAAAAGTAATAAATAGCGGATGTTCTTATTCAGGTTATATAAGCTGGGCAAGATTTTATAACTTAAATAATTTTATGTGTGGTAAAGAATTACATGTTTTTCTAATAACAAATTCTAATAAATTTAAAATAGTTGTTGAGGGAGTTCATTTTGGTAGTGGTGAACATTTATATGGTATACAACATGAAAATGGATATCAATTTATTGTAGATAAAGAAGCAACTGAACTTCTTTCCGATAATAATGGAAATTACTTATTAGGATTTTAATATATATAAAAGTAATAAATAGCAGAGAATCATATTCATGTTATTTAGTATGGGCAATGCAGCATGATTTAGAAAATTTCACAGTTGGAAAAGTATTATCTACTTTTTTAAGAATAAGTCACGTTACTTTAATGTTGACAAAAAAAAATAAAAATGGTATAATATTTTTATAAGGGGGAAAAATGATAAACCTAACACCAGAGAACGCTTTTGTAGGAGCAACTGTTTATTTTAAAGATGATAAAAAGTATATTTATAAAGTAAATCAAAAAAGTATTTATATAGGTGGCAATCCTTGGGGTGAAGTAGAGAGAATAAAAAACTCTGCTAAATATAAATGGACTGCGCTTATGAGAAAAGTAGGTGGAGAGAAGGTTGATTATAATGATGTATATATTACTGAAGCAGAGCTTTCCAGTAAAGACTCTTTCATAAAAAAAGAGAAAAAACAAAAAAGATACCTTAGTCAACTTGCTGAGGTAGAAATTAAAAACCTTTATAAGGAAAGAGTGCTGGGGAAAAACACTAAAACAATAAAGGTAAGAGTAGAATATGGGAAAGGTAAAAAATGTTTTATTCTTGATACAAATAAAAGAGGTCAAGTTCTAATTTCCGGACTTGATGGAAAGACATATTTCTTTTATGATGTTTTTGAAGATAGCTATAGTGATTTTAATTTGGATACTTATACAAGAGGCGTTATAGAATGGCCACAAAAACAAGAAGTTGAAGAAATAGCAAGTTAATAGAAAAATCGCAAAAAACTAGAAAAATTAAAAAAATCCAAAAAATTTAAAAAAGTTTTACTCCCTTTCCAAAAAGCACACATTAGAATACCCCCCATATAGACCCCTGAAACTCCTAAAACCCTTGAGATGCCAAATATCCTACTATATAGTTATATATGGAGGTTTTGGAGTTTTTAGACCCTTGACAAGAAAATAATTATATGGAGAT
>Ga0307966_1000685_pt1 | contig 27717 bp, 19 predicted proteins | sample OrgLakmetagen646_FD_203141 | JGI IMG/M metagenome (GOLD analysis project Ga0307966, IMG submission 203141) | Saline water microbial communities from Organic Lake, Antarctica - #646 | ecosystem: Environmental > Aquatic > Non-marine Saline and Alkaline > Saline | place: Antarctica: Organic Lake... | reverse complement strand
CATGCAAGTCCCAGTAGCGCCTGCTGAGCAAAGGATAGCTTAGAGAATTCCCTTAGTAATCGGACTTCTAGCTCTTCTTTAATTTCAGGCCAAGCCTCCCAAGATCCCAAGCTGGCATTTTGTTCGACTTCAACAGCTAGAAAGTAGGTGTGTATTAGCACGGAGGAATTGACCCTGGATATATCCTTTTTCCCATTACTTCTGTAGTTCTTTTCAAAAGATTGAAAGCAAAAATCAAGAGCTGATTTAAGGGAACTCATAATGTCCTGATCAGAAATAAGTTCCATTTTTAGCATACGCACCAATTCCTTTGCGATATACTGGCTTACGTACAAACTGCTAGGCCCGCCAGGCATCCAGGCAAAGCCACCATCTGCATTTTGCATATCTTTCAATTGGCGCAAGGCTCTGCCTTGCTCGTAGCGCTGAATGTTTTCATCGAGCAATTGTTCGATTCGTTGCATTCGATCGCTTTCTTTTGTAGCAGCCCGAACCCAAGGAGAATGCGCTAAATTGATATTTTTCCACTCTTGCGACTGTGACAATGGGCTTTCCCATTGTTCATTTTTTCTCATCAGAGCAATTTGCTCTTTGAGTTGGGGTACTTTTCTTGCTACCTCACTCGCCAGTCCGTGGGCGAATAAACGATTGACCAATGCGGAAGAAGAATTATTCTGTGGACTGGAAATATAAGGCAGTGCCTGGACCGCATACCATAATGGCTGTTTGGTCACATCCAATTGGTATTTCAAGACCATTTGATCCTCTGTCGTAACTAATTGTTCTCGCCATTGCTCAAGATCAAACGTCTCATCAGCTTTTGGCTCGACTTCGAGAGCTAAGCTAGAAGTTACTAGAACCCTATTGCTTAGCACGGGCAGAATATGTGATTCTCCATCCTGCTCTGATCCCTGATCCACTGTCATTACGATGCGAAGGGCCGCCATACGCTCTGCGCGAGGAACGCGCAAACGCCACTGTACAGACTTAGCGACACCTGCTTCTAAATCCACCCCTTTCACCTCCGATGAACCGATCAAATACGATGATGCATCGGCGCCTGTCAAAGCGTCTGTGATTCGAATTCTCACCTCAGCCGGATCTGAAAACACTTCTTTGGCCTCAATGCGGGCTGAGAGCGAAATGGTATCTCCTTCCCTTAGAATTCTCGGTAAAAATGGACGAATACTCAAGTTTTGAGCAGTAATTACTTTTTTGGAGAGCACCCCAGACGACAAGTCGGCGCGATGCGCCAAAAGTTGCAATTTCCATTCGGTAAGAGCCTCATTCATTGTAAAAGTCATTTCGTATTCACCCTTTTTGTTTTTCTCCACTTTTGGAAAGAAAAATACCGTTTCGTTTAAGTTCTCGCGAACTACGGGTTCTGTCTCGGGGGGCTGTGGAGGCTCTTGAGTTCGCGGCGGGCTAATCTCCTGCTCTTCCTCCAGCGGGACATTGTCATCTTTTGCTCTCATTGAGACCTGATCGGACTGGCTTTCCATTGCCATGAACCGATGGGGATAAAATTGTGTAGACTTCAATATAAAACTCGGCCATTCAATCGAAATTCCCATATTGCGGGGCACATCAAAAAAGCGAAGCCCTCTAAAGTGACTAGCTAAAAAATCTGAGCTTCTAATAGATAATCTGACTGATGAATGAGTTAGAGGAAGGCGCGACCATTCATGGATTTGTATGTCATCCAAAGACGCATCGTACATAGAAGCTAAAAGTTGGGTGGGTTGGTCCCCCTCAACAGTAAAAGTATAAGTTTCTTCGGCACCGGGTTTCGTTTTGTCACGCATGCGTTGGGTTCGAATCTCCAGGTTTTTCTCAGGGCGCTCTATAGTAATAGTTCTTGAATCTGAATAGAATCGATTTTGCTTTACACACCACATTTGAATAGCCACTGCTCCGTAATCATCAGCAGAAGCATCAACTGTGAGTTTCGGAGCACTTTCCCAGCGCACAGGATCATCATTCTTTTTAACGGCTACTTTGATTTGACTGTCGTCCGTAGGAATGATAGCAGAGAGTGTTTGGCTCTCCCCGGCAAATAATTTAGTCGGGGGTTCTTTCCATTGAAGGAGACGTTGAGACGAAGAAGTGTTTTTACCTTTTGGTAAATACTCAAAGGTCTTCTGAAAGAGCGGGGTCCCAATATCATCGGTGATATCCAAGCGATACCTTCCGGTGGATAGCCCATCAAAAAAGCGAGTGGGCAGTTTTTCGCTGCCTACAATGCTCTCACTCCCACTTTGAACAACTCGTTCGACTTTGGTTTGCTCTGCATCATTGGGGAAATATGACATATGTGGAAATCTCATCTCAAAGTCAGATCGAGACATTAAGATAGTATCCGGGGTTCTCCAATAGCGATCTATAGTTTTCTTTTCTCCTCCTTCAAGTTGAGATAAAGACCATTGTATTTCAGCCGACACCGATTCTCCCATGGCATTTTCTGCTCTCCATTCCAGAGATTGGTCTCCTTCTAAAAATATGTTTGGTAAAGATACAGAGACTTTAAAGGGGCTGGAGCTCAAATTCAAGTCCTTTTTTATTGACTGTGTCTCTCCTGCCACATCCATGACTTCACATTGAATTTCATATCGGGCAAGGGTATTCTCGGCCGGCGATTCTTCTGTGGCAAAGGCAATTTGAAAGGTTCCACCTGTACCTAGCTTACCTTGCCCCTGTGCGACCTGAATGGATTGATTGCTTTGCGGAGGATAAGAAAATGCTCTGGGATATAAGCTACCAAATGTTCTATACACACTATAGGTGATTCGGGCGCCCGTCATTGGAAAACCGCTATATGTTTGCGCGTCAATATCCAGTTTTACTGTATCACCTAATTGGTACTTTGCTCCGTCGGGCCAATCGGATTTCACCTCAAAACTTGGACGACGATAATCCTCCAAACGGATTGATGTTGAGCCAAAGGCCGAGCTGAGGGTGTATTGACCAGTCAAGCTTTCTTCTGGTAAAATAAACTCACCCTGTATGGCCCCTAACTCATCTGTCCTTAAAATTTGCTGGTTCAATGTCTCTCCGTTGGGATCCCGAAGAGTTAATTCTACACTTTGTCCAGCGACAACGCTTTCTTTAAGCGCTGAAGAGCGACGCAAAGCAATACCTTTAAAATAGATTATCTGTGCGGAACGATATATCGATCGGTCTGTATATAGTTCTAATTCAACCCGCTCATTTCGCTCTGTTCTTTCTGAGGAGGAATGAAGCGTCAAGCCCGGCTGAAGCTGGCGATCCCCTTTCTTCACCTCTAGAATTTTAATATTTTCCTCTCCTCTCCATTTCGCGCGTCCATCAGTATCGGAAGTTAATGTAAAGCGACGGCGATCAGAGGACTTCCAGTTAATTTCCTCCAGAAACACCTCCGCACCTTCTACCCCACGACCTGAATTTCTATCCAGAACTATAATATCCCGATCTACAGTAACTACGGCCAAATCACTGACCTGAAAACTCTGCCAGAACATGGCCTCTCCAGAGCGAAGAATGACCACGTAATTACCATTTTTTCGTGGATTTAAACCTACTTCAACACTGTGGTAAGAGTATTGGGTCTTCTCAGGCAGTTCATACTTTCCCTTCTCCACCAGAGGCTGCTTATTGACTGCCTCTTCAAATTCATCGGCATTTCGACGATTGATTCGATTCAGCACCTCCTCATCCACGGCGCGAACTTCATAAGAAAATGAAAGAATATTCCTGTATCTGAGATGAAGTAAAATATCTTCCTCAGGCACCACTACTGACTCCATCTCTGCGGACAAGTGAGGACGCTCGATTTCACGAATAAGCACTCGGGCTTGTTGACCCCAGGGATGGTCCTCTGCCATTAAATGATCCTCTCGCAAAAACTCCATGGCTTTTTGATAACCGGTTTTTCCGTTTTTCTGAAGCGTTTCGCGCTCTGACATGTAGAATTCTGCCAATTTGATACGAAGTTGCGCCTGGGCTAAGTCCTGTGGATATTTATCCATTAACCGCAAAAGAGCAGTCTCCCATTTTTCTCTGGAAACAACTCCAGGTCCGTGAGCGCGTACAAAGGACAATCGCGCCAAATTTGCATCTAATTCAACCAAAGGGTGTCCTGCAATATCCAATGCTTCTTGAAAAATGCCAATGGCCTGTTGGAGCCAGGAACTATCGGTCCCAAAGTCATGATTCACAAAGTCATTTTTATTTGACCACCAAATGGAATCTCTCATCATGGGATGTTCCCCCAAGGGTATCGACAGAAGCGAAGCATCTGTCAATAAATCAGTTAAGGTATGAGCCATTACATCATATAGCGTTGGTCGAAATTCGTATACCACAGTATCGGATAAAGATTCTAAAATTCCCGACCAGTCTTCGTTCGATTCTTCTTTTAATCGAGGATGCAATGCTCCTTGAGAATATTCTCCTATGGCATCCAAAAATTGGGAACGCGTCCAATCCTTGATATTGGAATCTCTTTTCTCAGTTTTCAGTAAGTCAGCCCGGCGATCAATGGTATTGCGACGCCCTGAATAATAATTTTTGATACCTACTGCTCGGGCATATGACAGCAAATGAGAGCCAACAGAATCTTCAAGTGCCTCTACACCAAATAGAAAATTCACTGGGTCTTCGGCATCAATTTCCCTGCGCTGAGCGCGCTCGGACATAATATTATATCTCAAAAAAATAGAACGCATTGCAGATTGCGGGTGACGATCACGTCCCAATTTTTCAATTTTGGCTAGTATCGACAGTGCTTTCTCCGGAAAAGCTCGCTGATCAACACTATCAAAAGTCGTCCATAAGCTATCGATTGTACCATCGAGAATAGAAGAATCTTGAGGCATTTCATTGGATTTGCACTGAGTCAAAGCGACAATAACCGCCAACATCAGCATAACAGAAGTGAATCCTTTCAACATCATATAATTTTATAGCGTGCGTATCAATACGAATCAATTAAAAGATGAAAGTAGAACAGAAAAGGAGCAAAAAGTCAATTTCTTTAACCCAACTTTAACATCTTGTCCCATAAAATACAAAATAATTTCAAGATTGACGACCTGCAATATTCACTGATTGCAACACAGGCTTTCCGGACACCATAAACTCAGCCATCTGGCGGGCAAAGTACGGACCTAAGGATGCCCCTTTTGAACCCAAACCATTAAAAACAAACATACTCTGCTCCACTTCTCCCAGAAGAGGGCGACGATCTTTGACTGTGGGTTTGATCGCTCCCATTTGCTCTAATACCGGACCTGGTTCTAGATTGTACATCTCAGAAAAACGGTCCAAAATCCGCCCTAGCCCCTCCGGCGTAGGCGTCTCGTCATCGTAGTTCCAAAAATTTGCCGTGCCCAGCCACCAGCGATCGGAGGACCAGGGCACAGAAAATATTCCCTTTTTAACAATCGCTCTCAAGGGCTGATCCATCCTCATAGTTAATGCCTCTCCTTTAGACAAGTTGAAAGGTAAAGCTGCTAGATAAGGGTTCTTTGCCGCGGCTGCTCCTTCGCAAAAGACCAGGTTTCGACAACGCATACCGCGATAATTCCACAAGTCTCCGTCCCTTTTTAGAGCAGAATGCATCCAAAACTCTTTGTAGTATTGTCCTTTTTCTATCAGAGACTTCCGGTAGGAAGCTAAGAATCGGTTGATCCGAAGTTGATGGCCGCGTAAAATGGACACAAAAGGCCGATCTCGATGTAAATGCAAAGGCAAATCATTATTAGATGAAACACTGCCGATATAAGGCTCGTATTCCGGTAGTGACGACCGGTAATCCCATTCCAATTCTGCCTGTCGATCCGGCAAAGCCCTGTAAATGGGCCGTTCGTAAAAAAAGTTCTCACCTAGTGCCTCCTCTAATTTAGGGTATACGCACTTTGCCTCCTTTAAAAGCTCATCGAACATCCAACTCTTCACGAATTTACGCCCTGTCAGGGGATTAAGTATCCCACTCGATATTTTTGAGCAGGAAGATCCCCCCGCATCCCATATGCAAACCGACTGCCCCGACTGACTCAAATAATGGTGTAAAAGCGTCCCGGCCAATCCCTGTCCCACAATCCCATAATCCCAAATCATACCTTCATTTTTGCCCCTTGAAGATAAAGAAAATCACTTGACTTATGGCGCTCTCATCTTTTTTTATTGTTTGGGTGTGCCCCCTCGCTCGCACTTCGTCCGGCTCGGGGTCGGTCCCCTCCGGGGTTCGCTATTCGCTCCGTACCGCCTGCGGCGGCACCAAGTGCCATTACCACTAAATCCGTTACGGACCAAGTCTTGATCTTTTTGCCCATATCTTCGTTGCTCCTCAGTCAAAGAGCTAAAGCTCTTTTCCTTCCTCGCGCTTTGATCTGAACAAAAATCTACTGCGACTTTTCAATAACCCTTTAGTGTTAAGGGCACAGGCCCTTCGGGCACCTCACACGAAGGAGGATTAAATTTGGGAAATACCCATCCAAGACTTTATCTACTTGAAAGTGCTGTTAAATTTCATTGCATAGTGTATTGAGCAAGGATTCCATTCGTAAACTACCAAAAGGAACGGACAAAAATAGCTGTGCAGACCATAATGAATTTCGAACAAGGCGAAAATAGAAAACAAATACGAAGCTCTATTGAACCAAATATTCTGATGTCCCCATCATTCAAAATCTTCGGGCTTCATTTCATCGAGGCTCCCAATCCACAGCACAGCTGACAGTACACCTTATTTTCTAAAATAAGCTATTACCATTCTGGTGAATTCTCAAAAAATGAAAGCAGCCCCCATTTCCCAACCAGAGATATATGAAGATACTTTAAAAATATTCGGGGGGAACTCGATTCCTAAATAGGGACCACAAAAGAGTCGAAAGCCATAATTCATAAAGGGTATTTCATAAGAAGCATGAACGGTCCCCACAAAATATGATAGTCCTTCGTAGTCTTCTGTGTCTGAATCCAAACGGTTTTTCCGTTCATAAAATCGATCCCTAAAGCGTTCGTTATTCAGAGCACGCTCCTTGAGAAAAATCACTTCCTCTTCCTGAATCAAGTTGATCAATAAGCCTCCTTCCATCCTTAATAAAAACGAATGTCTGCCTCTACTATAGAGGTCAACTTCCATTCCCAAACCGAGAGAAACATAATGATTGCGTATACTATAGTCAGTCTGTTGCCAAGTATATCCAAGGACTCCGTTATGATCTTGTTTCCGATAATTGATGACATTTTGTTTGTATCCAAGAAACGCAAGGAATTTCCACCCACTTCCATCATTTGTAAATTTTCGATAGGCAAGTCGATAGCTATGAAGCAATCGATCACTTTCTTTTGTCATTTCACCTATATTCAAAGGGCCAATGGTGTTTGGTAACTGATTACCTCCATTACCGTTATTGAAGCTGTATGAAGCCCCCAACTCCCAATTCAATCTAGGTTGAGCCGAAAGTTGGGCCAGGCAGTAAATACAAAAAAAGAGAATGATGAATAACATTCCTTTTCGCTTTGGTCTGAAGTGGAATTGAGGTGGAAAGCTGACTGCAGGTATTTGAGATAAATAAGTCATAATTTTATATTATTAAATATGAATGATTCAGTAATTATATTGGAAGCTCGAAAAAAACAAGACGCTTTTCTGACCCGAAATCAAGTATACATAAATGACCTTCTGCATCAAAGAATACAGCTTCGTAGGGTCTTTCTCCCTGTTCGTTGGAATGTTCCATCAATAATTGCATGCTTATCAATTCAACCATGAGTATTCGATTTCGATAAGGGATAGCCATAAGGTCTTTTGTTGGATGATTCACGGGAGGCAGGTAAAAGTCAGAAGGGTTCTTTAATGAAAGAGTCTTACCTCCCTTTTGTAATTTAGATGCGTAAATAAAAGTGTTATCCCACGCTAGAACAAAGTCATCTTCTCTCTTTTGATTTGATTTATATCCTTCAAATACTTTATGATTGTTTTTCAGTGAATAACAAACCACTGCCGATCCTGCTCGAAAGCTTAATAGATCGTTATCATATTCGATTGCGCTCGAAATTTTTAATTCCTCCTCTACAAATGTTTCTGAGTCTAAATAATGGCTATCGATTTCATGGGTTTGAGGATTGAGAAAAGGAAAGTAAGCTCCACGATTCTCCCCTCCTCCAAGAAGAGGGAAAGGAAGAAGAAGCCGATTTTCTGTTTCATCATATGGAAATAATCTTGGAGAGTGTTCTGAAAACTCCATAAAAGGCAATCCAAAGCTTTGTACTTGTGTTACCCGTTCAGATGAAAAGTCAACCTCATATACGAAGGATGCTCTATAATCATTACCTATGGTGTACATGTAACATATGCCGCCAATAAAATTATATCCAAAATAATATTCTCCACTATCATAATAGTCTCGGATATCGTAGGATTCCTTTATATGCCCAGTTTTAGGATCCATTTTACTCCATTTTTTGCCATCGGTCACCATCAAGTGATCCTGCCAATCAAAGAGTATCACTTGATCTTCATCACTATGGCTGCTTCCGAATATCGTTTTCGGAATGATCCAGCGCACGTCCATTTCTTTAATATCTATAGCTGCGATATGGCCTATAATCTCTATAAACAACAATGGGCGATGGCCTTCGTATTGATACTTTTTGAAATTAACATTTGACCAATTGCCGCCAATCTTAAATGTTGCTTCCCCAGCTTTTACTAACTTAAGTTCCGGATACACAAGTTGCTCTCCTTCAGGCAATACTCCTTCTTTAGTGTTGCAAGCTGAAAACAAAATGATCAAAATTAGAAAAAGAGAAAAAAGGTAGCTTTTTAGTTTACTCAGTGGAATGTAGTAAGACCTAAGCTCTGCTATGCTATAGATATGATTAATCATAATACGTAGATAGTAAGGTTAATAAATATAGATAAATTTAAATATCAAGTGATTTGACAATCTAATCGTCTAAAAACTCATCTTTTGGATTTACTTCGATCAAAAAGAGTCAGCGCTCAATAAAAATAAGAATTTGAGAAAAATGAAAAAGCTTTTTAAATGGTAGAACAATAAATTAAATAATTAATATGAAATTGATGAATTTATATAATAGAAACTTATGATAGGGTAAATCAATGTTTTTCAGCCATAGTTTTTCGAAAAAAAACAATTATTTGTCGTCCATCTGACATAATAACGAGAAAACTATAGATTCTTCCTTCTTCAATTCAAGATGAATTCACTTGGAAGTAGCCTTTAAAAAACCATACCTTTTTTATAACATGACATGATTGGTGGTTACATTTTACGCACTTTTGAGAAACACGGGCCAATCTTTCGATTCTACTTAAGTCAACAAAAAATCTCACTGATGAATCAAGATGAAAATTCAGCTCAAATTCAGCTCAATTTTAAACCTGCCATGCATAAGTAAGTGGTGCTTATAAAATCACAGTACAAAAGAAGTCTAGTCAACTATTTGTTCTGAGCAAAACACCTTTGAAATCCGCTTTTTTTATATATTTGTATCAGCAAACCATAAATTCATGTCAGACCAAGAACTACAAAGCAAGCAAGAAGAGTCCACTGTAAAATATTGGATACTCTTTCTAATTACTACTGCCATCTTGATTTTTATGATGATTTTCGTCAATGAATGGTTTTGGGTCGCCCTACCCTTCTCATTGACCTCCTTAGTAAAGGCACTTCGCGTTATCTAAGGTTTTCACGAACTTAAGAGAATTATTCTTGCTAACATCTCATAAAAACAGCATCATTGAGACGATTTTGGCCTTGATGTATTGTGCTTAAGATTTCCCGTGTGCCTTGATAATATCTTTTAGTTGAGGAGCAGAAACAACCCCACTCTGCCGCCACAATACTTTCCCCGCCTGAAAAAGCATAAGCGTAGGCACCCCGCGGACTTGATATTTTTGCGCTAATCCTTGATTTTTATCCACATCGATTTTCACAATTCTCACATCATCGCCTATATCTGACTTTAATTCTTTTAAAATAGGCGTCATCATCTTGCAGGGGCCACACCAAGTCGCATGAAAATCCACCAATACTTTCTTTTGCCCTTTTATTAAATCGTTGAAACTTAGTTTTTTTGCCGTTTTCATAAACTCTTTTTTTCTGTTACGACAAAGATGAGCAATACTTACAATCCATTCAGTGACAAAAGGCACACTATTGCCCCCTGCTCATAAGTATCATAAGAAGTAAATTAATCTCTTTTTGCAACTTAGTTGCAAAAAGACTACTTTTGCGCATTCTTATATAAAGCCGTATTTTGAGCCTTGAGTTAATTCCTATGATTGAAATTTTAATTGCAAGTTTAACACTTTCAGTGGTTCACGCCATGATTCCCAACCACTGGATCCCTTTGATTACGATATCGAAGGCAGAGTCCTGGACCCTTAGGGAATCGCTGAGTGTCACCGCTCTTACCGGTATTGCGCACAGCATGGGCACTATAGCCATTGGTGTGGCTCTGGGCTATGTGGGAATTCAACTATCCCAGCAATTTGAGTTATTTGCAGAATTAATTGCACCGCTTATTCTCATCATCATCGGCTTAGTATACCTAACACTCAATGCTCCGCATCAACACGACCACGTCCCTAAAAATATTGATAAAAGGAAAAATAAAGCTGCCATAATTTTCGCCTTAACCCTTTCCATGTTTTTGAGTCCCTGCCTCGAAATGGAAAGCTACTTTTTAGTAGCTGCGAAGGAAGGTTGGGGAGGAATCATATTAGTTTCCGTAGTGTTTTTACTTGCAACGACATCCGTCATGTTACTTCTCGTTTTTATAGGATTCCGATCTTTAGATCGTTTCAATTGGGACTTTCTAGAAAAAAACGAAAAGAAAATCTCTGGAATTGTGTTACTTCTCATTGGGATATTGACCTTATTACTTCAAGATCAACACTTCCACTTGCATTAAATTGATTGAATGACTCTACCTATGATATATCAACGCAATCAGCGCATCCTCATTGGGGCGATAGCTTTTGCATTGATTTTGCTTGCTGCAGGTATGGACGTTCCAGATGGTTACCTGCTTTTCGGTTATATACTCACTTTTATCATCGTAGGTCATTTTGTTATTTTTAAAGCAACGGAGCACATTCTACGTGGACAGATTTTCGATGAGTATAGCTTGATGACTATTGCTACAATAGCAGCCTTTGTCATTGGGGAGTATCCCGAAGCGATCACCGTCATGCTATTCTACGAATTGGGAGAGTACTTACAACATCGGGCGGTGCACAATGCCGAGTCAAAAATTCGGCACCTTTTGGATCAACGTCCTAAGAAATCCCGAATAAAAGTCGGTGACACATTTGAGATGCAACCTTCAGAGCAAGTAAGTATCGGAGCTATCATTCAGGTGCACAGAGGCGAACGACTGTCACACGACGGAGTCCTACAATCAGAGTATGCTAGCTTAAATACGGCAGATATTACCGGTGAGAGCGAGGTGAGACATTTTGAAACGGGAGAAAAGCTGCTCTCCGGAACTATCAATGAAGGACCGCCAATAGAGGTCCAAGTAACCGAGAATTTTACTGACAGCACATTTTCGCGGATGCTGCAATTAACTCGAGATGCTCAATCTCAAAAGGCTCCAACGGAACTTTTTTTTAGGAAATTTGCAAAAATATACACGCCGGTCGTAGCCCTTCTTGCCGCTTTAATCTTCATCATTCCGTATTTTCTGGTCGACGATTATGAATATCAGGACTGGTTGTATCGAGCGGCTGTCTTTCTAGTTATTAGTTGCCCTTGTGCTCTTGTTCTATCTATCCCATTGACCTATTTTGCCGGCATCGGAGCGGCGAGCAGAAAAGGGGTATTAATCAAAGGCGCTCAATTCATTGATCAATTGGCTAAACCCAAAGCTATTGGGTTTGACAAAACAGGTACCCTAACGAAGGGGCAGCTGGAATTGTCTCATATTTCGTTTTTATCTCCGCCTCAGAGCGAACTCCTAACTTCTATTGCCGCAGGTGTTAAGCTTTCCCATCATCCGGCGAGTCGAGCAATAGCCAAAGGATTGCTTGTAGATAAAGCTTCGGATGTCTTGTCAAAGGTCGAGGAGGTTCCCGGAATGGGAATCGGCGGTATCAGCGGAGAGGATAGAATTCAGATTGGTCGCCCAGAATGGGTGGACCCTAACCACGAGTCAATAGAAGGACCCTTTACCGAAGTTGCTGTGAGTTCCAATGGAAAGTGGGTGTTATCTTTTTATTTAATTGACACAATAAAAGAAGACGCAGTGCGGACACTCGAGAGACTTAGATCCTGGGAAATCTTCCCTTTTCTACTTTCTGGGGACAGGCAGGGGCCGGTTCAACTTATTGCAGAACAATTGCAAATATCCCTTGCCAAAGCTCAGGTGACACCAGAGGAGAAACTGCAGACCTTTGAAAGGATAACTGAGCGCCGCAAACCCGCTGTTTTCGTTGGTGACGGTTTAAATGACAGCGCGGTATTAGCTGCTGCTGATGTCGGAATTGCCATGGGAAACACGGGTAGCGACTTATCCATTGAAACCTCTGATGTGGTTATTCCCGGCCAGAAGTTGTTACGCCTCGTCGATTTAATTCGAATTTCCAAAGGTACCAAGCGAATTTTATGGCAGAATATCACCATTGTTTTTTTGGTCAAACTCGTCGTGCTTTTACTCGGTGGTTTGGGCTGGGCTTCATTGTGGGCAGCCATTGCTGCAGATGTTGGGGTATGCCTTATTGCTGTGGCAAATGCCAGCCGAATTCTCTATCGGCCGGGTGACGACGATCAATAAGTTCCTCTCGATTTGTTGTGATGGGCTTTGGGTAGGTGCAGCAAGTAAAGCAATTTGTAAAGCGAAAATTGCTTAGAGTTGTAACGACCGGCTCGCATTCTCTCTTCACATTGTCGCAACCAATATCGACTTAAGTCACCGAAAATGCCTGAAAAATACCAGGGGTAACATTTTTTGTACCAATACCACAAAGACGAGTATTTCACGAGACTCCCCGCAGGCAAAAATTGATTGATTTGTGGTAAGTGGCGAATCGCTTGTTGAGTTTTCTTGAGGAAAATTGTATTTTCCACCAAGCCTAAATGCTGAACCGGGTTATTCAAATGTTGGACCTCTATCCCTTGTAATGCCAAACGTATTGCAAGAAGGCTATCTTCGTGACCATATTGAGTCAGTCGTTCTTCGAAGGGGTGTTTTTCTAAAAGGTCCCTTCGAATAACAAAGTTGTTTGCGTGAAAACTTGCCACCGGATTTTTCTTGCGTTTTTCGATTGGCACGGCTTCTCGATCGATAGCGTAAGCGTGGTGTAAGGCAAAGGACACCTCCACTTGTTCCGGATAGGCCGTGCCTCCATAGACGATTTTAGAAGTAGGATGATCGTCGAGATATTGTAAATAAGTTGATAAAAAAGACCCGTAAATGGGCATACTGTCCCCATCTAAAAACAACAGCCAGGGAGCGGAGGTGCAAGACAAGAAGGCATTACGGGTCTTACTTCGCCCCGCATTTAATTCATGTTGAATATACTTGGCTCCATACTTATTGGCTGCCACCCTATTTTCTTCTCGAATAGTTAAGTCGGGGGATGCATCATCAATGAGAAATATTTCGATAGTTAGCCCCGGGATCCGTTTTTTCTGATGATTTAACACAGCCAATACATCTCTTATGGATTCATTGTACACTGGTATACAAATATCTAATGCCTTTAACATAAAGCCAAAGTACTAAGCTTGTGCTAAATAATCACTGAATTTGAAAAATTTTACCTACTGGCGATGAATCATAAAGGAATAGAATAGCCTGAACCTTAATATAATTATGGACATTTTGTTACTTAGAGAATGAAAAGACTGTATCCTCCAGAGATTTCTCAAGAATATTTAGATAAATACATAGTATCAGCATTCGAGCTCAATTCAGAGCTTTGAACATTTATCCTGCAATACTTTAACTCCAACTCTTTCTTCAGAGATCATTTCTTGAAGCCTCATTCGACGAGCCTCGGCAGGACAGGAAATAAAAGGTTGAGGGTACTTCCGAAAACTATCCTTTTGCGTGAACAACCCTTTCTAATGAAATAGTCTAAATGTAAAATATGTACGTAAGCATCGTTATTCTTCGGTCTCTTAGCTCTTGCCAGGCTCTCTCATCATGCCTTGCTTACACACATATTTTATTATTTCCACATCAAAAAACAGTTTCCGGAGGTACCCAATAATAATTGTAGTGAATGGCTGTAATGAACCCCAATAGGGGTTCAACTTCAATAGCCCCGGGCGACAGCCCGGGGTGGACAATGCACAACAATCCAGAACCCTGAAGGGGTTCAACAAGGTATCGATAGGGATGTCAAGGAACTACTTTTGCTGATCTAATGAGTCCTAGTTCAACCCCTCTCGGGGTTGGATGTGTTTTGGATTCCTAATCCCCAACTGGCGCTCGGGGCTAATCACGTTCAAGCCCTCCGGGCTTGGGTATATGGTTTGTTTCTATTGCTTAATGGAGTCCATTGTCGAATTTCTCTAAAAAAAGAGGCTGAAGTACACAAGTAGAAATATAGTTTTGAGCTTAAGTTGACGCGTATGCTCGGCAGGACGAGAGATCAATTGTTGGGAAATCTATACACTTCGCCAGCGATATATAGTTACTCATAAGCTCCGTCCTCGCGTAAGGGATAGCAGCGGCAGGCAGGGTCGCAGGCGACGAGCAGCCGTAGAGCGAGGAGGCGACCGAACGGAAGCCCTACGCAGCCATACGGATGCCGCCGCATGGGGCCCCTGACTATGAGCGGATAGCCCGGCCCCGGCCCTGCTTGCTAGGGCCGGGGCTCGCCAAAACAATGTATTGAGCGAAAGGCAAAAAATAATTCAACGGAGATTAAACCTTTGGGAATTCCATACATCTAAGAGATATAGAGTCTGAAATCGTAAAAAAGTGTATATTTAAATAAAAAATACCATGTCAACCTCTTGTGCTGTCGTCGATTTGGCGCCTTTTATGCCGCGGCCGGAAAAGCCGTGGACCCGAGAACGCCTATTGCATTTATTTGAACGTGCTGAATTTGGACTCCCTCCGGATAGTATGGAGGACTTACTGCAATTGGATCCCACTGAGGTAGTACAGGACTTGATCGATGCAGCGCAGACTGCTCCTCTCCCCTCTCCTCCGCCCTGGGAAAATTGGGCATTATCGGACTACACTGATCCGCAAACACAAATTGGTGAGCAATATATAGAATGGCAGGCACAGTGGGTTGAGGATATGATGAACCATGGCCTTCGCGAGCGGGTCGCGTTGATGTGGCACAACCACTTTGTCACACAAATTTCAGTATATAATTGCCCGAGTTATTTGTATGATTATCACAAATTACTACAGGAGCATGGTTTGGGCAATTTTAAAACCTTGACGCTGGAGATGGGAAAAACACCGGCGATGCTGGTTTACCTTAATGGGGTGCAGAATACGCGCTTTGCGCCGAATGAGAATTATGCTCGAGAGCTTTTTGAACTTTTTACGCTGGGACGCGACATTGGCTATACCCAGCAAGATATCACAGAGGCAGCACGAGCGCTGACGGGTTGGAATGGCTTTACAGAGGCTTGTGCAGATATCGGCTATACGCCGGGCTTTCACGATAATGGAATGAAAACCATTTTCGGGGTAAGTGACACCTTCGATTATGAGGGCTTGCACGACTTGCTTTTTACAGAACGAGCGGAAGAAGTTTCCAAACATGCCTGTCGGACGATTTACCGCGCCTTTATTCACCCCGATGTCGACGAGAACGTAATTACTGAACTGGCGACTACTATGCGGGCCAATGACTTTGAGATCGCCCCTGTGGTGGAGCAACTTTTATCCTCGGAGTTTTTCTTCGATAGAGAACAAATCGGTACGCAAATCTCGAGTCCCATCGATGCCCTCGTGCGGCATGCAATGAAATTGGGTATAAGCCTTCCACAACAACAGCGTACGATTTTAGGCTTAGCTGCAGGGCAGTTAAATCAGACGTTGTTTGATCCGCCCAGTGTGGCGGGCTGGCCGGGAGATCGGGACTGGATCAATAGCTCCTTACTGACTTTGCGATGGGATTTCCTAGATCGTTACACCCAACTTTTGTACGCTACGAATCGGGAAGCACTCGGTGATTGGGTGAGGGTTATTGCTACCCATGAAACAGCGGTGGAACAAGTTTGTCGGGATTTAGTCGATTTTCTACTCCCCTGGGGACTGGGGAGAATGGAAGATTACGCATCAGCCGTGGATGTCTTTAAAGCTGATATTCCCGAAAACTATTTTGAGCGAGGCGAATGGTCTGTAGATTGGGATACAGTGCCGGAACAGGCAGCTTTATTAATTCAGCATTTATCACACCAACCCGAATTTCAACTTAAATAAGTATGAAAAAGCAAAGCAAAAACAATCGACATAAAGAAGGGCTGAGCAAGCAAAATCCGGAGGCCCATCAAAAAGATCACCAGCACTGGACCCGGCGGAGTTTCATGCAAGCTATGGGATTGACCACTTCGGTAGGACTCACCCTAGGCCAATGGCCGCTTCAGGCATTTACCTCCCGGGTAGCAGACTATGTGGGCGATACGGACAGAGTATTGGTACTGGTTCGCCTCATCGGAGGAAATGATGGGCTCAACACTGTAGTTCCTCTCTTTGATTATGGGCGCTACGCCGGCTGGCGGCCAGGCATTGCTCATCCTGAATCATCCCTGTATAATTTGCCCTCCGGACTGGCCTTGCCGGGTGATGCAGAGGGCTTTCATTCATTATGGGAAAAAGATCAACTCAAGATTGTTCAGGGAGTGGGCTATCCCGAGCAGAATTTATCGCACTTTCGTTCCTCAGATATTTGGGAGACAGGGTCTGATGCCGCCGACGAGATAGATCTGGGTTGGCTGGGACGGCTATTGATGGTGGACGATCCCGATATTGAAGTAGAACCACCCGAGCAACCTCCTGCTATTCAAATCGGGAACTCAAATAGTCTGGCATTTCACAGTGGAGATAATAATTCACTGGCTTTCTCGGTAAGTAATACCGAACAGCTTTTCCAATTGGCCGAAAACGGGCAGTTCTACCCTACGGATTTCCTTGGTGACTGTCTGCATGACCAGCAAGAGAAATACCTTCGCGACGTTACGAATTCTACCTTCCGCTATGCTGATGTGATCCAACAGGCTTATGAAAGCAGCTCCAATGCCCTTGAATATTCTAATTCGGGATTAGCTGACCAGTTGGCTATTGTAGCTCGCTTAATTAAAGGTGGGTTACAGACCTCTTTCTATATGGTGACGCTGAATGGCTTTGACACTCATGCGGCACAAAAGCAAAACCACGATCGGCTAGTCCGCCAATTGGGTGCCAATATGAATGAATTTTTTCAAGATCTGGCGGCGACTGAGGATGACCATCGCGTCTTGGGCATGTCGATTTCCGAATTTGGAAGACGACCTCAACAAAATGCTTCACAGGGAACAGATCACGGAGCGGCGGCGCCCCTCTTTTTATTTGGACCAGCAGTCAACGGGTCAGGCATCGTGGGTGAGCATCCTGATTTAGACGATTTAGATGCCGCAGAGAATTTAAAATTTACGACAGACTTTCGAGAGGTCTATCAAAGCGTATTAACCGATTGGTTGTGTTTCCCTACCTCCGTAGGTGAAGATGTTCTTTTTGATGATTTTCCTGCACTGGATCTTGGGCTGGAATGCCAAACGACCCGTACTGCCAATCCAATGGACTTTTCTGCAAATATTACGAAAATGCGCATGGGCTTGCGTCACCATCGATTCGAGGTCCGAAGTACTCGAGCGGTGCATGGACGGGTCGAAATTTATTCCATGTCAGGGCAAATTACTGCTCGATTGTACCGAGGGCCATTTCACCCCGGTCCGCAAACCTTTGATGTCTTCGCAGATCAGCATGGAATGGGTCCTGGACTTTACGTATTCGTGGTGCATTTGGGCCAGCGGTTATTGAGAGAAAAATTTGTCGTGGCGGGCTAGGAAGACTGCTTACCTCGACTCCTCCCTGCTTACTTCGACTCCGCTCAGTAAGCAGGGCAGAAAAGAGTTCAATACGGCAGCATAGGGGGAAAGGAGTACTAAACGAAATCGATGCAGAAATTCCCTGCTCCCTGAGCGGAGTCGAAGGGAGCGCTCCCTAATCCATCGGTGGTTTTTCCAACACAGGCGTCAGACCTAATTCCCTTCCCTTTTCCAGCATAAATGACCAGGCGGCGTCTTTTTCGTTCGGAATATCGCCATCGAGAATGGCCTCGCGAATCGCTGTTTTGATTTCACCGACGGCTCGGGAGGGCTTGATTTCAAAAGCGGCCATGATTTCCTCTCCGCCGATGGGTGGTTCCCAATTGCGCATTCGGTCTTTCTCTTCAACTTCTTCTATTTTCGATCGCAAGCGTTCATAATTGCCTAAATATCGCTTAACCCGATTCGGATTTTTAGAAGTAATATCAGCTTCGCAAAGCAGCATGAGATCGTCAATATCATCGCCCGCTTCATACAATAAGCGTCGTACAGCTGCATCGGAAATATTCTCCTTGGTCAAACTAATTGGTCGAAGATGCAAGCGCACTAGCTTCTGGACGTACTTCATTTTATGATCCAAACTCAGCCGCAAGCGCTTAAATATTTTTGGAACCATTTTGGCACCCACAGCATCGTGCCCGTGAAAGGTCCAGCCGTGATCGGGATGAAACCGCTTCGTTGCAGGCTTTGCAATATCGTGCAGAATAGCAGCCCACCGAAGGAGAATATTATTGGATTTAGCCGCGACATTATCGAGTACTTCCAGGGTATGATAAAAATTGTCTTTGTGCTTGATGCCCTTACGCACTTCAACCCCGCGAAGGTTTTCCATCTCCCAAAAAAACTGATGCAAAAGATTTGCCTGAGACAGTAATTGAAATCCGATGGATGGTCTGGGTGCCGATATTATCTTTTGCAACTCAGTGGAAATACGCTCAACGGAAATGATGTCCAGTCGTTCTGCGTGATCCTTGATTCCCTGAAAGGTTGTGTCATCGATTCGGAAATTGAGTTGCGTTGCAAAACGAATAGCCCGCATCATGCGCAAGGGATCATCAGAAAAGGTTTGTCCAGGTTCTAGTGGTGTACAGATGCGTTCTTTCTTCAGGTCATTGCGCCCATCAAAGGGATCAATAATCTGTCCAAAGGATTCTGCCTGAAGGCTTATGGCCATCGCATTAATAGTGAAGTCCCGCCGATGCTGATCGTCCTCAAGAGTACCCGGGGCAACTGTGGGTTTTCGAGAATCCTCAATGTATGACTCCTTTCGGGCACCCACAAATTCTAATTCCCAGGAGTCTAACTGAATCATAGCAGTGCCAAACCGTTGAAAAACACTGACTTTCGAAGAGTTAGGAAAGCGATCAGCTACCGCTCGAGCAAGAGCCGGACCGTCACCTACTGTAACCAAATCCACATCTTGTTCATCGAGATCTTGTTTCCTCTGCAACAGGCGGTCGCGAACAAAGCCTCCGACGACATACACCTCCTGTCCCAGAGTCGCCGCAACTTCTCCAATAGTCTTAAAAAGAGAAGCCTCTTCTCTCGATAATGATAATTTTTCGGGATTTTTCATGCCTGTAATACTTTACCATCACCGTATACCGATTGTATTTCAGACAGGGTATCGAAAAGTTCAGAGGTGTCGTGAGAAGTCACTAATCGAGACCGATAGGCTTTAATATTGGGAAACCCTTTAAAGTAGTTGGTATAATGTCGTCTCATTTCTAACACGCCCAACTTCAGGCCCTTCCATTGAATAGAGTGGGATAAATGCCGACGGGCCGCTTCCACTCTCTCTTCTACTGTCGGCGGAGGCAGTAGTTCTCCCGTCGCAACGTAGTGTTTGATTTCCCGAAATATCCATGGATTTCCTATGCTTGCGCGTCCGATCATAATGCCATCCACGCCGTAATTGTTCTTGTACTCCACCGCTTTTTGAGGCGAATCAATATCGCCATTTCCAATCACAGGAATATGAATTCTCGGATTGTTCTTCACTTCGGCAATCAGATTCCAATCAGCCTCTCCCTTGTACATTTGCTGCCGGGTCCTTCCGTGGATAGAAATGGCGTGGATTCCAACGTCCTGAAGGCGTTCAGCAACCTCTGCAATATATTTAGTATTCTCATCCCATCCCAGACGCGTTTTGACCGTCACTGGCAAGCTCGTCGCTTTGACCACTGCCGAGGTAAGTTCTACCATAGCATCAATATCCCTAAGGATTCCGGCGCCGGCATTTTTGCATACTACCTTTTTTACGGGACAACCATAATTGATGTCCAGAACTTCCGGTCCAGCTTCTTCAACTATTTCTGCAGCCCGCATCATCGAATCGATTTCAGCACCAAAAATTTGCACCCCAATCGGCCGTTCTTCCGGGTATATATCCAGTTTTTGAACGCTTTTCTCAGCATCGCGAATGAGTCCCTCTACACTCACAAACTCCGTGTACATCATATCACAGCCCTGCTCCTTACAAAGAGCCCGAAAGGGCGGGTCACTCACATCCTCCATCGGCGCGAGAAATAAAGGGAAATCACCAAAATTCAAACTTCCAATATTCATTCCATTCCTGTTTAGTGCTGCAAAAATACAATCCCTGGGCGATATCCCGAGGAATTGCAGAAAAGATGGCGAAAAAATGATGCCCATTCAGAGAAAAATATACTCTTTCAACAAATTAAACTAAAAGGATTGAATGAATATTTTCTATCTTGCAAACCAATTTATAAGGGCACACTACCATGTTAATTGCAGTCATCATCACCTTTTTAGCGGGCTATACTTTAATCGTATTTGAGCATCCCCTGCGATTGGACAAGACCGTCCCGGCACTTCTCATGGCAGCCTTGAGCTGGGCCATTATCTCTATGGGCGATCTACCCAGTTTCAACTACGACATGGAGGAAGTTGCCATGGATAGTTCTCTACTTCACCACCTGGGGAGCACAGCTGAGATTCTTTTCTTTCTCATAGGTGCCATGACTATAATAGAGTTGATCGAACTCCACAATGGATTCTCTATTATCACCAATAAAATTAAAACCAGAAATAAGGTCAAATTACTTTGGATCATCTCCATTATGGCCTTTTTATTATCGGCCACTTTAGATAACCTGGCAAGTATAATCGTCATAGTATCTTTACTTCGCAGGATTGTTCCACGACGGAAGGAGCGAATATGGTTCCTCGCCATGGCTGTCCTCGCTGCCAATGCCGGCGGTGCCTGGTCCCCCATTGGAGATGTAACGACCACCATGTTGTGGATTAATGATAAGGTGACAACGGTTGGACTGATTAAAAACTTAATTCTCCCCTCTATCGTATGCATGATGGTCCCAACCTTAATCGCAGCCCGTATGAAAGCTTTTCGTGGCGATATAACCGCTTCCCTCAATGTGGGATCTGAAAATATTGGAGAAAAGGAATTTTCCTCTAGTAAAAAAATGTTTTTTGTAGGTATTGGAGGGCTCATCTTTGTACCCATTTTCAAAACAGTCACTCATCTTCCTCCCTACATGGGAATGATGCTTTCTTTGGCTGTAGTTTGGATGATTGCAGAATACACCAAGCCATATCACCCCTTCGACGAACGGAAACGATATTATTTTTCAGCAGAGCGTGCATTGGCGAAAATAGAAATGCCCTCAGTACTTTTCTTTCTCGGTATATTAATGTCAGTAGCAGCCATAGAGTCCCTTGGTCTGCTTCATATGCTCGCTGACCAGCTCGACGCGTTTTTTCCCAATCGGGATATCGTCATTTTATTACTCGGTACATTTTCTGCTTTGTTCGACAATGTTCCTCTCGTGGCGGCAAGTATGGGGATGTACGACGCTCCAATAGACGACCGCCTATGGCACTTTATCGCCTATGCCGCAGGTACCGGAGGTAGTATGATGATTATCGGTTCCGCAGCAGGTGTGGCAGCCATGGGGCTGGAAAAAATAGACTTCATTTGGTTCTTCAAGCGCATCAGCCTCCTCGCCTTTCTTGGATTCATCTCAGGCGCTGGAGTATATTTACTCTTCGCCCCTTATTTGCATTAATACTACAAACCAAATTGCGATAAATGATGCTTGACATGCATCTCGTGGAACTCCAGCCATTCGCCGTAGGTTAATGGTCCAAAAACAGGATGTTCCACTACTAAATCTTCCTGGCCATCATAGGCTGAAAAGAATTTTTTTATTGCTTTCTGCAAGCCCATTTTGGCTTCCTCTATATTAGAAAACCTAAGTGGCATCAACCCCTCGGGCATCACAGGACTTTTCGTATTTGGAATAAACTCAAATTGCCCATTAGTCAACAACTCATACAATTTTTTCTGTTTGTCAGCCGGCAGACCTGGAACGCGAACCTTCCCCGCTCCTATTAAAAAAATTCCTCCCAGATGCTCCACCATATGTTGAGCAGTCATTTTGCCCCACTGAGGTTTGTGGTCCTCTGTGATGGCGGCTATGCGTTGGGGAAAATCTTCGGCTACAAAATGGACATTGGGATTCATATTTTTAGATTTGGTTCGTCAACAATCTCTGAAATACTAAAATAAGACTTTCAGAATGTATTCCTTTTAATTCAAATGGGGCCGCTGAGGGAATTTTGCTACAAATGATCGAGAAGCGAACAACAATACTTCAAAAACCAAGCCCAAAATAATCAACATGGCTAACTCAAAAGTAGAGCTGACATAGCTGCTCTGGGCCAATGCGTGAGATTCTTCATTGAGATGCTTACCCTCTCCCAACTGTACATCTGACAGTCCCGGCAAAAGGGATATACAAGCATCAATACGCTCTGAAGCTTGTGATGCCAGATCAATATCGACACTTTCTTGACTCAATTGCAGTTCATTCAGTTCATCCAACTGCTGCTCAAAAATAGAAAACAGTCGCTCTTCCTCAAGTGTGAAATAAGTCGCTCTAAATTTCTCTACTAATTCCTCTATCTGACACTCACTCTCCACCCAATCCTTCCTCCAATTATTTGGTTTCTCACCTAATGCTACATCGCGAGCCAGATGCTTTTGCGTATGCAATTCCCCAGACAATTTAAATATATAGCTTTCCACTAGTAAGCGATCTTCGTAAATAGATGAAAATGATTCTTCTACCTGAGCCCAATGCTGACGGTCAAACAAGTTATTAGCTAATAAAACGCCCACAATAACAACAAGAGCTAATCCCATTCTGTACTTAAACCGTCTCAAAATTTTACGTTTCATATTGCAAATTATTTTCGCATGTCAAAAACTATTACATTAAATGTACGAAACAAAAACTACAACGCCCTTTTTTGGAAAATTCTTTTCCCAGTACCCTTCCTAAGAAAAATGGGTTTATTTCTTTCTCTTTCTGGGCGTGCCCCCTCGGAACGATGCCCTTTCCCTTACTCCATCTATAAGTTTACTCTAGAGCCACTGCACTTTCATTAGACTAGTAAGGAAAAATCATCCTCGGGGTCGGTCCCCTCCGGGGTTCGCTATTCGCTCCGTACCGCCTGCGGCGGCACCATACCCTCCGGGCACCTCACGCAAACTGGCGAGTCGCAGTAACCAGCAGGCAAAAGGTTAGAGGTTGAGGTTGAGTATAGCTATGAAGTAATCAAATAAAAAAACGCACATTTATTTGCGTTCTTCGCGACTCCGCGGTGAAGAAAGTCAAAAGTGAGCGACCGAAAGTCAAAGGTCAATCCTTTGTATGTTAGTCGTGATTTCTTTGTGCTCGTTTTGATCAGGCAATCTAAGATTGAGGTGTCCTGTAGTATATCAATTGCTAATCGACTCGCGCTATCATTCCTACATATCATTTCAGTCGCTTACAGAGGATTTTTGAAAAGCATCTAAAGCAGCTTTACTACCCCTTGTCGTCTATGGTCAGCAGCACCCTCAAAGTGGTTCCCACGATGCATGACAGTATTCACCCCTCCAAAAAATAAGGAGTCGGGAGACCATACTTTCCGATTGTTGTGATGCCGGGCCCAGGAAAACGGATCAATAGGTCGTTCGTAATGCAACACATCCTCGGTAGCAAAAATTCGCGGGCGAGTAATCAGTTCTTGCAAGGATTCATCAAGCCCCCAGACCTTCTGCCCCACTACCTGAGCCAAGACAAAAGGAATCCGCCCGGCGCCTCCGGTCCCCATGCTCCATATACTGCCATCCTTATGACGCCCTATGGTCGGACTCATCATAGAATTCAGCCGCTGATCCGGCCACCAGCTGTGTAGATCACCAGGTAATAAAGCGAGCTCACCCAACATATTATTGAGGTGAACGCCGGATGAGGGTAAAAATAAACCACTTCCTTCTCCGATCGAGGTAGTGAGACTCACGGCAAGTCCGTCGCGATCTGTTACACTAAAATGCGAAGTGGCTCCTCTTCTGTCCGGCATAGGAGGTAATCCACGGCTAAGAGAATGGTCCAGCCTGGCCTGGTCTTTTTGCATGGGCAAAACCTGCCAAATCGCTTCGTAAATGGCTGCATAAAAGTTGTCGTATGCTGCTCGATGAGAAGCAAAGGACCTACTCACAAATTCAAATATAGCTCCTCCCAAAAATGGGCCGGGAACGGTGGAGAACTTCCAGTCTCCTAATGTAAACTGTCGCGGGGTCCGAATCTTGCATTCGTATTTTTCAAAATCTTCTCTACGAAGCAATCCACCGCGATCCTTGTGAATAGCTGCACATTCGCGGGCTACTTCACCACGGTAAAACATATCCTGCCCTTCCAGAGCTAAAACTTCCATGAAGTCGGCCAACTGGGGCATCATCACAACATCTCCCTCCCTTTTAAACTGTCCCTCCTGCAAAAATATCGCTCGGCCTTCGGGCTCCAGGAGTAAAATTTCTTTCAAGAGTGTAAGATCAAAGTGCTGAAAGGAATTAAGTGCTACTCCGGATTTCATCAAAGTGATCGCGGGAGCGAATAAGTCTTTGAGGGGGAGGGTTCCAAATGACTTATGCAGTGCAAATATCCCTGCAATGCTGCCCGGCGTTGCCGCACTCCCATTTCCAGCATAAAACAATTCTGTATCATCGCCAAAGTCAACGGTAATCGGCCGGTATTCCACCTGCTCTACAGGTCTTTTGGTTATTGGGGTGTGACAGAAAAAATCAAATACCTGAGCGGGCAATTGTGGTCCGGCTACCGTAGCAAATCCGCCACCGCCGGGGGATGCCATTGCCGGTTCGGTAATAAACATAGCGGCAAAGGCCGCCACCGCAGCATCCGCAGCGTTTCCTCCGGCGCGTAGCACATCTATGGCAACTTCACAAGTCAATTCGTGTCCTCCGGCTATCCCCCCGCTCGCTGCTGCCATTTCTTGTGTTTTCCTTTTGGATGCACCAGTTCCATTTCTTCAACCAAATGAGGTGCATTGCCAAATTTATCGATGATAAATAAAATATATCGTGCATCGACCATGATGTTTCTGCAAATCTCAAAATCGTAGTGATAGTCGCTCATCGTTCCTTCCCAGACGCGATCAAAATTTAATCCCACGAGATTTCCTTCAGCATCTATTGCCGGGCTACCACTATTTCCTCCGGTGGTGTGATTTGACCCTATAAAGCAAACCGGCATTTTACCCATTTCACCATAGGGACCGTAATCTCTCTCGTTATAGAGCTCAATGAGCCGTTCAGGCACATCAAATTCATAATCGCCAGGTTCATATTTTTCCATTACTCCATCCAAATAGGTTTGATGTAAATATTTCATTCCATCTCGTGGACTATATCCACTCACCTGTCCATACCCTACGCGCAAAGTGCTATTGGCGTCGGGAAATATGCGAGCATCTTCATCAGCTACCTTTATCTGTGCTTCCATATACTGTCGTTGCAAACTATCCCGCTCATCTAAAAACCTGGACAATGGTCCAAGGACATCATTTCTATACAGCTCATCAAAAGATTTATACAGCGTAATCAATGGGTCCTTTCTCAGCGTTTCAACAGCTACTTCAATGTCTTCTCCGTCCATCAATTCTAATACAGATCTGTCGGGTATAATGGAAAGCCGAAAGTAGTCCCGCACAAAATCATCGAGCTTGTCCTCATTATCCTCGAGTATTTGCGGTACAAATTCAGGTTTCATTAATTCCTGATATGCCTGAAGTAGTTCAACAGCTAGGTCTTCATCGACCTCTGTGCTGTAGCCTTCGTAAACATTTTCTAAAAAAGGATGCAATCGACCAGCAAAATCAACATATCCGTCTTCGCCCAACTCGTCGTAATATTTCAGCAAACGGCTGCAGTATCCTGCGATTCGAAATGCATCTACATTTCTGTTCATTATTTCACCATAAATGGCATCTGCCCTGCGAAATGCAATGGATTGTTTGTAATTTTTCTCGAGGAGCATCAAGGTCCCTCCATATTCCTCCAACCATTTATCGTTGGACCGAAGCTTTTTTCGCAAGTTATCCTGCTCTTCTTTTTTCACCTCTACTGCACCGGAGCGCTTGAGTCCGAGATTTTCCCCCTGCCACTTTTTCCAATAGTTCGCTATACTAGCGAATTTTGAAGCATATTGGATCTTGATTTCTTCATTGTTCTTCATGGCTTTATCCATGACGGCCAATGAGCGGTCCCTAACGGCAATTCGAGCCGGATTTATTTCCTCTACCAATTGCTGAATCGCAATCGCCGGTAAATATTCTTGAGTTGTCCCCGGAAATCCAAAAATCAATGTAAAATCACCCGGATCTACACCATCCAATGAAATGGGCAAGTGGTGCTCGGGGCGAAAGGGCTTGTTATCCTCGCTATAGGGCGCAGGTTCATTATCAGGTCCCGCATAGATTCGGAAGAGAGAAAAGTCTCCCGTATGCCTTGGCCATACCCAGTTATCAGTATCTGCTCCAAATTTTCCAATACTAGAAGGAGGAGCACCCACCAGACGCACATCGTCATAGCGGACCGATGTGAGTGCGTAATACTGATAGCCGTCATAAAACGGCTTGATATCTACGGATTCATAAGGACCTAAATCCATTTGCTCCTTGACTCGTTCTATATTCTTCGCAATGTGATTGCTGCGCTCTTTTTCCGTCATACTCTTTTTCACACCTTTCAGAATGAGTGGAGTAACGTCCGTGATTTCCTTAATAAAACGGGCAAATAATCCCGGGTTGGGCAATTCATCCTCAAGACTGGACGCCCAATAGCCCTCATCGAGTAAGTTCTTTTCCAGAGAAGAGTGAGACTGGATTTGTCGGTACCCACAATGGTGATTGGTCAAAAGTAATCCGCGATCAGAAATCACTTCTCCCGTGCAGAATCCACCAAAGTGGACGATGGCGTCTTTAAGACTTCCCTCATTAATACTGTAAATGTCCTCAGCAGTCATTTTCATTCCCATTTCCTGCATTTCGGCCTCATTCTGACCGGAAAGCAAGCTGGGAATCCACATTCCTTCCTGACCATAGGAATTAGAACTACAGCAGAGGATAAATAAGGAAAGGCTGAAATATTTCAAAAAAACTTTCATACGCTAATAGATTGTTTTAGATATTCGTTATTGATACCGAAAGGTAAATAAATTTTCTTTGATCGCTCTCTAGCTTCTCTAATAATTAACAGATTCAATGGCAACGGACTTTGATAAAAAAATAATTCCCGGTCTTTCAGAGG
>Ga0307966_1000684_pt1 | contig 27720 bp, 18 predicted proteins | sample OrgLakmetagen646_FD_203141 | JGI IMG/M metagenome (GOLD analysis project Ga0307966, IMG submission 203141) | Saline water microbial communities from Organic Lake, Antarctica - #646 | ecosystem: Environmental > Aquatic > Non-marine Saline and Alkaline > Saline | place: Antarctica: Organic Lake... | reverse complement strand
CATTTTTCCCTCCCACTTTTTGACCCCTACCTATATAAACCCCCGTCATCCTTCGGAAAACACAAAAACTTGTTTTTGTGTTTTCCGAAGGATCCATTTTAGTTATACAATATGAATCTTTTGAGATATAACCGGCTTATTAATAGTTTTTTATATCTTTACTCGAGGTAAACCAAAATTTCTGAGAAAGAGTTCTGCTATTTAAATGGGTAACCCTAAAAAATTAAAATATACTCAAAAGAATCAATTTTAATTTTGTTGTGTTTCCGACCAGGCACTATTTAAAAACTACACCACGATTTCGTAATTGATTAATTTAAAATTGATTTGATTCCAGGAAGTTCTTTACCTTCTAGGTATTCCAACATTGCTCCACCTCCAGTAGAAACATAGCTGACTTTATCTCCTAAATCAAGTTGGTTTATTGCCGCAACAGAATCACCACCTCCAATTAAAGTAAAGGCACCATTTCTAGTTGCATTTACCAAAGAATTCGCAATAGCGACAGTTCCATTTTTAAATGACTCCATTTCAAAAACGCCCATTGGGCCATTCCATAAGATTGTTTTAGAAGACTGAATCACATCGTTAAACTGCTGAATGGTATCGGTTCCAATATCTAATCCCATCCATTCTTCAGGAATTTCGTAAATACTACAAGATTTTGAACGCGCATCATTTGCAAATTTGTCAGCTATAATCGTATCTGTTGGTAGAAAGACTTGTACATCTTTCTTTTTAGCCAATTCAAGCACGTCTTTAGCAGTTTTGATATAATCATCCTCAACCAAAGAATCGCCTACTCGTCCGCCTTGCGCTTTGATAAAGGTATAAGCCATTCCGCCACCAATGATGATTTGATCAACGGAATCCATTAGTTTTTCTATAATTGTGATTTTTGAACTTACTTTTGCGCCCCCAATAATTGCTGTTGTTGGTGGTTTTGGATCAAGTAACAATACATCTATATTTTTCATTTCTTTTTCAAGTAATAATCCAAAATACTTGTCATTTGGAAAATTCTCTGTGATGATCGCTGTACTGGCGTGCGCTCTGTGTGCGGTTCCAAAAGCATCATTGATATAGATATCCCCGTGTTTAGCTATTTTTTTCGCAAAACCTGAATCTCCTGCTTTCTCTTCAGGATAAAAACGAAGATTTTCTAACATTACTACCTCTCCATTTTTAAGGTCTTTAGTATATTCGAAGGACTTCTCGCTAACACAATCATCTAGAAATTTGACTTCTCGGCCAATTAACTTCTCTAATTCACTGATAATATGTTTCAGCGAGTACTTTTCTTCGAATCCTCCTTTTGGTCTGCCAAGATGGGACATAAGAACTACGCTTCCACCATTGTTTAAAATGTGCTTAATCGTAGGGACAGCAGCTTTAATTCGCGTATTGTCTGTGATTTCATTGTTCTCATTTAAAGGTACATTGAAGTCAACACGAACTAAAGCACGTTTATTTTTAAAGTCAATATTAGATATCGTTTTCATAGTAAGGAATATTTTCTTACAAAAATAATACAATCTTTAATATTCAAATTTTAATCACTTAAAGAATTGCTAGTTGAAATTATAACATGTGTTAAATAAAATTTCAAAATATTTTTAATTTTTAAAGTGAATTTAAATAAAGATTATTTGAATTAATATCTCAAATTAAACACTAATTCTTTAAGTGTTAGCCTAACAAATAGAGCAAACCATCTGACTATATAAAGTAGTTGTCCATTTTCAATCATAAGTATTTAGTTAATATTAAATTCAGTCTACTTATTTTATGTATCTTTATATGAGAAAATTTGTTTAAATATGTCTGTTACAGGAGTTTCGGAGTTAAATCTTGCTTTGCGCAAGTATTTTGGGTACGATCATTTTCGTGGTGATCAAGAATCTATTATAAAAAGTATTTTAGATAAGAAAAATACATTTGTTATCATGCCAACTGGTGGAGGTAAGTCAATGTGCTATCAACTGCCTGCTTTATTGTCGGAGGGTACAGCAATTATTGTTTCTCCACTTATTGCATTGATGAAAAATCAAGTGGATGCAATTCGTAATGTAAGTGAAGATGATTCAGTTGCACACGTTTTGAATAGCTCTTTGTCTAAAACCGAGGCCAATCGGGTGAAGGAAGACATAACAGCAGGGAAAACAAAATTGCTATATGTTGCTCCGGAGTCATTGACCAAACAATCAAATATTGACTTTTTTACTTCAGTGAAGATCTCTTTCTTTGCTATTGATGAGGCGCACTGTATTTCTGAATGGGGACATGATTTTCGACCAGAATATCGCCGTTTGCGTGAAATTTTTGAGGCAATTTCTGATGTTCCAATTATTGCTTTAACAGCAACAGCCACTCCAAAAGTGCAGCAGGATATTCAGAAAAATTTGAATATGCAAGACGCACACTTATATAAAGCTTCTTTTAATAGAGATAATCTTTATTATGAAGTGCGACCAAAAAGAGATGTTGAAAAAGAAATCATAAAATATATCCGAAAACGGAAAGGTAAATCTGGAATTATTTATTGTCTTTCCAGAAAGAAAGTAGAACAATTGTCGGAGGTTCTAAGAGTCAATGGAATTAATGCCTTGGGTTACCATGCAGGGATGGATGCCGCAACTAGAGTAAAGCATCAAGATGCATTTTTGATGGAAGAGGCCGACGTGATTGTTGCAACTATTGCTTTTGGAATGGGGATTGACAAGCCAGATGTACGATTTGTGATTCACCACGATATTCCAAAATCATTAGAAAGCTATTATCAAGAAACAGGTCGTGCTGGAAGAGATGGTGGAGTAGGAGAATGTGTTGCATTCTATGCCTACAAGGACATTGAGAAACTAGAGAAGTTTTTGCAAGGGAAACCAGTTGCAGAGCAAGAGGTCGGAAGACAATTATTATTCGAGATAGTTTCTTACGCCGAAACCTCAATTTGTCGAAGAAAGTATTTACTTCACTATTTTGGTGAGGAATACGATGACTCTAGGTGTTCAGAAATGTGCGATAACTGCCGAAATCCGAAAGAGAAAACGGAAGGAAAAGAAGATGTTATAAAGCTTTTACATTCAGTAAATGAATTGAAAGAACTTCAACGTGCGCCTTATATTTGTGCTTTCTTAAATGGAGAGAATACCACAGAGATAAAATCATATAAACATGACCTTTTACCACATTTTGCATCTGGTAAAGATAATGACAAGGTGTTTTGGAATGCAGTAATTCGTCAATCTTTAGTGGCAGGATTGATTTCAAAAGATATCGAGTCTTATGGTGTTATTAAAATGACGGAAAGAGGAGCTGAATTTATTAAAAATCCACATTCATTTACTTTGGTTAAAGAGCATGACTATTCTACTGATGAAGATAGTGGTGATGACGCCATAATAGGGAATATGAAGGATGCTTTTGATGACGAACTTTATCAAGCATTATTGGATTTACGTAAGCAAATTTCTAGAGATAAAGATATTCCTCCATTCGTTATATTCCAGGAATCCAGTTTGAAAGATATGTCATTCCAATATCCAATTAATAAGGAAGAACTGACAAATATCCAAGGTGTTGGACAGGGGAAAGCGAAAAGATATGGAGCGCCTTTCTTATCTTTAATTAAAGAACACGTTGAAAACAATGAGATTGAAAGACCACAAGATATGGTAGTCAAATCATTGGTAAATAAATCAGGATTAAAAGTTCAGTTGATTCAAAATATCGATCGTAAATTGCCTTTAGAAGACATTAGTAATTCTCAAGGTAAATCAATGGAGGAGATTATTGACGAAATTGAAATGATTGTAAACTCTGGAACACGAGTAAATATCAATTATTATATCGATGAAATCTTGGATGAAGAAAATCAAGAAGAAATATATGATTACTTTTCTGAAGCAGAAACAGATTCTTTGAAAGAAGCTTATGATGAATTCGATGGCGATTACACAGAAGAGGAATTGAGATTGATGAGGATTAAGTTCATGTCAGAAATGGCCAATTAATAATGGTTAATTATTAATTGTTAACGCGTTAGGGGTTCTAATTAATGGTTAATTATTAATTGTAAATTGTTAACGCGTTAGGGGTGGTTATTTAGCTTATTTAATTTATAGTAAATTAGTAAACAAAGCTACCTTAATTAAAGGGTAAATGCGGATTTCGGAGCACCTCTCTCTGTCAACTGACGGAGAGATAAAGAGGGAGGACTAAATAAAGGTTGATATTAAATTGTTAACGCGATTGGAGTGGTTGTAAAGCTTGTTAATGGTTGGCGTAATGTAAGTTAGTTATTGTGTGTTAATTTGAAATCCTATATTTAACCTTACCGATTTTGATTAAATAACTGAAGTTTCGGAGTTTAATTTTACAACGCATTTTATGGATTATGGAGTTTGTAATTAGGAGGAAGTAAGCTTTAGGCTATATGCAATTGGCAAGTTTTAGCATTTAATACATCAAATTGATTTTTTTAGATAGAAAGTTTAGTAAATAAAGTATTCAATTTAAAAACGAAGGCAAAAACGAGCATAAAGCTTACTGCCTTCTGCCTACTGCCCATCTAAACTTACACTTATTCATTTAGTACCGAAACTTGAGTTAAATAACTTTAAAAAAGAAAAAATAAAATGTCTACAATTCACGATAACGTTAAAGAATATTACGGAAAAGAATTACAAAGCACAACAGATTTAAAAACCAATGCATGTTGCACATCAGTTGCACCGCCTTTGGAAATAAAAGAAGCTTTGAAAAATATTCATCCAGAAGTGCTCGATAAATATTATGGCTGTGGACTCACGATTCCCTCAGAAGTAAAAGGGTTGCGCATTCTAGATTTAGGCTCAGGAAGTGGACGTGATTGTTATATCGCAGCGCAATTGGTTGGAGAAGTAGGAGAAGTAGTGGGTGTAGATATGACAACTGAACAATTGGATGTTGCCAACAAACATATTGAGTACCACAGAGAAAAATTCGGATACGCAAAGTCGAATGTTGAATTCGTTAAGGGGAACATCGAAAATTTAGACGAACTGCCTTTCAAGCCAGAATCTTTTGATTTAATTATATCTAATTGTGTGATCAATTTAGCTGCGAACAAAGACAAAGTTTTAGCAGACGCTTTTAAATTGCTAAAACCAGGCGGAGAAATGTATTTTTCTGATGTCTATTCTGACAGAAGGATTCCACTAGATTTACAAAATGACCAAGTGCTTTGGGGTGAATGTCTAAGCGGAGCATTGTATTGGAATGACTTTATGAATGCAGCAAGAAAAGCAGGGTTTTCTGATCCACGTGTTGCAGAAGATAATCCGATTACAATTGAAAATCAGCAGTTAGAAGATAAAGTTGGAAATATTAATTTCTATTCTGTTACCTATCGTTTGTTTAAAATTGATGGATTAGAACAGTATTGTGAAGATTACGGTCAAGCAGTAAGGTACAAAGGAACACTTTCAACAGAAAAAGAAAATTTCTATTTAGATGAACACCATGAATTTCCTAAGGGGAAAGTAATGAGTGTTTGTGGAAATACTTTCAGAATGTTAAACGATACACGCTATCAAAAGCACTTTGATTTCTTTGGAGATTGGTCAACACACTACGGAATATATGAAGGTTGTGGAACGGATCTTCCTTTTAGTAATAAGCTAGAGGGGAGTGAAAGTGCAGGTGGTGGTTGTTGTTAGACTTTAAGTGCAAAGTTCATAAATATTTTCGCAAAGTTAGCAGAGGTTTATCACCTGTGGTGAATTTTTTTACATAGAGATTCACAGAGTTTTTCACAGAGAGCAAAGAGTTTTTTTACGGCATGCTGATGACTCCGATTTTAAAACGCTTATTTTCAAGGATTTAAAATATTTTTTACCCTTGTTTTAGTTGAACAAACCGCACGCAAGCAATTTTCCATTATCAATTATAAGTGGTGTGTTTTTTTTGTTTTTAGGTTATTATTATCGTAGTTTAACAAGATATTGACTTATAGGTCAGTCCAATGAATATCAAAGATACTATGAAAACTAAAACGATTTTAATTTCGATTTTTAGCTATTTAACTGCTTTTTCAATAAAGGCACAGAACGATAGCATATTTACTAATCTTACAAGTTACAGTCTTGAAGTATTTACTCATGCTTATGGCTGGGAAGGTCTAAATCAGTTTGAATATTTAACTGTGTTTTCAGATGATCCTATGTCAGACACCTTGAGAGTAAAAGATGAAACTGGTACTGTTTTCGCTAGTTTATGGAATGATGACAGGAAAACATGGTTGAAGGTTAATTCAGATAGATTAGATGTAATAGCTCAAAACGTTTTTTCTCCTTATTATAACTATTCTACAGACTATCCTCTAGATGAATATTTTCTTTTATATGACTTTGAAGTGTTAGATACTGTTTCAGTTGGAGATACGGTATTTTTCGCGAATCAATCAAAAAATGTATCTTTTTCAATTGCCGGAATTGATACAATTCAACAATATAGAAAAAGTCAGGTATTCAATTCACACTATGGATGATCAATGGGTAGATTATTTAATTGAAGGAGTAGGCGGCTTGCATCCCTTAACACCACTTTTGAGTACAGGATTTTTTGGTTTTTGCACTTGTAAATACGAGGCAACTTATGCAAGTCTTACAGATACATTAGTTTTAAGCGACACAATGATTTTTGGAGGATATTCAAATTATCAATTTTGCCAAACAGCGAGTTTGACAGAAAATGAAAAAGCATCGCGAATTAAGGTTTACCCAAACCCAGTAACTGGAAATTCCTTTACAATCGAAATGGATGTAAATTCAAGTATTGTTGAAGTTAATTTATACGATATTCAAGGAAAGCAGATTGAAATTGAGTATGCTATTTCCAATGAAAAAAATAACTGTGTTGTTTCAACGAATAATTTGTCAAAAGGATTCTACAATATTCTGATTGTCAGTGATTCAAAATACTATAGAAGAAAGATAATTGTTAGATAATGAAATGAAACTGCTTTTGCTGTCTTTACAATGATAATTTAACTTGTTTTGATAGCACGCTGATATCGCCGATTTTCATACCCTGATTTTAAAAATTAAAAAAACCGTATTTATTAGCGATACCTGCGGTGACTGAGCCTGTCGAAGGCACCGAAGGTCCGCGTTACATTCCACCCCAAAATGAGTCAACTTCAAGCTCTACCATTTGTAATTCGTAATTAAATCATTCGCAATTGATTACAAGCACGCCATCACCATCATCTGCATTCCTGTTTTCAGGGCTTCATGATCAATATCGAACCTCGAATTATGCACACCATGAACGATTCCTTTCTCCTCATTCCTTACTCCAATTCTGAAAAAACAAGTTGGAATTTCTTGGGCATAAAACGAAAAATCTTCAGCTGTTAAACGGATTGGTAAATCATGCACATTTTCTTCCCCCAACCACTGAGTTGCTTTGCCCACAAACTTTCTTGTTAGTTCTATGTCATTTTCTAGAAATGGGTAACCTTTACTGATTTCTACAATTGCTTTTGCGCCATGCGCTTCTGCAATGAGTTCCGCTTGTTTTACGATTTGTTTTAAAGCTTTTGCTCGCCATTCTTCACTCATTGTTCTGAATGTCCCTTTGATATGCACTTTTTCTGGAACTACGTTTGCTGCTCCTAAAGCCTCAAAATGACCAAAGTTGAGAACACACGGGATTTTTGGATCACATTTACGACTCACAATTTGTTGGAGAGACATAACGATTTCTGCTCCCACCAAAATACTGTCTATTGTTTCGTGAGGCGTCGCTCCGTGTCCACTTTTACCAATAATATCAATATACACTTCGTCACAAGAAGCCATGTATAAGCCTTCTTTTGTGCCCACTTGACCAACAGCGAAATCAGGAAAAACATGCAAAGCATACATTTCTTTGACTTCAGGGTTTTGCAAGCAATCTGCTTTAATCATTAAGCTTGCTCCTCCAGGATTTTTTTCTTCTCCCGGTTGGAAAATTAATTTCACAGGATCTTTTAATTCATTTCTCATTTTGAAAAGAATCTCAGCAGCGCCTAATAAAACAGAAGAATGAACATCGTGTCCACAGGCATGCATAACACCTGGATTTTGAGAAACGTAGGGAACATCATTCTGCTCTAAAATTGGCAATGCATCTATGTCTGCTCTTAAGCCAATACAAGCCTGATGCTCGCTGTGGTGATCTCCGCGAATAATCCCAATAATTCCAGTCTCAGCAACACCCGTTTCATGAGGAACACCAATCTTTGTCAATTGCTCCGATATATATTTCATCGTCTCAAATTCTTGATAAGACAATTCAGGATTTTTATGAATATGTTGACGATAACCCACTACTTTTTCAAAAAGTTGCTCCGATTGCTCTATTATAGATTCGCGTATATTTTGATCCATGATTTTTAAATTTCTTATTCAGATATTGGGCTTTAATGTATTCTTCAATCAAGCATAAGGTGAAGAAACAGATTAAAAACTTAAATCTACTTTTTTAAAGATTATTTGCTTCAATCAATTACAAAGATGCTAATTTTGTCTTTGAATACCAATTGGTATAAATACTAATATTGTACATCAGCGTTTTTGATGAGACTCATAATAATTTCAGATATGAAAATAGTTAAATTCACTTTCAATCCAATTCAAGAAAACACTTATCTAGCAATAGATGACAATAAAAATGTTGTAATCATTGATCCAGGATGTTATTTTGAGGAAGAACGTCAGCTGTTAAGAGACTATATTAGTAAAAACGAATTGACAGTAAAAGCATTGTTAAATACCCATGGACACTTAGATCATATTATGGGAAATGATTTTATTAAACGTGAATACAATGTGGATTTATATTTACACGAAGCAGATGTTGTTACTTTGAAAATGGGGGAGAGAAGTGCTCAAATGTATGGATTGAATCAATTTCAAGCGTCGCCAATGCCAGATGTTTTTATTAAAGAAGGGGAGACGCTAACATTTGAAGGGATTTCATTCGAGGTTTTATTTTGTCCTGGTCATGCTCCTGGTCATGTTGTGTTGTATAGCCCAAAAGACGAATTGGTCATCAATGGAGATGTGCTGTTTAAAGGAAGTTACGGACGTGTAGATTTACCCGGTGGAGATTTTCAAACATTGAAAGATTCCATCACTCAAAAGATGTTTAATTTGCCTGACAATACATTGGTGTATACTGGACACGGGCCTGAAACAACAATAGGAGAAGAGAAGAAAAGTAATCCTATTTTGTGGTAATATGTATTGGACAAATAGAACGCTGATCACGCCAGTTTTCAAACCCTGATTTCTACTGATTAAAAAATATGATATTTTTCTCTCTCTTTATTCCTTTAGTCCTTTTCGGGGTTTGCAATAACATGTCTTATTTTATATGAATGGAGTTACCTCCATTCCTAACAGATGTCGTCCGCTAGCTGGCGGATTTTTTACAGTTCTGCTGAGCCGTGCAGTAGCATCCGTTTTATCCGTGTTCCACACCTAAAGCATTTACGCTCTCTTCAACAAATAAGCTTCTCTTTTCACATTTTGAAATGATTTATTTTTCACTTTAGAAGTCAACCAAACATGAAAGTCAAAGTATTCAAAAGCAACCGCTTCAAAAGGATCGTCTTTTAATGCTTTTATTTCTTCATCTACATTTTGGAGCAAATCTTCTATTTCGTATTTGTTTTGTGCGTTGGATATTTTCGTCAAATGTTTTAAAAACACTGTTTCAAACTTAAAAGTTCTTTTGCGTTTAGATAAAAATCGTTTCGTGCTTTTTATAGCATAAGGAAGTAAAACATCATTTTTCAATTCAAAATGGATAAGGAGATTGAGTAAATGAGCAAACGAAACAATATCCTCTTTTTGATCCAAATCTCTGTTGTTGAGAATAAGATTTATCCATTTTAAACTTTGATTAAAATCTTCATTTCCGAAAAACGCAACGGACATATTAAAAGCGAGATAAGCTTTTCTAAATGGAGTGATTTCAGTTTCATATTTTTCAATTCCTTCTTCGATCTCTGAAGATAAGAGTGTTGCCTTTGCGAAATCACCCTCTTGATTTAGTATTTTTAATTCAATGCTATTTATACTTGAAAATAACTTAATCGCTAAATCTTCAGTTAAGCTTGATTTTAGTTGATGAGGAAAAGATTTCAATTCATTTAAATGGGTATGGGTTTCTCTTGAATTCGCATTTTTTGATTCTAAATGAATAATATTAGTGAGTATAGAAAAATATTGATTTGGATATTCTTTGATTTTGACTTTGTTGTTTTTGAAATGATGTAAATTTTCCTTTAGGCTGTTAAGAGAATCATCATGTTTTAAAATGGCAAAATAGTAAGCACTTTTGAAATGATAAATTAAATATTGATTTTCAAATGATATTTTTTTTGTCTGTTTTATTGATTCAAATTGCGAGAAGAGCTTCGTATATTTTTCAATTTCTATTGATGACCTAGCTTGTCCAAACTGATTTAATTCAATAAATAATTTACTTTTCACCATCCACAACTCATTGTAAAAATTGTATTGCTCAGTGAGCCCAAATGTTTCTTGAATGTGCTTTTCGATACTGTTTTCGTCAGCTTTCTGGTATCCTTGTGTTTCAATAATTCTTTTCTCTTCATTCGCCAATTGAAGAAGAATTGCTATTTTATTGTGCTTTTTGGCTAAATTTTTCGCTTTTTTTAATTCTCGAATAGCGTGGTCGTATAATCCTTTGCTATAGAGTATGTTTACACTGTGTAGCATTTTATACAACTGCGCTTCTTGATTCTTAGAAGAATGAAAGGCATCTAGCGCATTAATGATTTGCTCATATAACCTGTTTTTTGTTATAGGGAATTGATTAAGAAAAGCCTCTCCCTTGAAATTTTGATAAATGGCTTCTTCATCAAATCTATTTTGTTGATCAATAAAATCAAAAATCCGTACGCCATTATTTTCCTCACCGATAGTATGTCGGGAAGCGTAAATCTTGAAATAGCGTTTTTCACTCTTTGTTAAACTTTTTATTAACTCAAATAACGCGGGTGAAGAAGTTTTAGACATGCTGAATTTATTGATGTCCAACTAATATACATCTATTTGTTGCACTGACTTAAAATAATTTATGAAACGTCTATTTTGTTTATTGACCTGTTAATTATTATGATTTAAATGAAGTTAAAATAAAAAAAAAGCCAAAAAAAGAGCTGCAATTTAGCAGCTCTTTTTTGGACTATATGACTATTAATTATTTTCTTTTTACTTTTCTTTCTTCATCCTCATCTCGATTTGGGTCTGTGATAACATTCAAAGAATCTGAAATCATAATAATACTTCCTTTTAAGTTCTTGTTGCTTGGTTTGTCATCTATCGACTCCTCGCTAAGGATATTTATTTCCAAATTATCTTGTTCCGTATTAATTCGATCATCATCAATTTGATTGCATTCATACTGATTCAGATTAGGCTTAATATCTTCTTTATTACAACTTGTAATAGAAAATAAAAATAATACGGACAATGCTATTGTTAATTTCTTCATGACGATGGATTTATTATCAATGACTAAAACTAAAAAATTTCATCTGTTATTCCAAATATTGTTTCATAATTTTGAAAGTAACTACTGTCCCATTGACTAATCTGTCATTTTCTTTGATTTGTAGGGGGCCAACCATTTCAATAGAACGTGCTGAAATTTTCTGAAGCAATTCAATTCTTCCTTTTGCAATCATCATCCCTTGCGATTGGTGTTGATTCGGGTCTTCTTTCTTATTACTGCGTGAATTCTCAATTCCAACTCCGTTATCTTTTATCTCTATTCGAATATGATCGAAGTGCTCTGTTATGTTTATTTCTATTTTACCCATTCTATCCTTAACGGGCAACACACCATGAATAATACTGTTCTCCACAAATGGCTGAAGGAACATACCCGGAACTTTTAAAACCTCGGTTTCAACGCCTTCATCTATATTTATAGAGTAATTAAATCGATCTATAAAACGCATGCTTTCTAGGTCGAGATATAATATCAATCTTTCAATTTCGTCTGAAAGTGCAACCATTCCATCTTCATGGTATGAACTGTCTAGGTTTTTCCGAATGAGCTTGGCAAATCTGGATAAATATTTATTTGCTGATTTGTTGTCCGAGGAATTAATATAATATTGAATAGAGTTTAATGCATTAAATATGAAATGTCTATTCATGCTTGCATTTAAAGACTGTTGTTCAAACTTTGATAATTTGTTTTGAAACTCTAATTTAACTTGATAGTTTTTGTTATCAAGCTTCTTTTGCCTCATTTTATCAATTATTAAAATGATTAAAGTCAATAGTATTCCTACGCTTAAATAAAACCACCAAGTGCGATAAAATGGAGGTGTAACCACGATAGGAAGAGTGAAGATGTCTGACGTTGCGTTCGTTCCGTTATCAACTTTTAATTTAAATAGATATTCTCCTGGTGGTAAATTTGTAAAACTTGCTGTAGGTGTTTTACTTGGCGATGTCCAGTTAGTTGAAAAGCCTTCTAATAAGTAACTATATCTCAGACTACCTGGATTGGTCATGTAAATACCGTCAAATGCTAAGGAAATATTCTTTTCATTGAATTTCATGGTAAGTGATTGTGACTCCTTTTCCGAATTTAAAACATCCACATCTATAAAGTCCAGCTCCTTATTGTTTATGATTACACCCGTTAACTGAAGTCTTGGTTTTGAATTTTTCATCAATGAACTTCTGTTTTTGAGATCCATCTTCATTAATCCAGAAGCTGTACCAAACCATAAATATCTATTGTCTTCTAGATAATTAGAATTCAAATTACTCTCTAAATCAATAAGTCCCGAAGTAATTCCATAATGATATTTATGTTTTAAAGATGCCCCTAGTTCGTACAAACCATTGTTTGTTCCAACAAACATTAAGGAATCATATTTTTGAAGAAAATTCACAAATTCTAGACTCTCTTCGTTTTCGAGGATTTGACGTTTGTATTTCCCGTCTTTTTTGATGTATAATCCATTTTCTGTCCCTATCCAAAGATTTCCTAAATGGTCCTTCTCAATACAATTAATACCGGAATTGAAATAGTCTTTTTTTACATTATAGTTAGCATCAATCGTGAAAACTCCATTGGGCGCGGCAGCAAAAGTTTGATTGTTTTTAGATTCAAAATCCCTAACTCCTTTTATTTCATCCAAGGATTTTTTTGGACTATAAATTTCTTTTGTTTTCTTGTCAAATAGAATAGTCCCTTCTGTTGTACTGATAAATAAAGTACTGTCATTCGCTGGATGAATTCCTTTAATACGGTTGGAAGGTAGGTTGTCTTCCTCTTTGTAATAACTTTTAAATTCTTTATAATCATAAACAAATAGTCCGAAATTTGAGGCAAATAAAATCATATCATCCGCAATAACAATTTGCCATACGTTACTCGGAATAAAATTAATTTTTGTAATGTTACCCGCTGGATCAATTTTGAAAACTCCCTGATCGATAGTAGAAATCCATTTATTCTTGTATTTATCCATTTCAATAGCGATAATTAAATCACTTGGTAAACCACTACTTTCATTGTAGTAGGTAAAAACTTCATCTGTAAATCGAATGATTCCTTTTCCGTTTGTTCCTATCCAAATATTATCTTCAGAATCTTCAAAGATCTCGTAAATATCATCTGTTGGCAATCCTGATTCTTCTGTTATTTCAATCGTATCGCTATCTTTCACGAGTAGAATTCCATTTCTTGAGTTTAACCATAAGTTGTTTTTGTGATCAATGTTGATATCTCTCAACATATGATAATCACTGTATAGTATTTCTTTTATTTTTAGTTGATTAATATCGAGTTGATACAATATTCCATTAAATGAACTGGCATAGATTAAATTTCCTTTTCTTTTTATTCCAGAGAAAGAAATGTGCTCGGTACTGTCCATTACTTTAAATGATTTTCCATCAAATTGATATAATCCCGTCCTTGTCGCTAAATAAATTTTGTCTTTATATTCTAAAATATCTCTTATCCGTGTTGGACTTTTTTTGATGCAATCAATTGATTTATTTTTTTTATTTAAATAATAAAGGCCCCCTCCATTTGTAGAAATATAAACAGTGGAATCAAGCGCTGAAAATCCAGAAACATCATTTAGACTTGTGTCTTGGTTGTGAGGGATTGCTGTAAATGAATTGTCAGCATTTTTGATCGATATTCCTTGTTGATGTCCAATGTATAATTGACCATTAACTATATCAAGTTTTGTTATTCGGTTGTTGAGTAAACCATTGTTTCGTCCATAATTCGTGAAATTTTGGCCATCAAACCGAGCTAAACCTCCAAATGTTCCTATCCAAATATATCCATCATCATCTTGCGTGATAGTGCTTACTTGAGACTGGGGAAGTCCATTGCTGGTGTTATATTGTATGAAAGAAAACTTTTGAGCTTTTAAATAACCACAAAAACAGACCAATAACAGAAGAGAGAGAACCAGTTTCATGCTTTTCCTTTTATTGTTTTTAAAAACGCACTTACTCGATTTCTTGCCACAGGAAGCTGAATACCATTTTTTAAAACTACTTTGTATCCGTCTTCGCTAATGTACTCTTTAATCATATCGAGGTTGATCATGTATGACTTATGGATGCGATAAAACTTATTGCTATTTAAGATTTCTTCATAAATCTTTAATGTTCGTGTATCTAAGTAACGTGTATCATCTTTAAAGTAGATCATAGAGCAATTTCCACTTGCTTCCAAATAAGATATATTATCATCTTCAACTATTTTTACACCTTTGGTATGGGAAATAGCAATGCGGTTATTTGTTTTGTTGTGAACAAGCCTATCTGCTAAGTTTTGAAGAGCATTAAAGTAGTTGTCGTAATTTTCAGGGTGTTTTGTGAAGGTCTCTTTGGTTGCAATTAATTTGTCGACAGCCGTTCTTAAATCCTCATCATCAATGGGTTTTAAAATGTAGTGAACAGCATTTGTTTGAAAAGCACGAATAGCGTAGTCTTTAAATGCAGTAACAAATACAACGAGGAAATTACGGTCTTCCAAACGTTCTAGTAGATCGAATCCTTCAGTACCTGATGGCATTCGGATGTCCAAGAATACAACATCCGGTTTTTCGCTTATTATAACTTTTTCCGCCTCGTCGATATCACTCGCTTGACCTACTACTTTTACTTCTGGACAATAATTTTCCAGCATTAATATCAGGTTCTTTCTAGCTAACTCTTCATCATCAACTATAATAGCGCGTAATTCCATATTAAATCTTTTTAACTAAATTAACAATAAAAAGAACGCAATAGGAAATGAAGGAATAAAAAACGAGTGGCAAACCAAAGAAATTACTTTTCTAAGTTTTATCGGGGTATAATTTTATTTTGGTGTGCTAAGATAGAGTGTCAGATTATTAGTGTTCTCTTATTTAGGATAGAGATGCCAAAGATGAACAAGAAATATTCTTTTGTTTATTGTTCCATGTTAGATTGTTTTGACTGAAAAAATAGTTGAGTTGCCCTTACAGGGCGCAGGATTACTTTATTTATTCAGCAGAACGCGCTGCATCCTGCCGAATTGAGCTGGATTTTCAGCCTGCTTAGCTACTTATTAGAAATTGCATTTATAGCTAATGAAATTAGCATATGTAATCGCCTTGGGTTGAAATACTATATCACGCTAATGCGTCCTGTAAGGACAGCTCTTTTTGGGCTGATCACTTGCAGAAGCCGTATATGCAACACACCAAAATAAAATCAACCCTTTATCTGCTTATATTGTAAGGGATATAAATGATCTTCTTATATTTAGTGTCTGGTTGGAAACACAACAAGATTAATGCAGTATTTGACGTTTTTTTGCAAAGACTATTTAATCGGAATCATATTCTTAGAACTACATGAAAAAAGCACAATCTATACTTATAATTATTGCCCTAAAGCTACTTGTATTGTTTTGTCAATGTCATTTTCTATTCTGGGTGCTAAAAAACCAAAATAAGCTGTCTTTTAACCGATAATCTCATTTCTGCATATAAACGATTGCTGCCTAAAATACGCACTTGACTCAATAGATTGTCGGGTTGACATTTTTATTTTCTTGAGCTATAAAATTGAACCTATATTGGTATAGAATTTAAAAATCACATATTATGAAAAATCAATACATATCAATAAAAAGTACTGATTTATGGGTGTTTAACGATAACGGCTGCTAATAGCAATTGTTAGGTGTGACGCTTCGGACATTTCCGTGTTAATGTTTAGAGGTGCCCTTTAGTCATGAGTTACAGCACTAGTGCTGTAACTCATAAATAACGGTGCTTAAATTTTGCTTAAAATTTTTCTTTAGACAAGGCAAGATTTTCAATCATAGCCATAGTTACGGTTTAAAATTTTAACGAAGTATAAAGGAAAAAGAGGAGTAAAATAAGCGATGGAATTTATGAATTACAGCACTAGCCACCTCTTTTTCATTTTCATGGTGTCCCATATGACCAATGGATTTGATAAGGTGGAAAGTGTTATTGTTTTCTTTTGCTTGTTTTTCAAGTTTATTACCGTCAATCAAAGTATCGAACTCTCCTTGAATGATGTGTATTTTTTCTTTCCAAATCTCTAAAACTTCACTTTTATCCTTCCGTTCCCGCATTGCGTACAAGGTCTGAATGATTGCTTCTTCTGACATTTCGTATGCTTCCTCGATCAAATGATTGATTTTTGTTTCGAAGAATTCTGGTTTGTAGTATAATTTTGGAATGGATTCTTTTAGAAATAGATTTTTACTGTATTCAATAATTTTAGCAGCTCTTCCTCTGTCTACTTTTTTACTTTTTGAGTCTGCCCAAGGATGAGAATGAAGCAAAACGATTTGATTAATTCTTAGTGTTTTATCTTCTGCTAAATGCAAAGCGACATATCCACCTAATGAATGTCCAACAATTGAGAAATCATCTTTGGTGATTTTTAGAATTGTATTTTTAACTGCTTCAGAAATATTTTCTAAACTTAAATCTTCTTCCAATAATTTTGAACCACCGTGACCTGGCAATTCAATACAAAGCGCTTGAACATTTGGAAGATGTTTTAGCAGGTTTTCCCACATATTATTGGATTCCAAAAATCCATGTAAAAAAACGACAGGATAGCCGTTTCCAACTATCCTGTAATTTAAGTCTTGTCTTTTATTCATTTGTAAATCACTATCCTGTATTATTCATCAAAATACTCAAAAATATTATAAAACAATAATTTACATCAATATTTAAAAGAATAATACTTCTTTAAAATTGAGTGTTTTTTGATTTACTTTCATACAGCTTCTGCGTTACGAACTTATTGAAATAGAACACTATGTCTGCAAAGTCCGATGCCAACCGAACAAAGTGAGCGCATAGCCTGTCCCGAGAAATCGGGAAATACCTTTGAAAATGCAAACTTATGAATAAGAAGCTGCATAAAATTAAATTCATGAACCGAGCTTGCGAGCTCAACGAAGTTAATAATACAGGCTATCTCTCACAATCTTGTAAATATATGAACTAGAAAATTCAATACCTAGGCGTGCTTAAAATTCAAATCCAAGGAGTTGACTTTTGTCAATGACTGCTTTGAATTTTAAGCACAACGCCGGTAGTGGAATTTCTAGACATATATTACTGGTTCATGCAATCTTCAATCTCCTCCACAGTCAATGGAATCCCAGACATCATGTTTTTAGCCGCTTTTCCATCTTGAATAATCAAGTCATCTTCTAAACGGATTCCTAAGTTTTCTTCAGGAATATAAATTCCAGGCTCACAAGTAAAAACCATTCCTGCTTCAATTGGCTTTTGGTATAAACCAGAATCATGTGTGTCTAATCCAATAAAGTGTGATGTTCCATGCATAAAGTATTTCTTATACGCAGGCCAATTAGTATCTTGATTTTTAATATCTGTTTTATCCAATAATTTTATTTTCACTAGTTGTTCTTCCATTAATTTCCCAACTTCTTGGTGGTACTCAGGAATTAATGTTCCAGGAACAAGTAGTTTTTCTGCTTCATTTTTAACATGTAAAACAGCATTATAAACTTCTTTCTGACGATCCGTGAATCTTCCACTTACTGGAACTGCTCTTGTTTGATCTGAAGCGTAATTTGCATATTTACAACCGAAATCCATCAAAATCACATCGCCTTTGTTGCATTGTTGATTGTTCTCAACGTAATGTAAAACACAAGCATTTTTTCCTGATGCAATAATTGGAGTGTAAGCAAATCCGTCTGAACGTTTACGAATGAATTCATGAATTATCTCAGCTTCAATTTCATGTTCCCAAACTCCCGGTTCGATAAAATCTAAAACACGTCTAAATCCACCTTCAGTAATGTCACAAGCTTTTTGCATCAAATCCAATTCAATATCTTCTTTTACACTTCTTATGCGGTGCAAAATAGGTGCGCTTTTGTGCATTTGGTGAGCTGGGTACAATCTTTTGTACTTGCTAATGAATCGATCTTCTCTGGTTTCCGTTTCTGTATTCGCTCTTAAATGTTCGTTGGTGTTGAAGTAAATCCCCTCAGACTCCGCCATCAATTGCTTGAAAATGGTATCAAATTGTTGCAACCAATAAACTGTTTTTACGCCAGTTGTTTCTAAAGCCGCTTCTTTTGTCAATTTCTCACCTTCCCAAACTGCAATGTGGTCGTTTGTTTCTTTTAAGAATAAAATTTCACGGTGCTTTGGATCTGATGCATCTGGAAATAACGCAAGAATACTCTCTTCTTGGTCAACACCTGATAAATAGAACATATCTCTATTTTGTTCAAAAGGCATTGTACTGTCAGAACTCACTGGATATATGTCGTTGGAGTTGAAAACCGCCACAGTGTTAGCTTTCATTTGTTGCATAAACTTAGCACGGTTTCTTTCAAATAATCTTTTGTCTATTCTTTCGTATTTCATGGGTTTGTATTTTTTCTTAATTGTTCTATAATTTTATTCTGAATTGGTTCTGGCAAGATAAGAATTCTCTGTGTTTTTATAAAGTAATTGAAAGGAATTAATATTGAAGGATTTGAAAATTCAAAGATTTTAGGATTCAAAAATTGAAGAATTCAATGATGTGCAAATGAATAAAAGCAAAGCGTAATTTTAATTAATATCTGAAGTTTAGGAGTTTGTAATTAGGAGGAAGTAAGCTTTAGGCTATATGCAATTGGCAAGTTTTAGTATTTACTACATCAAATTGATTTTTTTAGATAGAAAGTTTAGTAAATAAAGTAATCAATTTAAAAACGATGGCAAAAGCAAGAATAAAGCCTACTGCCTAATGCCTACTGCTTCCTACCCATCTAAACTTACACTTATCCATTCAGTGCAGAAACTTGAGTTAATATTCTTTAATATGAAATACTAATTCTAGGTATTTATCAAATCAGGTTATTTTCTTCGAATCAGTATCTATTTGGTTTTTAACTTATCTTTCAAATGCCTTAAATCTAGTTTTTTAGTTGGTTATTAAATGCATAATTCTAGTAACTGAATTAGAAATTTCAAGAGTTAGACGCACTCAATTTTGAAATCCAAGGAGTTGACTTTTGTCAATGACTGCTTTCAAAATTGAGTGCAACGACACTATTGGAATTTTCAAACAGTTACTACGTAAATAGATTACGTTCTGCTATAGTAGATTTGTATCGTAATTAAAAACAAGAGTTATGAAAAATGTATTTAACAAGATGACAGTTCAGCACATTCAAATTGAAGAACGCACACAATTGGCGGAAGTAGAAGTTCAGTTTGTTGAAGGGAAAATCTTAATTGAAACAGTATTGATGCTAGGTCCAACAGATTTAAATCAGTTATTAGCAAAATTAAATGCGCAAGGTATTTCTTTGTCTTTGACAGAAGATTTTGAGTACTATCCAACTGATGAAGGAATGTTGTACACTTTAAACTTCATTAAAAAAGGCTGGGAGAACGTTGAAATCAATGAATTTACGCCGATTCAGCGCGTGAAGCAGATAAGAGCTTAGCTGGTGTTTGTAAGAAAACGTCAAATACTCTGCATGAGTTATATACCAGAACTAGTGCTGTAACTCATAAATAACGGTGCTTAAATTTTGCTTCAATTTTTTCTTTAAACAAGGCAAAGTTTTCAAGCATAGCTATAGTTACGGTTTAAAATTTTAACGAAGTATAAAGGAAAAAGAGGAGTGAAATAAGCGATGGAATTTATGAATTCCAGCACTAATTATCTGTTTTTGATTTTATCAAAGTTAAAAGGTCTTGAAAATGCAGAAGCTTTAAAGGAATTAGCAATGAGAATCCTATTCCCACGGTTGCGACTAAACTCCATATTTGATGGAAGTTTTGATGCAGTAGAAAAGCCGTTGGCACATAAATTATTATAAAAATAGCGAGTTTTGAAACGCTGCTCCAGTGAATTGAGAATTTGAAAACCCGCATTACCAAAATCAATTGAAACAATGCAGTTAAGGATTGTGTGATTACTGTAGCAATCGCAGCACCTTGGGCTTCCATTCTTGGAATCAATACCAAATTTAAACCAATATTTAATAACACACCAAAAATCGCCATTTGATTGAGCAATCTCAAGTTGTTATTTGCCGTTAACAATGTTCCAAATACATGAGAAAACGACAATGGAATAAAGCTCAAAATCAACCAAAAGAAAACTTGTCCAGAAACCTCAATATTGTTTGTATATATTGCTGAAATGGCGACTTCTGAATTGATAGCCAATCCAATTCCCACAATTATCGAGATGCCAATTAAGAACTTTCCAGCGACTTGCAAGATTGGTTTTACTGAACTATTTTCTCCAATTAATCGTGAAAACATGGGCAATAATAAACCAGCGACTAAAAAGGCAAACATATTTACCGCATCAAGTAACCGAAATCCTTGTGCATAAATCCCTGCTTGTTCTTTTCCATTGGGCAACATTCTCTCTAACATCACTGCGTCCATTCTTGTGTAAAGCATCATTAGCAGAATTAGAATTGCGAATGGTGTACTTTTCTTTAGAATAGCTAAGGATAGAATTTTATTGGCTTTGACTTTAATTTTTCCAATTTTCGCTCGGGTTAAAATTAATCCAACAATTAAAGTTGCTCCGTAAGCGAATGTCTGCGCATAAACAAACCACTCGATTTGGAAACTTTCTTGCGTCCAATGTCCGTAGATTAAAAAAGCACAAATGATAATAAGCAGTAATCTATCAAGCACCGAAATAATAGCATCAATTTTAAACATGTGCATTCCAGCAAAATTACTTCTGATGTATAGAATTAATCCAACAAGTATTTGATTGAAAACAAAGAAACTAATCAAGTACATTTCTTTATCAGAATAACCTAAAATTAATGCAAATCCAATAGAAATTAGAGCATAAAGAATTCCCAACATTATTTTTAGTCCAAAAAAGGAACCTATATATTTTGTAAGTGTATTTGGATTTTGAGCAGTGTTTTTAGTGTTGTAATTGGTCACTCCAATATCCAAAAACATATTCAATAGAAACGAAAAATTCAGTAACGAGAAGTACAATCCATAATCTTCGGCGCCTACAATATTCTGCACTTGTACGTCAATACCAAAAATATACAATGGCTTGATGAGTAAATTGAGCAGAATGATGAAAAACAGATTACTGAAAAATTTCTTGTGCATGAAAAGACTCCTTTGTATAAGTGCGTAAATATAATAAAAGGAATGGTTATGATTTTTAGAAAAGTATTACAGATTTCCCTAATATTCCTTTGGCAGAATAACCTGTTCTTATGGAGCTCTTAAAACGTTTAATTCAAATCTCACTCTCCACGAGAAAGATGAATAAAACCATGTTCCTCCACTTCTTCGCCAACATTGTTTTTTAATTTCATTTTATAAAAATAAGTTCCATCTGTACATTCGGCACCATCATTGTGTTTTTGTCCATTCCATTTGAAATTTACATCATTGCTTTCGAAAACCAGATTTCCCCAACGGTTGAGAATAATAACTTCCAAACCAAATACGTTTTCAGGATTAATTATCTTAAAGAAATCATTTTCGCCATCCGCATTAGGTGTAAACACATTTGGAATATCATATTTCATATCTGGAAAAAGAACTTGAATCATAATTGAAACGGAATCTATACAACCCAAATCATCTATAGCATAAAGTGTTACAGAATAATTGCCTGTAACTCCATTTTGGAAATCATGAATTGGATGGGTCTCAAATACTTGGGCACTAAAATCTCCAAAATCCCATATATAATTCGTTGCATTTACTGATTGATTCGTAAAATGAACTTCGGTATTGTTGTAATCAGTAATTGTTGGATTTGCAATAAAACTTGCTGTTGGACCACTCAATACTTCAACATAATCGGTTAAAGTTGTCGTTCCAATACAACCTTCGGCACTTTCTAGAGTCAAAGTGACATCATAAAATCCACCAGCAGTGTAAGTGTGCGAAACCGAATCACAAGCATTACTTGTTGTTCCATCACCAAAATCCCAAGTGCAGTTTTCTCCTGATAATCCTGTATTATCGGTAAACATCACCGTATGGTTTTTACATCCGAATAACTCATCTCCAGAAAAAGTGGGTATTAGAAGTTCAATTACATTCACCTCAAACTGTTGATTAGCAATACAACCATTCGCATACGTATATTCATAGTTTAAGGTATGAACACCAATTCCCGCAACTGCAGGATCAAAGCTATTTCCAGAAATTCCTGCACCGGAGAATGTTCCTCCAGAAGGGTTTCCAATGAGCGTAACAGGCGCTCCATTCACACATAAGTCAGGAATAGAGTCAATGACTAGTGGAGGAGCTGATATCACGGTAATATCAGTTGTTGAAGAACCAGAACAACCATTTGTATCTGTATAGTCATAAGTGATGGTATGCGTTCCTGTTCCAGCAATTGAAGGATTGAAATTAGTTCCCGATACTCCAATTCCAGAAAAAATACCTCCAGTTGGAACCCCTATTAAAGTAACAGAATCTGTACTTTCACATTGATCAGTTACAGTATTAATTGTAGGCGATGGAAGAGGATTTATTGAAAGATTGGTCCTAACAATACTATCAGATCCACAATAACTTCCGCCAATAATTGTGTCAGAATAAGTTCCCGCTGTTGTCCGAAAAGTTCCATCAATTAGAACACTATCTCCAATACATATTGAGGCAGCCAGATCATTAAAAACACTTGAGTTTATTGAAGAGTTGCAGATCGCAAATAAACTTCCATTTTCAAGACCAGCACCAGAAATTGTGAGTGAAGTGAAGGGTAAAGGGTTGACAATTGTGAAATCACCACCGCCGCCGCCAGTTGAATTGGCTCCTGCTCCAGATAAGATTGTATTCCCAGTGATCGTTGTAAAGCATGACCCGTTATCCGTGATGGAAGGTGTTCCTGTATTTGTTGTAAATGTAAAATCTTCATTTGAACCTCCTCCTGTGGCCGTTAATATAAAGTTTAAGCAGTTTACTGGAGCGCTAAAGTTTAATGTGTACGTAAAACCATATCCAAGCCAAACTGAATTAGCGTGAGTGGTATAAACTCCGCAACTCGTGTATGCGGTTGGGTAACTCGTAACGGATCCAGTAGAAGTAGCGGTGACGTTAATTCCATTGATGGTTGTAGGAGGTATTAATGCATTACATGATTGTGCATTTATACATACCAATTGCGTATTCAATGTAAAAATAAAGAATACCAAAATGTTGAGTAATTTATAATGCAAATGAATTTTCATCTCATAAGTTTATTTCTGTGTACTTTTGAATAGACGCTAATTAAATCTAATCGGTTGTCATGAGTAGATAGTGTCTGCAAGAAAACTAATGATTTTTAAGTCTTTGATAAGAAAACTTCAAAGACAAGGCTTGTGAAGTTTTTAATTGTCAGGAGTCCCGACTGTCAACGTCGGGATGCGATGCCCTGCGATGCGCTGAGCCTGCCGATGCGAGCTTGTCGATGGGACTGCAATTAAAAACACTTGTGCTGAGCTTGCCGTAGTAAGCATAACGCAGTAATTGGAGTTTTCTTGCAAAGACTAGATAAGAGAAATTGATTTTAATTGTTTGTCCTTGAGTGGTTTTTGTTCTTGGATAGATTATTTAGAGTTTTCTTACAGTCTATTTTTAATCAATCAAACTGTATAATTCAACTATAATTAATACATTAGACCATGGATAAAGCAAGTTTAAACGAACTCATAAAAGGTCAAAACGTATTTTTTAATACCAATTCTACAAAGGAGACTGTCTTTAGGGTTCAGCAATTGAAAAAGTTAAAGTCAATTTTAAAATCTAAGGAGAATGAGCTGAATGAAGCTATTTACAAGGATTTTAAAAAATCAAAATTTGATACTTTCACCAATGAATTGGCACTTTTATACCTAGATATAGACGAAGCCGTTTCTAATGTCCAAAAATGGTCGAAGCGAAAAAGGGTTGGAACGAATCTTTTGAATTTCCCAGCAAAAAGCTATATCTATCCAGAGCCATTGGGAACTTGTTTGGTTATTGGCGCTTGGAATTATCCAATTCAACTTTCTATCGCACCAGTTATTGCTGCAATTGCTGCTGGAAACACGGTGGTTTTAAAGCCAAGTGAAGTTTCTTCCGCTGTGAGTCACGTTATTGCTGAAATAGTGAATTCTAATTTCGATAAATCATTTTTTCATGTTGTTGAAGGTGGAGTAGAAGTCACCACATCACTTTTGGAATTAAAATGGGATAAAATCTTTTTTACTGGAAGTGTAAATGTCGGACGCATTGTTTACAAAGCTGCTGCAGAGAATTTAACGCCTGTAACACTTGAACTAGGAGGGAAGAGTCCTGCTTTTGTAACGAAAAGTTGTAATCTAGATGTGACTGTTAACAGAATTGTTTGGGGGAAATTCTTAAACGCTGGACAAACGTGTATCGCGCCAGACTATGTGATGATAGAATCTTCTATAAAAGATGAATTCCTTGAAAAACTAAAGCAACGAATTATAGAAATGGATTTTTCTTTTGCCAATGACAATTATGTTCAAATCATTAATGATAAAAATTATCAGCGATTAAAAGGAATGATCTCAGAAAACAAGGTTTATTACGCTGGAGAATTTGATGAAGCTTCCCGTTATTTTCCACCTGTTGTTATGAACGATGTAAACTTCTCCGATAAAATTATGCAAGAAGAAATCTTTGGCCCTATTTTCCCGATTTTAACTTTTGATAAATTATCTGAAGCAATTTCAGCAGTGAAGAAATTACCAAAACCATTAGCATGTTATATTTTTACAGGAGAAAGTTCAGTAAAAACAAGAATTGTAGATGAAATTTCATTTGGTGGTGGAGCGGTAAATGACACAATTATGCACATTGCCAATAGTAAATTGCCATTTGGTGGAGTAGGGAACAGCGGAATGGGAAATTACCATGGTAAAGCTGGATTCGATGCGTTTACACATCAGAAAAGTGTGTTGGATAAAGCGACTTGGTTAGATCCGAGTATTAAATATCCGCCTTATTCGTTGAAGAAGTTGAAGATTATCCGTTGGATAATGGGGGCTTAGGTAATTATGAATTATGAGTGATGAATGATGAATTTTTTGGATTTCATAAGGAGATTTAGGAATTCATAAAATAATGATAAATTAAAAATGAAGAATGGAAATTGATGAATCCTTGAATTATTGCCTTCGACATTTCGACAGACTCTATGCAACGCAGGCTCAGTCACCGCAGTCAACGGCTTAATCCTTGAATCCTTGAATTTTTCAATCTTGGAATTGTTAGATATGAGATTTCGCTATTCGCTTCAAGCATTAACAATTGACCAACTTGTCGGACAACTGACGGATTAAAACAAAAAAACCTCCAAAAGCCAAAACTCTCAGAGGTTTCTATTATGAAAAAATACAATAACCTAATATTTCCTATTAACCAGTTTAAAATTAAATTTTACTAACGAAACTGTCTGCAATTGAAGTTTTTACCCCAAACAACCAACCCTATCGCGTTAATAATTAAACCTTAATAATTAATCATTATTTACCTAACGATCATCCGCTTAGACATTATCTCTTGTCCATTTCTTGTAAGGCTGTAAATAAACATTCCTTTACCAATCTCAGAAGCCAAAATTGTAATTTCACCTTTGTTTTCGTTAATTGGATAATCTTTTACAAATCCACCATTCAAATCAAAAATAGTAATTGAAGCTTGATTAACCTCTGGCGCTAACTGATAACGAATTATGCTACGGTCATTAAAAGGATTTGGAATATTTTGTTCCATTGAATAATCAGATACCTCACGATCGTCCTGAACTAGACTTTGTCTTATTTTGTCGTTGGCTTTGTATTCTGCTAATTCTTCTCTAATATCAATTAATTCCGTGTTTAGCTCTTGAATACCCGCAGTTAAAACTGAAATTAGACCAACATAATTAACGGCTTTAAAGTCAAGATATGAATCTACTTTTCCCTCATCATCAAGTATCGGTTGCTTAATATCTCTGGTTAGTTCTGGAAATACTTCTGCCATCTCTTGGGCAATAAAACCATGCTGATTTCCAGTTGGTAGAGAGATACCTTCAACATCATTATGAGTATAGGTAACAGGACGAAGCAAAGATAAACGTTCTAGAACATTGGCTTCATTTTCGATATTATTCTTTAATTTTCTATCAGAACCTTGATACATTTGTGTAGAAAAAACAGTTCCATTGAAATAACCAGCCCAAATATTAGTCGCTTGAGCGTTTTGATTTTGTGTTTGACCATAAACAGCGGCGCCAAATGAGTTTGCACCTGAAGTAGCCCCAAATACTCCGTAGGTTACCTCAGATGAAGATGCTTGACCAAATACACCAGTTGATATTTCCCCTCCTGAACTATTGGCAATTAAACCAGATGCTCTTTCCACACTATTCACCTCGATTAGAGCCCCTATTCGGGTTGATCCGTTAGGTAAATTACTTGCTTTGTTAATTGATAAACCTACAATATCTTCAAATATAATCCCAACTTTTGGATTGAGACTTTGTAAAGAAGTAGGGATAGAAGTTGCAAAATAAGTATTGGCTCCTGAGGTCATTGTTGCAACAAGATCGCTTTGACCATTTGTAAAACTGCTGGCAACCCGAAATTCTAAATCTCCCTCCGTGCTACCACCGTTATGTATCCATTGGATACGTGGGTTATTGCTAAATGTCAAAGCACCACCTTGAGGCGTGAATCCTGCGTAACCTTGAACGAAGGCGCGTTCATTAACTTGAAAAAGTGAACCGTAAAAGGTGGGTGCGAAAGGGAAGTTTACAGGATTCAAATCCACTTGACCTAATGTAAACCACCTTTCTGTAAAATCAAAATCTAAACCTGTCTGAAGTTGAGTAACCGCTCCCCTTTTGAAACGATAAACCTCATTAAGGAGATCAACAGGCGCTGGTGTTATCCCAAGAACTGAGACTGGTCCATCAGATTGATTTGATTGACCGAACGCTAAACCGCACGAAAGTAAGCCAAAAACTAAAATTGCTTTTTTCTTAATATTTAATTTTGTTATTTCGCTAAATATCCTAATAAAAATGCAATTAAATATAAATATCGTTAAATTTAACACAATTTAACGATATCATGATTTGTTTTTAGACTTATGTATATTATTTTAGATGT